>FTBV01000465.1_pt1 | contig 18700 bp, 14 predicted proteins | sample 1639281 | NCBI WGS metagenome assembly FTBV01 (sample SAMEA3914864, study PRJEB12502) | metagenome | biome: forest; material: soil | place: USA | collected 2012-03-12 | depth 0.3 m | reverse complement strand
GGATGGACAACAGCAAGCTGCTGGCGGTGCTGGGCAAGGAACCGCACACGCCGCTGGACCAGGCGGTGGAGGCGACGCTGGCGGGACTGGGCTGCCTGCCGGCGCCGCTGCCGGCCGAACGTCCCGCCTGAAAGGTTTACTGGAGCAGGCGCGGCGCCGCCGACTTGCGGAATTCCGCCAGGTGGGAGGACGGGATCAGGTTGATCTCGGCCGAGTGGAAATGGTCGCACAGCGGCCGCACTGCGCCGTCTTCCGGTTTCCAGCAGGCGGCCTGCTCGCCGTCTTCGTAGATGTCGACGGTCCAGCCGGCGCCGCCGATCGATTGCACGATGCCGCTCACCCCCGCCTCATAGCCGGCCGGCAGGTCGAAGGCGATGCGCAGCACGGTGGCATCCGGCAGGCGCGGATACGGCGTCGCATAGAAATCGTAGAGTTCGGCCACCGGCCAGAACAGGGCCAGCACCTGCTGCAACACGGTCTGGGAATTCGCGCCGCCACGTCCGGTGACGACGATGCGTACGCCCAGGCGCAGCCATTCGTCGGTCGCCGCTTCGGGGCGTTCCAGGGTTTCGACGGTCAGCATGGCATTCGGGCTCCGGTAGGTTGACGCTCGTCATACTACTACCGCTGCCCGTCAAGAAGCTCTCCAAAAATCACAGGATCGCGATTCTCCGCTCAACCGGTTGCAGCTACGCCACGGAAGGTAATTTCGGCAACAGCTTGTCGAGGGTGACAGGATAGTCACGAACCCGCACGCCGGTGGCGTTGTAGATTGCATTGGCGACCGCCGCGCCGACCCCGCAGATCCCCAGTTCGCCCACGCCCATGGCCTTCATCGGCGAGGAAACCGGATCGGTCTCCTCGAGGAAGACGACTTCCTGGTGCGGGATGTCGGCATGCACCGGCACCTCGTACATGGCGAGGTCGTGGTTGATGAAGCAACCGATGCGCCGGTCTACCACCAGCTCTTCCATGAGGGCCGCGCCCACGCCCATCGTCATCGCGCCGATCACCTGGCTGCGCGCCGACTTCGGATTCAGGATGCGGCCGGCCGCGCACACGGCCAGCATGCGCCGCACCCGCGTCTCGCCGGTGACGGCGTCGACCCCGACCTCGACGAAGTGGGCGCCGAAGGTGGATTGCTGGTACTTCTTGTCGAGCTCACCGTATTCCATCTTGTCCTCGGCATTCAGCTCGCCGCCCTCGGCCGCCTGGCGCAGCGGGAAGCGCTTCCCACCGGCCGACACCATGCCGTCGGCGAATTCGGCGCCGGCCGGATCCAGGCCAAGCTTTTGCGCCACCGTCTCGCGCAGGCGCACGCAGGCCGCGTAGACGCCGGCGGTCGAGCTGTTTCCGCCCCACTGGCCGCCCGAACCGGCGGACACCGGATAGTTCGAATCGCCCAGCCGCACCACCACCCGGTCCAGCGGCAGGCCCATCATCTCGGCCGCGGTCTGGGCGATGATGGTGTAGCTGCCGGTGCCGATATCGGTCATGTCGGTTTCAACGCTCACCTGGCCGTCGCGCTCCAGGCGCACCCGCGCCGCCGAGCGCATCACCAGGTTGTTGCGAAAGGCCGCGGCCACGCCGTAGCCGACCAGCCAGCGCCCGTCGCGCACCTGGCCCGACACCGGATTGCGCCTGTTCCAGCCGAAGCGTTCGGCGCCCTGGCGCAGGCAGTCGACCAGGCGCCGCTGTGAGAATTTGCGGCCGGGCTTTTCCGGATCGACGCGGGTGTCGTTGACGATCCTGAAGGTCACCGGATCCATCTTCAGTTTTTCCGCCACCTCGTCGATCGCGATCTCGAGCGCCATCATGCCCGGCGCCTCGCCCGGCGCGCGCATCGCATTCGCTTCCGGCAGGTCCAGGGTCGCCAGGCGCAAGGCCGTGTAGCGGTTCGGCCCCGCATACAGCAGGCGGGTCTGCTGCACCGCGGTTTCCGGCTTCCCGTCCGGCAGGTCGCCCGACCAGCTCTCGTGGGCGATCGCCGTGATGCGCCCTTCGCGCGTGCAGCCGATGCGGATGCGCTGGATGGTGGCCGGCCGGTGGGTCGTATTGTTGAACATGATGGCGCGCTGCAGGGTCACCTTCACCGGCCGCTTCGCCGCCTTCGCGCCGAGCGCCGCCAGCAGGGCTTCCGAGCGCAGGAAGAGCTTGCCGCCGAAGCCGCCGCCCACATAGGGCGAGACCAGGCGCACGTTCTCCTCGGGGATGCCGAGGGTTTTCGCCATGTCCTTCATGCCCCAGTTGACCATCTGGTTCGAGGTGAAGATCGTCAACTTGTCGCCTTCCCAGCGCGCGATCGAGGCATGCGGCTCCATCATCGCGTGCGACTGGTCGGGGGTCGTGTAGGTGGCGTCCAGCTTGACCGGGGCCGCGGCCCAGGCGCCCTTGAAGTCGCCGGTGCGGGTCTCGGGCTTGTCTTCCTTCTTCGCCAGGACTGCGCCGTCCCTGGCCCTGGCCAGGTCGTACTCGCCCCTGGTTCTCGTATATTCGATCTTCACCAGGCCGGCGGCGGCGCGCGCCTGCTCGAAGGTCTCGGCCACCACCAGCGCCACCGCCTGGTGGTAGTGCTCGATTTCCGGCCCGCCCAGCAGGGTCGCCGTGTTGTACCTGCCCTTGCCCAGCTTGCCGGCATTCTCCGCGGTCACGATGGCGATCACACCCGGCGCGCGCTGCGCCGCCGACAGGTCCATGGCTAGGATGCGGCCCTTGGCGATGCCCGCGCCTACCACATAGCCGTAGGCGGCGTCCGGGATCGCCTGGTTCTGCTCGTAGGCATAGGGCGCGGTGCCGGTGGTCTTCAGCGGACCGTCGATGCGGTCGGTCGGACGGCCGACCACCTTCAGGCGGTCGATCGGATTGGTGCCGGCTGGGGTCGTGAATTTCATGGCTCAAGCCCTCCTTGCTTCGAGCAGGAGCCCGTCGATCGTGCGCTGCACGAGGGGCACCTTGAATGCGTTGTCCTGGCCGGTGCGGGCGCCAGCCAGCAGTTGTTCTGCCACCGCCCGGCCGCCACGCGGCAGCTGCTGTTCGGCGCCGGGGATGCGCCAGGGCTTGTGGGCCACGCCGCCCAAGGCCACCCTGCCGCTGCCGTCCGCCTGCACCACCGCGGCAACCGACACCAGCGCGAAGGCATACGAGGAACGGTCGCGCACCTTCTGGTAGAAGTGGCGCCCGCCGAGCGGCTTGGGCAAGGTTACCGCCGTGATCAGTTCGCCCGGCGCCAGCGCGTGCTCGATGTGCGGCGTGTCGCCCGGCAGCCGGTGGAAGTCGGCGATTGGGATCACGCGCCTGGCGCCATCCGCGCGCACCGTCTCGACCTGGGCATCCAGCAGCCGCATCGCCACCGCCATATCGCTCGGATGGGTGGCGATGCACGCCTCGCTGGCGCCGACGATGGCGTGATGGCGGTTGAAGCCGCCGATCGCCGAACAGCCGCTGCCGGGATGGCGCTTGTTGCAGGGCTGGGCCGTGTCGTAGAAATAGGGGCAGCGGGTGCGCTGCAGCAGGTTGCCGGCGGTGGTCGCCTTGTTGCGCAGCTGCGGAGACGCGCCGGCCAGCAGTGCCCGCGACAGCACGGCGTAGTCGCGCCGCACGCGCGGGTCGGCCGCCAGGTCGGTATTGCGCACCAGGGCGCCGACGCGCAGGCCGCCGTCGCCGGTGGCTTCGATACGATCCATGCCGGCCCCGTTCACGTCGACCAGGTGGACCGGCGTCTCGATCTCCAGCTTCATGAGGTCGAGCAGGTTGGTGCCGCCGGCGATGAAGCGCGCGCCTGGCGTGGCGGCCGCCGCCTGCGCCGCCTCGAGCGGGGTGCGCACGCGCTGGTAGGTAAAGGCCCTCATGCCTTGGCCTCCACGCCGGCGACTTCGGAAATCGCCTCGATGATGTTGGAGTAGGCGCCGCAGCGGCAGATATTGCCGCTCATACGCTCGCGCATCTCCATCGGCGAGAGCAGCGGGCGGGCATTCAGGTCGGCCGTGACGTGGCTGGGAATGCCCTGCCTGACCTCGTCCAGCATCGCCGTGGCCGAGCAGATCTGGCCGGGCGTGCAATAGCCGCACTGGTAGCCGTCGTGCTTGACGAAAGCCGCCTGCAGCGGGTGCAGCCGGGCCGGCCTGCCCAGTCCTTCGATGGTGACGATCTCGGCGCCCTCGTGCATCAGCGCCAGGCTGAGGCAGGAATTGATGCGGCGGCCGTCGGCGATCACGGTGCAGGCGCCGCACTGGCCCTGGTCGCAGCCCTTCTTGGTGCCGGTCAGGTGCAGGTGCTCGCGCAGCAGGTCGAGCAAGGTGGTGCGGGTGTCGACTTCCTGCTCGTAGCGCTGGCCGTTGACGCGCAGCGCCACTGTCGAGAGAACCGGCGCCGGCGTCGACGCCTCCGCCGCCTTCGTCGCGCCCGGCGTCCGGGCAGCGGCGCCGCCCGGCAGCGCGGCCGCGGTGGCCGACAGCGCGCCGGCGATCAGCAGTTCGCGCCGCCCGCCATCGATGCCGGCGCCCTCAATCCTGACATGCTCGCTCATATTGCTTCCTTTCCGGAGAGTCGCGCCGCCATCTTAAGTCGATTCCTGCCCCGCACCGCACACTGTTCGGCCCGGAGGAATGTGCACCGGATTGGTGCGAGCCGGCTCACCGCATTTCCCGAAGCAATTCATGCCTTGAAGCATCACCAACCCAGCCCCCGCGGCCGAGCCGTGCGGGCTGCGCAGCAATAGTTCGGTACAATCCTTCGTTTGACGCCACCGGACCCCGCCACGATGAACCACCGCGATGCTTTCCTCGCCAACGGCGGCGACGCCGGCGCGCGCACCCTTGCACGCGACTGGCGCGCGCATCCGCTCGGGCCGATCGAGGGCTGGCCGGCCTCGCTGCGCATGTCGCTTGGCATGGTACAGGGCTCCTCTTTTCCGAGCTTCCTGGCCTGGGGCGAAGAACTGTTCGTCTTCTACAACGACGCCTATGCGCCCCTGCTGGGCGACAAGGTCGAGGGTGCGATCGGCACCCCGCTGTCCAGGCTGTGGTCCGAAGTCTGGGACACCATGGCGCCGCTGGCGCGCCGCGTGCTGGACGGCGAAGCCCTGTTCTTCGAAAACTTCAAGCTGACGGTGGAGCGCAGGGGCTATCCGGAACAGGCCTGGTTCACCTTCTCCTACAGTCCCCTGCGCGACGACACCGGCCTGGTGCGCGGCCTGCTGTGCACCGTGGTCGAAGTCACCGACAAGGTGCTGGCCCTGGCGCGCCACAAGGAAGCCGAGGAGCGCTACGCCCTCTGCCTCGAAGCCTCCGGCAATATCGGTACCTGGGCGTATGAACTCGACACCGGCGCCACCTTCGTCGACGAGCAGTTCGCGCGCCTGTTCCAGGTCGATGCGGCGCTGGCACGTGCCGGCACCGAGCTCGAACGCTTCACCGACATGATCCATCCGGACGACCGCCCGCGCGTGGTCGCCGCGATCGAGCACGCGATCGCCACCGACACCCGGTACAACATCGACTACCGCATCCCCCAGCTGTCGCGGCCGGAGATCTGGGTCAACGCGCGCGGCAAGGTCTTCCACGACCTCGTCACCGGCAAGCGCCGCTTCGCCGGCGTCGCGGTCGACGTCACCGAACGCAAGCAGGCGGAACTGGCGCGCGACGAAAGCGAGCGGGTGGCCTCGAAGGCGCTGCTGCGCGAGCTGGAAAACCGGCGCCGCCTGGACGTGCTGCTGGACGCCGCCCCGGTCGGCATCGTCTACGTCGACGCCGCCGGCAACCTGATGGCCGCGAACGCCACCAACCGCGAGATCTGGGGCAGCCATCCGGCGCCCGGCGAGACCGAGGGCTACGAAGAGTGGAAAGGCTGGTGGCCGGCCGGCGATCCGCGCGCCGGCCAGCGCATCCGCGCCGACGAATGGCCGATTTCGCGCGCGCTGCGCGGCGAGGATGTCAGCGGCGGGATCGCCGAGATCGAACCCTTCGGCGCCCCCGGCACGCGGCGCACGATCCTGATCCGCACTGCCGCCATCCGCAACGAACACATCGAGATCGTCGGCGCGGTGGCCGCCAACATGGACATCACGGCCCGTATCGCGGCCGAGCGCGCGCTGAAGGACAGCGAAGCAAGGTTCCGCTCGATCGCCGACCTGATTCCGCAGCTGGTCTGGACCGCGGACGCCCGCGGCATCTGCGACTACCTGAACATGCGCTGGCGCGAGTTCAGCGGCATCCCTGAGGAGGAATTGATCGGCAACGGCTGGACCAGGATCGTCCATCCCGACGACCTGCCCGGCTTGCAAGCAGCCTGGGCGCACTGCGTGGCGGAAGGCGTCCCCTACGAGATCGAGCATCGCCTGCGCCACCACAGCGGCGAATGGCGCTGGGTGCTGAACCGCGCCCTGCCGGTCACCGGCGAGGACGGCAGCATCGTGCGCTGGATGGGCGCCCTGGCCGACATCCACGACAAGAAGCGCAACGAGGAAGAACTGAAGGCGGCGGCGCGCCGCAAGGACGAGTTCCTGGCCATGCTGGCGCACGAGCTGCGCAATCCGCTGGCCCCGATCAGCAGCGCCGCCCAGCTGCTGGTGCGCGCCGCGGCCGACGAGAAGCGGGTGCGCCAGTCGAGCGAGATCATCATCCGCCAGGTGCGCCACCTGACCGGCCTGGTGGACGACCTGCTGGACGTCTCGCGCGTCACCCGCGGCCTGGTCGAGCTGCAGCGCGAACGGGTCGACCTGAAGGCGGTCATCGCCAGCGCGGTCGAGCAGGCCCGCCCGCTGATCGAAGCGCGCCGCCACTGCCTCGACCAGGCCATGGACGGCGACCCGGCCTGGGTCGACGGCGACCGCATCCGCCTGGTGCAGGTGCTGGCGAACCTGCTCAACAACGCCGCCAAGTACACGCCCCAGGGCGGCGCGATCGCGCTGTCACTGGAAGTCGGCGAAGGCAGCGTGGCGATCTCGGTGCGCGACAACGGTATCGGCATCGGGCCCGAGCTCCTGCCCCAGGTGTTCGACCTCTTCACCCAGGCCGAGCGCACGCCGGACCGCGCCCAGGGCGGGCTGGGCCTGGGCCTGGCGCTGGTGAAAAGCCTGGTGGGCCTGCACGGCGGCAGCGTCGAGGCCGAAAGCGCGGGCGCCGGCCAGGGCAGCCTGTTTCGCATCGTGCTGCCGCTGGCGCAGGGCGCGCGCCGGACCTCGGCCCGGGACGCCGGCCCGGCGGCTGCCGGACACCTGGCCGGCCTGTCGATCCTGGTCGTCGACGACAACCTCGATGCCGCCCAGTCGCTCGCCGAGATCCTGCACGCCCTCGGCCACCGGGTCGCGGTCGCGCACGAACCGCAGCTCGCGCTGGCGCTGGCGGAACAGGACTGGCCCCAGGTCTTCATCCTCGACATCGGCCTGCCCGACATCGACGGCTATGCGCTGGCGCGGCGCCTGCGCGCGATGGCGGAACGGAAGCCGCGCGAGCGCCATGCCGTCTACCTGGCCCTGACCGGCTACGGCCAGGCCCACGACAAGGTGCTGTCGAAAGCGGCCGGTTTCGACCGCCACTTCGTCAAGCCGGTCGACCTCGAGGCCCTGCTGGCGGCACTGGCGGAAGCGCCCGCCGCCCGCGGCTAGCCGCTACGCACCCGCGCCCGGTCCAGCGGCAGGTCGCGCAGCCGCAATCCGCAGGCATCGAAGACCGCATTCGCCAGCGCCGCTGCGGCCGGTCCCTGGGCCGCCTCGCCGGTGCCGAGGAAGGGCTGGCCCGCGCGGTCCACCAAGTGGACCTCGATCCGGTCGGGCACCTGGCCAAAGCGCAGGATCGGATAGCCGCCCCAGTCGCGCGTAAGAACTTGGTTCGCGTCGAAGCGCACCCGCTCCAGCAGGGTCCAGCTGGCGGATTGGATGATCCCGCCCTCGATCTGGTTGCGCACGCCGTCAGGATTCACGACCTCGCCGCAATCGACGGCCGCCACCGCGCGCACGATGCGCACCCAGCCGGTGTCGCGCGCCACCTCCACCTCGACGGCGATGGCGCAATAGGCCGCCAGGTTCTTGTAGCGGGCGAAGGCGAAGCCGCGGCCGCGCCGTCCATGGCGCGGATCGGGACGGCGCCAGCCGTCCCAGCCGAAGCGGGCGGCGGCCGTCTTCACCACCTCGACGGCGCGCGCGTCATCCAGGTGGCGCAGGCGGAAGGCGACCGTATCCGCTTTGGCGGCGGCGGCCAGTTCGTCCATGAAGCTCTCGATCGCGAACACATTGCAATAGGCGCCCAGCGAGCGCAGCGCCGAGGTGCGCAGGATGGCGCCGGGCTGGAAGTGGTGCACCACGCGCGCGTTCGGCAGCACGTAGTACGGGATCGCATTGCGGTCGCCTCCGCCCTCCGGCTGGGGAATCGGCTTGGGCGGCGGTGGCGCGAACGGCTTTTCCAGGTGGGTCGCGGCCAGCAGGTTGCCGGCCTTGCCGGGCCGCGCATTGTGCGGCGCGCTCCAGACCTCGTACTGCCAGGCGGCGATGCGGCCGTCCGCGTCCAGCGCCGCCTGGGCCTCGGCGCGCATCGGCGGACCGAAGGGTTCCCAGCCATGTTCGTCCTCGCGCATCCATTGGACCCGTACCGGCCGCCCGGGACAGGCGCGCGCCAGCAGGGCGGCATCGGCGGCGGCGTCGTCGGCCGCGTTATGCCCGTAGCAGCCGGAACCCTCGGTGTGGATGCAGCGGATATTCTCCTTGGGCGTGCCGAGCAGTTCGGCCAGCGCCGCGCGCAGCGGGAACACGCCCTGGCTGTGGGTCCACACCGTGTATTTTCCCTCCGCCAGCTGGGCCACCGCGCAGGACGGACCGATGGAGGCGTGCAACTGGAAGGGCCGCGTGTAGACCGCGCGCAGCAGCCGGCCCGAAAGCGGCGTGCCGCGCTCGAGAATCACGGTCGGCTCGGAGGGCTGGGCCGCCACCAGCGCCGCCGCGTCGGCGCCGCCCGGCAAGACGGCCGGTAGCTCCCAGCGCGCGGCCCGCGCCAGCGCCGCGGCGGCCTTCACGGCGCGGTATTCGCCGTCGGCGATCACGGCCAGGAAGCGGCCGTCGCGCACCACCTTCAGCACCCCGGGCAGGTGCGCAATGGGGGCCGTGTCCAGCGCCTGCAGCCGCGCCGCGGGCGACGGCGGCCGCACCACGCGCCCGTGCACCATGCCGGGCAGGCGCAGGTCCTGCACATAGGCGCGCCCACCCGTGACCTTGGCCGGAATGTCGACCCGCGCCAGGCTCTTGCCCGCCACGGTATGGGTGCCGGGCGCGCGCGGCAATACCGCCAGGTCGGCGCGCAGGTGGAGCTGGCGCCCGGCCAGCAGTTCGCCGTAGCCTACGCGACGCCCATCCGCGGCCGTGAAACCGCCGTCGCGCGCGGCCAGGGTCTCCGCCGCCACGCCGAAGCGCCGTGCCGCCAGCCCGGCCAGTACCTGACGCGCCTGGGCGCAGGCCTGGCGTAGTGCCGTGCCGCTGTCCTGCATCGAATGGCTGCCGGCCGTATAACCCTCGTCCGGCGTCGATGCGGTGTCGGCCGTCACCAGCAGCAGGCGCGCGGGCGCCACCTGCAATTCCTCGGCCGCGACCTGCAGCAGAGCGGTCTTGATCCCCTGCCCCAGCTCGGCCTTGCCGGTGTAGACGGTAATGCGATTGTCGGCATCGAAGCGGATCCAGGCGTCCAGCATCGGCTCCTTGTCCAGGCTGCCCGGCAGCTTTCCGTCCTTGCCGTCCTGCACCCGCGACGGGCAAAGGCGGAAGGCCAGGGTCAAGGTGCCGGCGGCCAGCAGGCGCCGCCGCACCGCCGACGCCGGTGCGCCGCTCATGCCTTGTCTCCGGGCTTGCCGGCGGCGCGCCGCACCGCGCGCAGGATGCGCATATGGGTGCCGCAGCGGCACAGGTTGGTGGCCATGTGGCGGCGGATCTCGGCGTCCGACGGCGACGGGTTCTTCTCCAGCAGGGCCTGGGCCCGCATGATCATGCCGGCGATGCAGTAGCCGCACTGGGCCGCCTGTTCGTCGATGAAGGCCTGCTGCAGCCGGCGCGGCGCGGCAGCGCTGCCCAGGCCCTCGACGGTGCGCACATTCCTGCCGCCGACGCTGGAGACCGGCAGCAGGCAGGAGAACACTGCTTCGCCGTCCAGCATCACGGTGCAGGACCCGCACTGGCCCAGGCCGCAGCCGAACTTGGCGCCGTTCAGCTGCAGCTCGTTGCGCAGCACGTAGAGCAAGGGCGTGTCGGGATCGGCGTCGACGCCGTGCCGGCGTCCGTTCACGCTCAACTGATAAGTGCTCATGGCTGTTTCGCTTTCCGGACACTGTCCTCGAGATCGGGCCAGGGCGACCGGCGCGCGCCGTAGCGCCGCAGATAGGCCGCCAGCGCCGCCGTCTGTTCGTCGCCCAGCAGGGCGCCGAAGCCCGGCATCCAGCGCCCCGGCTCGCCGTCCGGCGGTTCGATGCCGTCGCGGACGATGTGGATCAGGCTGCGCGGATCGGGGTCGTAGAGCGCGACCGCCTGCCGCAGCGGCAGCGCCCCGCCGGAGCTGGCCGTGCGGCCGACCTCGTGGCAGCGTGCGCAGGCGTCCACGTACACGCCGCGCCCGGTGCGCATGCGCGCGAGATCGGGATCGCCCTCGGCGGGCGGCGGCAGGCCGGCCATGTCGACCGCGGCCGCCGCCGGCTTGCTCGTGGCCGGCGCCTGCGCCAGGTAAGCGTGCACCCAGGCCGCCAGGGCCTCGACGTCGCGCGGGTCGGCCAGCCCCAGGTTCTCGACCACGCCCTGCATCGGTCCCCCGGCCGCCGCATGGCCGGGCGCGATGCCGGTGCGCAGGTAGGCGGCCAGCTCGGCGCGCGTCCACGGCAGCGGCGACGGCGAGCGCGCGTTCAGCGCCGGCACATACCAGCCCTCGGCCTCGCCGCCATCGAGGTAGCGGCGCTGGTCGGTGCCGCCCAGCCGGGTGCGCGGCGTGTGGCAGGCGCCGCAATGCGCGAGGGCGTCGGCGATGTAGGCGCCGCGGTTCCACCCGGCGTCCTGCTGCGGGTCCGGGCGCCGGGGTTGGCGGTCCAGGTAGAGCAGGTTCCAGAACGCGACCAGCGGCCGCATGCCGAAGGGGAAGCGCATCTCGTTCGACCGCGCCGGCGCGTCTAGCGGCGTGCGCGTCATGAAGTAGGCGTACAGGTGGCGGACGTCGTCCTGGCTCAGGCGGGTGTAGTGGTCGTAGGGGAAGGCCGGATACAGCAGGTGGCCGTCGCGCGAGACGCCTTCGCGCAGCGCGCGCGTGAAGGCTGCTTCGCTCCAGTCGCCGATGCCGGTCCGGCGGTCGGGCGTGATATTGGTGCTGTACACGGTGCCGAAGGGCGTGGCCAGCGCCAGCCCGCCGGCAAACGGCCGGGACGGGTCGACGGTGTGGCAGGCGGCGCAGGTGCCGAGGGCGGCCAGGCGCGCTCCCTGCGCCACGCCGGCGGCGTCGAAGGCGGGCGCCCGGACCTGTGGCGCGATCGCCGGGCGCCACATGAAGGCGAAGGCGGCCGCCAGGACGAGCGCGAGCACGAGGACAGCCAGGAACAGCCGCCGCCGGGAAGGTCGCCTACCACGCCGATGCTCGTCCATGCGCGCTCCGGTATCCGGGGATGGGCACGATGGTGCCTCCGGCCGGGCCGGCGGTCGGTACGCTGGAACACATTGCGGCGCCGATGTGCCGGCGTCAACCCGGCGGCGTCAATACAGCGCTGTCAGCGGCCCTGGGCCAGGGCCTGCAGCGCCTTCAGCACCTCTTCGCGCGCGGCGGTCCAGCCCTTCTCCGCCAGCAGCGGCGCGCACCGGGCGCAGGGCTCGAAGGGATTGCAGGCGTGGTCGATCTCGACATAGCGCGTACCGGTCACCAGCTTGGCGGCGCGGGCATCGCGGTCGGATGGCGGCTCGCCCTCCTTCGGCATCCAGCGCGCGAAGGCGTCGAGGGCGACGCCGGGCGGCACGTACCAGCGCTTGCGGCTGGGATTCCAGCGTGCGCCGAGTTCGCGGGCCTGGTCTTTTTCCGCGTAGGGAACATTCAGAAACGTCATGCCGCCATCATACCATCCACGCCGCCGGGGCCGGGCCTCAGCCGAGCCGCTCCAGCACGCCCTCGAGGTCTTCGAGCCGGTAGGGCTTGGCCACGATCCAGAACGGGAAGCCGAGCTCGTCGCGGGCCGGCGCGCCGTAGCCGGACGCGAAGGCCACCCGCAGCGCCGGCTGCTGGCGCACCGCCAGGCGCGCCAGCTCGACCCCGGACTCGCCGGCCAGGTCGATGTCGGTGAACAGCAGGTCGAAGCCGCTTTCCTTGAGCAGGCCGGCGGCCGCGCCGAAGGTCCCGGCGCCCTTGACGTCGTGGCCGAGGGCGTCGAACAGGCTGCAGGTGGTCCGCATCAGGTCGGGATTGTCTTCCGCCACCAGGATGCGGCGCCGCGCCGCGGACGGCGTCACGCCGCCGGCTTCCGGCGCTGCCGGGATGCTCCGGTTGGCCAGCAGGTGGCGCACCTTGCGCGCCAGCTGCTCGCGGCCGTAGGGCTTGGACAGCAGCTCGACACCCGGGTCCAGGCGGCCGCCGTGCACGATCGCGTTCTGGGTATAGCCGGAGGTGAACAGCACCGCCAGGCCCGGCAGCAGCTCCTTGGCCTGGCGCGCCAGCTCGGGGCTGCGCAGCGGGCCCGGCATGACGACGTCGGTGAACAGCAGGTCGATCGGCATGCCGCTCTTGACGATGCTCAGCGCGGCCGTGGCGTTGTCGGCCTTCAGTACGCGGTAGCCGAGGCTGCCCAGCATCTCGACCACGGTGCGCTGCACGGCCGGATCGTCCTCGACCACCAGCACGGTCTCGCTGCCGCCCTCCACCGGGCCGCCGGTCAGGCGGGTGACCGTGTTCTCGGCCTCGAAGCTGCGCGGGAAGTACATCTTCACCGTGGTGCCTTCACCCAGCTCGCTGTAGATCTTGAAGTGGCCGCCGGTCTGCTTGACGAAGCCGTAGGCCATCGACAGGCCGAGGCCGGTGCCGACGCCTTCCGGCTTGGTGGTGAAGAAGGGTTCGCAGGCGCGCTCCAGCACTTCGCGGCTCATCCCGCTGCCGGTGTCGGACACCGCGATCATCACGTACTGGCCGGGCGTGATGTCCGGCTCGGCCGCCACGTAGGAATCGTCCAGCAGGGCGTTGCCGATCTCGATGGTGAGGCGGCCGCCGCCCGGCATGGCGTCGCGCGCATTGATCGCCAGGTTCAGGATCACGTTCTCGAGCTGGTTGGGGTCGACCACCGTGTTCCACAGGCCACCGCCGCGCACGGTCTCGATCTGGATGGTCTCGCCCAGCGCGCGCCGCAGCAGGTCGTCCATGCCGCCGACGATGCGGCCGGGGTTCACCACCACCGGCTGCAGCGGCTGGCGGCGCGCGAATGCCAGCAGCTGGGAGGACAGCTTGCCGCCGCGCTCCACCGCCTGCAGTGCGGAGTCCAGCAGCTGCTGGCCGTCGCCGTCCGGCCGCGGTTGCCCGATACGCCGCTGCAGCAGCTCGAGGTTGCCGCCGACCACCTGCAGGATATTGTTGAAGTCGTGGGCCACGCCGCCGGTCAGTTTGCCGATGGCCTCGAGCTTTTGCGAGCGCTGCAGCGCATGCTGGGCCGCCGACAGCTCCTCGGTGCGGGCGCTGACCAGGGACTCCAGTTCAAGCTGGTGCCGGGCCAGTTCGTCCTGCGCCAGCTTCTGCTCGGTAACGTCGCTGCCCTGCACGAAGATGCCGATCACCGCGCCCATCGGATCCAGCACCGGCTGGTAGATGAAGTCCAGGTAGCGGGTGCCGCTGCCGCCTTCCGGACCGTTGTCCAGTTCGACAGGCACGGCGCGGCCGATGAAAGGCTTGCCGCTGCGGTAGACCTGGTCAAGCAGGTCGGTGAAGCCCTGGGACACGACTTCCGGCAGCGCCGTCCGGATGTCCTTTCCGATCAGTTCGCGACCGCCGGTGAGATTGCGGTAGGCGGCGTTCGCCAGCTCGTACACATGCTCCGGCCCGCGCAGCACGCAGATGAAGCCGGGCGCCTGCTCGAACAGGCGCTGCAGGTGCATCTTGTCGCCCTGCAGTTCGTTGGCCAGCTTGAGGGCGGCGTGGGCCTCGGCCAGGGCCGCGGTGCGCTGCTCCACCATGCGCTCGAGTTCTTCCTGCTTGCGGCGCAGCCCTTCCTCGGCCAGCACCCGCTCGGTCACGTCGTTCCCCTGCGAGAAGATGCCGACCACGGTGCCGCCGTCGTCGACGATGGGCTGGTAGACGAAGTCGATGTAGCGCAGGGTCGCCTCGCCGCCGCTGGCCGGCGTCACGCCCAGCGGCAGGGCGGTGCCGACGAAGGCCTGGCCGCTGGCGAACACCTGGTCGAGCAGCTCGAAGAACTGCTGGCCCTCGAGTTCCGGCAGGGCGACCCTGACCGGCTTGCCGATGATGTCCTTGAAGCCGGCCAGGCGATGGTGGGCATGGTTTTGCAGCTCGTACACATGCTCCGGTCCGCGGAAGAAGCAGACGAAGCCCGGCGCCTGCTCGAACAGGCGCAGCAGCTCGCGGTAGGGACGGCTGATCTTGGCCTGTTCGAGCGCCGATTCGGTGGCGAGGGTGGGTGAATGCTGGGCAATGGTGTTGACGGGCTGGCTGGTCGGCGAAAGGCTCATGTTGCGCAGGATATCTCAAACAGGGGCCGTTTCGGACAGAATGCAAAACGGCAATCCTTGCAATGTTACCTTTTCCGGACCACCCCGACAACAGTCTGTCGTGCCGTCAACACGCTCAAGCCTGCATTCCCCAGCGCCTCACCGTCAGGCGCTCCACCGCGTCGAACACGATGTGTTCGAACAGCAGGCCGATCACGATGACCGTGGCGAGTCCGGCGAACACCTTGTCGGTGAACAGCTCGTTGCGGCTCTGGAAGATATACCAGCCGAGGCCTCCTTTGCCCGAGGTGGTGCCGAACACCAGTTCGGCCGCGATCAGGGTGCGCCAGGCGAAGGCCCAGCCGATCTTCAGGCCGGACAGGATGGCCGGCAGCGCCGCCGGCACCAGGATCTGGGTGACGATGCGCAGCCCGCCCAGGCCGTAGTTGCGGCCGGCCATGCGCAGGGTCTGCGGCACCGCGCGAAAACCCGCATAGGCGTTCAGCGCCAGCGGCCACATCACCGAATGCACCAGCACGAACACGAGGCTAGCCTTGCCCAGCCCGAACCACAGCAGGGCCAGCGGCAGGAGCGCAATCGCGGGCAGCGGGTTGAACATGGCGGTCAGGGTTTCCAGCAGGTCGCGGCCGATGCGGCTGCTCATCGCCACGGAAGTCAGCAGGAAGGCGCCGGCCACGCCGGCCAGGTAGCCCTGCAGCAGCACGCCCAGCGACACACCGACGTAACGCTGCAGTTCGCCCGATGCCACGCCGCCCACGAAGGCGTGCGCGGTCTGCAGGAAGCCCGGCAGCAGCAGGTCGTTGCCGGCCACGTGGGCGGCCCATTCCCACAACGCCGCCAGCAAGGCCAGCAGCACGGCCTTGCGCAGCCAGCCGGCTTGCAGCAGGGTCCGGACCAGGCGTTCGCGGGCCGCGAGGGGCCGCGCCGCCGTTTCCAGCGGAGGGGGTGGCGGAAGCAGCGGCAGCTCGTATTCCGGCCGCACCAGGGGTTCGATGCGGGCGCTCATGAGCGTACCGCCAATGCCGGCACGGCCACGTCCTCGTCGGCCTGGGCCGCTGCCGCATCCTCTTCGCCGAACAGCAGGCGGTGGATGCGCTGGGCCGCGGCCTGGAACTCGGCGCCGCCGCTGCTGGCAAGGCTGAACTGGTGGCTGTTGATCTCGGCCCGCACCCGGCCCGGATGCGGCGACAGCAGCAGGATGCGGTTGCCGACCACCAGCGCCTCTTCGATCGAATGGGTGACGAACAGCATGGTGAAGCGGGATTCGTCCCACAGCGTCTGCAGCTCTTCCTGCATGCGGCGGCGGGTCAGCGCGTCCAGCGCCGCGAAAGGCTCGTCCATCAGCAGGATGTCGGGCTGCATCGCCAGCGCGCGGGCGATCGCCACCCTCGCCTTCATCCCGCCCGACAGGGTGTGCGGATAGCTGTCGGCAAAGCGCGCCAGCCCCACCTTGGCTATCCAGTGCAGGGCGCGTGCTTCGGCCTCCCTGCGCTTCACGCCGCCGGCCAGCAGCGGGAACATCACGTTCTGCCTGACCGTCTTCCAGGGCGGCAGCTGGTCGAATTCCTGGAACACGACGATGCGGTCGCGGCCGGGCCCGACGATGCGGCGGCCGCGCAGCAGCAGGCCGCCGGACGTGGGCTGGACGAAGCCGGCGGCGGCCTTCAGCAGGGTCGACTTGCCGCAGCCGGAAGGTCCGAGCAGCACGAAGCGGTCGCCCTCGTGGACGTCGAAGCTGACCTCGTGGGTGGCGCGCACCCGGGCGCCGCCGCTGGTGTAGTCGATGCTGAGGTCCTGGGCCCGCAACAGCGGCGCCGGCGCCTGGAAAGGATAGATGTTCATGCCGCCCTTCCCTTCAGCTGCCCGAGGCCAGCGCCGGATGCTCGAAGAAGTAGTCGCGCCACGAGGCCGGCTGCTTCCTGATCGCGCCGGCCTGGTGCAGGAACTGGGCCAGGCCCAGGGTATTCTGCGGCGCCACCTTGAACTGGATCTGCGGATTGCCGATCACCTTCAAAAGGAAAGCGCGGTCGGTCCTGGCCTTTGTCACCCGCAGGTAGGCGTCGGCGGCCAGCTCGCGGTTGGCGCTGACCAGCTGGGCCGCCTCGTTCAGCGCATCGATGAAGGCGCGGTAGGTCTTCGGATTCTCCTTCACCCATTTCTCGGTGGCGTAGAGCACCGTCGACGACGCCGGGCCGCCCAGCACCTCATAGGAATTCAGGACGATATGGGCCTTCGGATTGCCGGCCAGTTCCTGTTCCTGGAAAGGCGGATTGCCGAAGTGGCTGTTCAGCTCCGTCTGGCCGGCGATCAGCGCGGCCGCCGCGTCCGGGTGCGGCACCGATTGCGTCAGGCGGTCCAGGCGCGCGAATTCCGCCGTCCCCCAGCGCTTCGCCGCCGCCATCTGCAGGATGCGCGCCTGCACCGAGACCGACACCGCCGGCAGCGCGATGCGGTCCTTGTCGCTGAAGTCGGCGATGGTCTTCACGTTCGGGTTGGTGGTGACCAGGTAATAGGGAAAGTTGCCCAGCGAGGCGATGCCGCGCACGTTCTGGCGGCCGGCGGTGCGGTCCCAGATCGTCAGCAGCGGGCCGACGCCGGCGCCGGCCACGTCGATGGAGCCGGACAGCAGGGCATCGTTGACGGCATTCCCGCCCGACAGCTGGACATACTCGACCTTGACCGGCACGCCCTGCAGCTTTGCATGCTTCTCGATCAGCTTCTGGTCTTCGGCCACGTTCAGCAGCAGGTAGACGAGGCCGAACTGCTGGGCGATGCGCAGTTGGCCCTCGGCGCGGGCCGGGGTGGCGAGGACGGTGGAGAGGGCCAGCGCGGACAGGGTCAGGCCGGCGGCGAACTTCGATACGAATTGGAAGGGGGTGCGGAACGGGATGCGCATGGTGGTCTTCTTATGGTGGTTCAGAACGGGACGTCGCCTTCGATGGTGGTGCGGTAGAGCCTGCGGCGCTGATCAATCGGGCAGCCGGCCGCCAGGTGCATCAGCGAGCGGTTATCCCAGAACACCATGTCCTGGGGCTGCCACTGGTGGCGGTAGATGTGCTCGGGGCGGGTGCTGCGGTCGAACAGCTCGTCGAGCAGCGCCCGGCTCTCGTCCTCGGGCAGGCCGACGATGCGGGTCGTGAAATGCTCGCTGACGAACAGCGCCTTGCGTCCGGTCTCGGGATGGGTGCGCACCACCGGATGCACGACCGGCTTGACCTCGTCGATCTGGGCCTGGGTCAGGTTCGGGCGCCAGGGGTTGCGCTTCTGCAGGTCGGCATAGCGGTTCAGGTAGCTGTGCTCGGCCTTCAGGCCGGCGACGGCGCGCTTCAGGTGCTCGGGCAGGCGCTCCCAGGCCGTGTGCTGGTTGGCGAACAGGGTATCGCCGCCCTCTTGCGGCAGCTCCTGGGCATGCAGCATCGAACCGAGACTCGGCTTTTCCTTGTACGACAGGTCGGAATGCCAGAAGTGGCCGGCATCGCCCAGGCCGATCGGCTGGCCGTTCTCGCGGATGTTCGAGACGACCAGGACTTCCGGATCGGACGGCAGCTGGAACTGGCGCAGCACGTGGATCTGCAGCGGACCGAAGCGGCGGCTGAAGGCCACCTGCTGGCCGGGCGTGATGTGCTGGTGGCGGAACACCAGCACGTGGTGCTCGAGGTGGGCGCGGTGCAGGCGCCTGAAGTCCTCGTCCGACAGGGGCCGGGACAGGTCGAGGCCGAGCACCTCGGCGCCCAGCGGGGCGTCGAAAGCCTTGATGACCAAGTGCTGGCGGGTGTCGGAGACTTCTTTGAGTACGGCGGACATGGGCGCTTTCGGATGAGTCGGGATGCCTCCAGCTTATGCCCGCATGATTGCAGCGACAACGAAGCTTTTCGAGGAAGCTCATGCAAATTTTGCTGCGCTGACAGTGCGCCAGTCATGCGACGTGGTGTTCCGTATCCATGCTAATGTCACAACACATTTGTTCACATCCAGAGAGGCATCAACATGAAAACGGAAACACACACATCCCGATTCAGCATCACATCGGCGATATTC
>FTBV01001767.1_pt1 | contig 19125 bp, 21 predicted proteins | sample 1639281 | NCBI WGS metagenome assembly FTBV01 (sample SAMEA3914864, study PRJEB12502) | metagenome | biome: forest; material: soil | place: USA | collected 2012-03-12 | depth 0.3 m | reverse complement strand
GCTCGGTGCGCTGCTGGCAATGGGCATCCTGCTGGCGTTCGCGGCATTTTCGTTCGCAGGGGCGCTTCTCGACCTGCAGATCGGCTTCGGCATGGCGAGCGTCTACGACCCCGTTTCCAGGCGTCCGCTGCCGGTGTTGACCAATGCGTTCAACCAGCTCGCCATCCTCGTATTCTTCCTCGTGAACGGCCACCACGCGCTGCTGCGCGGCCTGTCCTTCAGTCTCGAACGCTTCCCGCTGGGGCAGCCGTGGGATTTCGAGCCGGCCGTTCATGTCCTCATGAAGAAAGTCGGCGCCGTTTTCGGGCTCGGTTTTTCCCTGGCGGCTCCGGTCGTGTGCTGCCTGCTGCTGGTCGAATTCGCGCTGGGCGTCATCTCGCGCAACCTGCCGCAAATGAACACCTTCATCGTCGGCGTGCCGGCCAAGATCGCGGCCGGCCTGCTCGCGCTGGCGCTGTGGCACGCCGGCGCGGGCGCCGCCATGCTGCGCGTCTACCAGTCGATCTACGCCACATGGGACCAGCTGTTCAGTGTGAACGCCAATGTTGCCGGCGGGGAGGCCTATGTCCGATAACGACATGGATCGCACCGAGAAGCCCACGCCGTACAAGCTGCGAAAGGCGCGCGAGAAGGGGCAGATCGCCAAGAGCGCCGACCTCGTCTCGGTGGTGGTGTTCATCGTCGCCATCGTCTACCTGTACTGGAAGGGCGCGCTGCTGCTCGAGGAGCAGTTTCTCTTCGATCGGTCCTTGCTGGCGAAAGCAGGGCAGTTCGATATCGACGAAGCCTCGTTCTGGTGGCTGGCCACCCGGATGATGGGACATGCGCTTGCATTGCTTGGCCCCTTTTTCGGCGCCCTTGTGCTGGCCGCGGTGATCGGCAACCTGGTACAGACCGGGCCCGCATTTTCGCTGGCCCCGGTCAAGGCCGACTGGTCGCGCCTGAACCCGGTCGAGGGGCTCAAGAAAATGCTGGCCCTGCGCAAGGTGTTCGAGGGGGCCCGCGCTTGCGCCAAGCTCGGGCTGCTGGTGCTGGTCGCCTATCACGCGCTGAAGGCCGCTACCGGCGACTTCCACATCTTCGCCCAGCTCGCGCCGCGCAGCCTGCTGAAGACGGTCACCGCGGACCTCGCCTCCGTCGGGTTCAAGATGGCGCTCGTGCTTGCGCTGATCGCCATCGTCGACTTGCTGTACACGCACCGTGAATTCATGCGCAAGATGCGGATGAGCAAGCGCGAAGTGAAAGACGAGGTCAAGAACCGCGACGGTGACCCGCGCATCCGCTCGCGGCTGCGCCAGTTGCGCCAGGAAATGCTCAAGCGTGCGTCCTCGACCCGCAACACGCGCCATGCGGATGTCCTGATCGTCAATCCCGTGCATTTCGCGGTCGCGCTCAAATACGTGCACGGCCAGATGGATTCGCCGCAGCTCCTCGCAAAGGGAAGCGGCGCCTTCGCGCTGGCAATGCGTACCATCGCCACCCGGCACAGCATTCCCATCGTCCAGAACGTCAGCCTGGCCCGCAAGCTGTTCCGCGAAATGGAGATCGACCAGCACGTGCCGCCGAGTCTGTTCGCCGACGTCGCACGCATCATCGTCTGGGTCTTCGCGATGCGCAAGGCCCGCACCGAAGGAGCCGTGGCATGAACGGATTGAGCCGCTTCTTCGGCCGCCACACCGACATCGCGCTGGTCGCGGTCGTGCTCGGCGTGCTGGTGGTCCTGTTCGCGCCCATTCCGTCCGGGCTGCTGGACTTCTTCATCCTCGGGAACTTCAGCTTCGCGTCATTGATCCTGCTGCTCACGTTCTACATGGCGCGCCCGGTCGAGTTCTCGACCTTCCCGTCGCTGCTGCTGATCGCCACCCTGTACCGCCTGTCGCTGAACGTCGCCGCCACGCGCCTGATCCTGTCGAACGGCGAAGCCGGCAAGGTGATTTCGGCCATCGGCTCCTATGTCGTGGGCGGCAACTACGTGATCGGCCTGATCGTGTTCCTGATCCTGATCGTGGTCCAGTACGTCGTCGTCACGAGCGGGGCGCAGCGTGTCTCGGAAGTTGCCGCGCGCTTCACGCTCGACAGCATGCCGGGCCAGCAGATGAGCATCGATGCGGACCTGAACATGGGCTTCATCGACCAGGCCGAGGCGCAGCGCCGCCGCAAGAACCTGGAAAAGGAAGCCGCGTTCTACGGCGCGATGGACGGCGCCAGCAAATTCGTCAAGGGCGACGCGATCGCCGGCATCATCATCCTGCTGATCGACATCGTGGGCGGCCTGATCATCGGCGTGATGCAGCACGGAATGCCGTGGTCGGAGGCGCTGCAGACCTATACCCTGCTGACGATCGGCGACGGGATCGTGACCCAGGTTCCGGCGCTCGTGATCGCGGTCGGCACCGGCATCATCGTCACGCGCTCGGCGTCGGACGGAAACCTCAGCCAGGAAGTATTGCGCCAGGTCGTTTCCTTTCCCAAGACCCTGCTGATCGTCGCCAGCGCCTTGTTCGGCCTGCTGTTCCTGCCGGGAATGCCGGTCCTGCCTACCTTTATGTTGCTGGCCGGGGTGCTGGCGATCGCCTGGTTCGCCTACCGGGCCGCAGAGAAGCAGGGGACGAAAGCGGACGGAGAGGAGGAGACCGACGACAACGGCGACCCCGAGGATCCCTACACGGCGCTGGCCGTGCACCCGATCGAGGTCGTGGTCGGCAGTGCGTGGGTCGGCCTGGTCGAGCCGGGCAGCCTGTTCCTCGAGCGTATCGCGGCCTTCCGCAAGCAGTACGCGCTGGATTGCGGCTTCGTCCTCCCCAAGGCGCGTTTCCGCGACTCCGCCAGGTTCGCGCCGGACGCCTATGAAATCCATATCGACGGCACGCTGGCCGGCAAAGGCGAAGCGCGCCTGGCATGCACGCTGGCGATCCACCCGAACGGCGATGTCCGTACCGTGCCGGGCGAACCGACCCGCGATCCGACCTACGGCCTGCCGGCCCTCTGGATCGAGGAACACCAGCGCGAGCATGCCGTGGCGGCGAAGTACACCCTGGTCGATGCCCAGACCGTGTTCATGACGCACCTGAACGAGGTGCTGCGCCGTGAATCCGCGCGCCTGCTGTCGCGCGCCGAGACCGAAAAGCTGCTGGCGCGTGTGCGCCAGGCGCAGCCTTCGCTGGTCGAGGAGCTGGTGCCGACCGTGCTCGCGATCGGCGATATACAGAAAGTCCTGCAGAACCTGTTGCGCGAGAAGGTGTCGATCCGTCACATCGAAGCGATTCTCGAAAGCCTGGCGGATGCCGGCCGCACCAGCAAGGACGTCGGCTACCTGACCGAGATGGCCCGGCTCCGCCTTGGGCAGGCGATTTGCCAGGAACTGCTCGGCAATGCCGGCTTCCTGCAGGTGATGACCATCGACCCCGTGATCGAAGGCCGCTTCCTGCAGAGCGTCCTGGCGGCGCGTGGCGACGGCAGCGGCGTCCCGGCACCGGTCGGCCTCGATCCGAAGCTGACCGAGCAGTTCGTCGCCAGGCTGGTGCAGCTCTGCGAAAAGATGATGAAGCAAAACCTCCTGCCGGTGTTGCTCTGCGCTCCCGAATTGCGGCGCCACGTGCGCACCTTGTCCGAACGCGTCATGCCGCACCTGCGCGTGCTTGCGATGACCGAAGTACCCCAGTCGGTCGAATTGCGGTCGTACGGGGTCGTCACCCTGACGTAGAAAGATTTGAACCATGCCTGAGATTCTTGCCATTGCCTTGAACAGCCTGCAGAACGACATGCGCCAGGTCGAGCATGTCGCCATGAACCTCGCGAATACCCTCACGCCAGGGTACAAGCGCCAGGTCGCCGCCGTGCAGTCGTTCGGGGCCATCGTCGACCAGGGCGCCGTGGCCGCCAGGATGCCGGCGCCGGCGGGCGCCATCCAGACCTTCGTCGACGTGCGGCCCGGCGCGATGAAACATACGGGGAACAGCCTGGATGTCGCGATCGACGGCGAGGCTTACTTCGAAGTGGCGACCGAGGCCGGGCCGGCATACACCCGGCAGGGCGAATTCCGGGTGGACGAGCGCGGACGCCTCGTCACCGCGCAGGGGCAGGCCGTCATGGGCCTGGGCGGGGAAATCCTGCTGTCGGGCGCCAAGGCGCGGGTCGACCGCAACGGCAATGTCTTCGACGGCAGCGATCCCAACGCCAAGGCCGCGGTCGCCCAGCTCAAGCTGGTCCGCTTCGAGCAGACGGGCTCGATGGCCAGCCTCGGCAACGGCTTGCTGAGCGCCGGCGGCGGCATGGTCCAGCTCAACGGTGCCGAAATCCGCCTGCGCCAGGGCTATCTCGAGGGCAGCAACGTGAGTACACAGACCGAAATGGTCCAGCTGATGCAGGCGACCCGCCACTTCGAGTCCATGCAGAAGGCGATCCAGAGCTACGACGAGGTCGTGGGGACGGCCATCCGCAAACTGGGCGACATGTAATCCATCCGAATCGTAGAAAAGAAGAGAGAACCATGAACGACGCATTGTTTATCGCCGCAACCGGAATGCAGACCCAGCAGACCAACGTGGATACGATCGCGAACAACATCGTGAACGCGAACACGCCAGCGTTCAAGCGCTCCTCGGTCAGCTTCACCGACATGGTCGCCGTCCAGCCCCGTGCCGCCGGCGCCGCGCGCCAGGAAGGCCTGCTGGGTCCGGTCCAGGTGACCGGCATCGGCGTCGGCCTGGCCCGCGTCGGCCGGGCGTTCGAAGCCGGCGACCTGAAGAAAACCGACTCTCCCTACGACATCGCGGTACGCGGCGACGGCTTCATCTCGGTATCGATGGCCGACGGCAGCAAGGCGGTCACCCGCGGCGGTAGTCTCAAGGTCAACGCGGACGGCATGCTGGCCACCCAGGCCGGCGTGGTCCTGAAGCCGGGGATTTCGATTCCGGAGGGCGCTTCGTCGCTCGCGATCGGCGCCGACGGCCGCGTGCAGGTGACGCTGCCCAACCAGGCCGCGCCGCAGGACGTCGGCCAGCTGGAACTGGTGCGCTTCGCCAATCCGGAGCAGCTCAATCCCCTCGGCGACAACCTGTACGCCGTCACGGACGGCGCCGGCGAGATGATGTCGGCCGATGGCGCCGGCACCGTGGAGCAGGGCTATCTGGAAGGCTCGAACGTGAAGATGGTCGACGAGATGGTCAACCTCATGCTCGCACAGCGAGCCTACGACGCGAGCGTCAAGGTGATCCAGGCATCGGACGAAATGCTCGCCGCGGCGAACAACCTGCGCAGGTAAGGCCGCGATGCCGTTCCGCTCCTCCGTGTACGCAAGCGCCGCGCTGGCCGCCATGCTGGTTGCCGGCATCGCCGCAGCCGCGCCTGCGGCCTTGTCCGTGCGTCTGCCCACGTCGGCGAGCGTCACCAGGCAGGCCGTCGTGCTGGGAGACCTCGCCGACGTCGAAGGTGCCGACCGCGAGCAGGCGGAGCGCCTGCGGACCCTGCCGCTGGGCCGCATCGATGCGGGAGCGAAGACGGTGCGCTTGCAGCGCGCCGACATCGCACGCTGGGCATGCATGAAGCGCGGGCTGTGCGCTCCGCAGGTGGCATGGAGCGGTGCGGAGCGCGTCGACGTCAGCGCGGCAGTCCGGTCCGTCGCCGGAACCGGGCCGACCGAGGCCGGGCGCGAGGAGCTCGAGCGCGCGCTGGCGCCGCTTGGCGCCCGGCTGTCGATCGAAGCGGCCGATCCGTCGCGCGGCGTCGAACTGCCGCCTGGCGACGCCAACTTCCGCGCCCGCCCGCTGCCCGCCGGGACTGCGCCCGGGCCGCGGATGTCGGTGTGGATCGACGCCTATGTGAACGGGCGCTTCGTGAGGGCAGTGCCGGTGCGGTTCAAGGTGGCGGCAATGGTGCCCGCCTGGGTCGCGAAAAACGAGATTCCGGCCGGCGCCCGGGTGGATGCGTCGGCTTTCCTGCCGGGCGAGGCCGACCTGGCCGAGCTCGCGGGCTTCAGGCCCAGGCGGCGCTCGGAAACCTTCACCGCAGGGGGCGAGAGCTTGCGAATGCGGTATGCGCTGCATCCGGGGCAGGTGCTGACCGTCGCCAACAGCGGTCCGGTGCCCCTGGTAGCGCGCGGCGAATCCGCGCTGCTGCGCGTGAAAAGCAGCCCGATCGAACTCGAAAGCAGGGTCGAGGTGCTGCAGGATGGTTTTCTGGGACAAACCGTCAGGGTGAAGACAAGGAATGCTGCCGGCACCCTGCTGGCGAAAGTGGCCGGAGCAGGCCAGTTGGAGGCACAGAACTGATGAAGACATTATCTTTGACGATTGCACTGTCGGCCCTGCTGATGGGCGGCCTGGCATCGCCGGCCGGAGCCGACAGCCTGTACAAGCCGCAGACCTTCCGGGCCTTGACCTCGGACCGGAAGGCCGCCGCCGTCGGCGACCTGCTGACGATACAGGTGTTCGAGAACGCCACGGCGACGACCAGCGCGGACACCGCCACCCGCCGCAGCGCCAGCGCGCGCGCCGGGCTGACCCGCTCGTCCGGGCCGTCGCTGCACGCGAATATCGACGCCGGCGGCGACTTCGACGGTGGCGGCAGCACGCAACGCACCAACCGATTCCTCACCACGGTGACGGTCGCGGTCAGGGAAGTGCTGCCGAACGGCGATCTGCGGGTTGAGGGCCGGCAGGTCCTGAGCCTGAACGACGAGCGCCAGACGGTCAACATCGAGGGCCGCGTGCGTCCGGTCGACATCACCGACGGCAACGTGGTCCTGTCGACGCGTCTTGCCGACGCCAGGATCACCCTGGTCGGCGACGGCGAACTGACCGAGCGCCAGCGCCGCAGCTGGTGGAAGCGGGCCACGGACTGGCTGGGGCTGTAATGGGAAACGGCGTAGCGATGAATACGAAGGCGGGCTTCAGGGCCGCAACGGCGTGGGTGTTCGCCCTGCTCCTGGCGCTGCTGGCGCTACCTTGTCTTGCGCAGGGCGATCTCACCCGGGTCAAGGACCTCGGCAAGGTGCAAGGCTGGCGCGACAACGCGCTGGTGGGTTACGGCATCGTCACCGGCTTGGCGGGCACGGGCGACTCGCCGGGCAACCGCGTGACCCGGCAGGCGCTGGCCAACGTGTACTCGCAGTTCAACCTGACGATTCCGTCCGAGCTGGTCCAGAGCCGGAACGTCGCCATCGTGATGGTGTCAGCCAGCATGTCGCCGTTCGCCCGCAGCGGCGACACGCTCGATGTGACGGTGACGTCGGCGGGCGATGCGCGCAGCCTGCTGGGCGGCAGCCTGCTGCTGACGCCGCTGAAGGGGGCCGACGGCGAAGTCCACGCGCTGGCGCAGGGCGCTCTCACGGTGGGCGGTTACCGGTATGACGCCAACGGCAACGTCGTCCAGAAGAACCATCCCACCCTCGGCTCCATCCCCGGCGGAGCGACCGTCGAGGTCGGCGTGGAGTCCAGGGTGGTGCGCCAGAACGGCAGCGTGACCTTCGTTCTCGCCGAACCGGATTACACGACCGCGTCGCGGGTGGCCCGCGCCATCAACAGCCGATTCGGGACCGAACTGGCGCGGCCGCGCGACGCTTCCGGCATCGACATCGACGTGCCGGCCGCCGATCGCGCGCGCTTGGTCGACTTCCTGGCAAAGGTCGAGAACGTCGCCGTCGAACCGGACCGCCGCGCGCGCGTCGTGATCAACGAGCGTACCGGCACGCTGGTGTCGGGAGGCGACGTGCGTATTTCGAGTGTATCGATCTCGCACGGCGACCTGAAACTCTCGATCGCGAGCCAGACCAGCGTCTCGCAGCCGCTGGTGATCGGGCGGGCCGGCGACGGCGTGCAGACCGCGCTGGTGACCAATACGCAAATCGACGTCGACGAAGGACGCGGCGGTTACGTCAAGGCGCAGACGACGGTGGCCGACCTGGTGCAGGCGCTGTCGCGCATGAAGATCGGTACGCGCGACATGATCTCGATCCTGCGTGCGGTGAAGGCGGCGGGCGCGCTGCACGGGGAACTCGTGGTCCAGTAAGCGGGCGAGACGGGACAAGACAAGGAAGAAGAGAGGAGGGAGTGTCATGACGCAAGGGATTGAAGGGATCACAACATCGGTGCTGAGCCTGGCGCTGGACGCCGCGGTGCTGCGCCAGCAGGCCATCGCCAGCAACATCGCGAATGCGAACACGGCCGGCTATGTGCGCCAGACCGTCAGCTTCGACCGCCAGCTCGCGGCCCTGGGGGCGGGACGCCGCGATCCTGCCCAGCTGGCGCAATTCGCACACACCAGGCTGCGCATCGAGCCGGCGGGACCGAACGCAACGGCGCCCGTGCAGCTCGACATGGAAGTCGCGCAGATGGCGCAGAACGCGGCGCACTACCAGGCACTCCTCAAGGGCATCGAGAGGCAGTACGCCATCCTCTCGACCGCCATCTCGGACGGCAAGAAGTAAGCGGAAAAGGGAACAGCATGGATTACAGAAACGTATTTGCGATCAGCGCTGCCGGCATGGACCTGGAGCGCCAGCGGGTGGACGTCGCCACCCTGAACCTGGCCAACGCCAACACGGTGCAGGCGCCGAACGGCCGCGGCTATCAACCGATGCGCGTGGTGGCGCGCAGCCTGGCGGCGCTGCCCGGACAGTTCGCGAGCATCGTCGGTGCGCACGGCGCCGGTGCGAACGCGGCCGGCGCCACCGTCAACGTCGAGCAGATCGAGGCCGCGCCGCGCCAGTCGTATGACCCCGGCCACCCTTACGCCGACGAGCATGGTTTCGTGCGCTACGCCCCGGTGGACACCGCCACCGAGATGATGACGATGATGAGCGCGATCCGCTCCTACGAGGCGAACGTCGCGGCCATGAACACCAGCCGCCAGATGGCGGTGAAAGCCCTCGAGATCGGCGGCTGATCATGGCGATCGAACAGATCCAGCCAATTGCCGCCGAGCCCGCCCTGGCGCCCTTGTCGACCGCCGGCGCCAATGCCGTGGCCCCGGGAGGCCAGTTCGGCAAGCTGGTGAGCCAGGGACTCGAGAGCGTGAACGCCCAGCTGCTGGGTACCCAGACCGACATGCAGCAACTCGCCCTGGGGCAGGTCGACAGCGTGCACCAGGTGATGATCCGCATGGAAGAGGCGCGGCTGTCCTTCCAGTTGATGATGCAGGTTCGTAACCGCGTGCTGGAAGCTTACCAGGACGTCATGCGCATGCAGTTGTAAGCAGCGAAAACCGGAATTGTTGAAGTCCCTGGAGATGAATCTTGTTGAATAAATTGTGGGAAAACCTGGACCGCGGCGGGCGCATCGGCGTGATCGCCGGCGCGGCGCTGATCGTCGGCGCGACCGCGATCGGCGGCTACTTCGTGATGCGGACCGATTACCAGGTGCTGTTCACCGACATGTCGATGCAGGACACCGCGGCGATGGTCGCCGAACTCGATCGCCTGAAAGTGCCTTATCGCCTGGGCGAAGGCGGTACGACGATCCTGGTGGACAAGGAAGCCGTGCACAAGACCAGGCTGACCCTGATGGGCAAGGACCTGCCGCTGCATGGCGCGGTCGGTCTCGAGTTGTTCAACACGACGGACTTCGGCATGACCGAATTCGCGCAGAAGATCAACTACCAGCGCGCCCTGCAGGGCGAGCTGACCCGTACCATCCTGTCGCTGCCCGAAGTGCGCGACGCGCGTGTACACCTGGCCTTTCCCGAACAGGGCTTGTTCAAGCAGCCGGACGTCCATCCGAAAGCAGCCGTCTATCTGACGCTCAGGAACGATCAGGCATTGCGCAAGGACCAGGTCAGCGGCGTCCAGCGCCTGGTGGCCGCCGCCGTCCCTGGCGTGGCGATGCAGGACGTGACCATCGTCGACCAGCACGGTGTGGCACTGACGCGCGTGGCCGACAGTGCCGAAGCAGGCGAGGGCGGTTCTTCCCGGCTGGACGTCAAGCGCGACCTCGAGAACTACCTGTCGCGCAAGGTGGGTGCGGTGCTCGAGCGTGCCTTCGGACCGGGGCAGGCGATCGCCAGCGTGGACGTCAGCCTGGACATGAACCGTGTGCGCCTGACCGAGGAAAAGGTGCTGGGCGCGCCCGGCGGCGCGGGCGCCGCGGGCACCGTGGTGCGCGAGCGCCAGGTGACGCAGGAAGGCGCAGCGCCGCTCGAAGCGGCCGGTGGCGCCGCCCGCAGCGGCAATTCGGAGCGCGAGGTGGAATACCAGCTCGGGCGGCGGGTAGAGCAGATCGTCGGCCAGCCGGGTTCGATCCAGCAGATCCAGGTGGTGGCGCTGGTTCGCAAGCCGCTGGACGCGGAACAGGTCGAACGCCTCAAGCGTGTAGTCGCAGCGGCGGCGGGGACCTCGGCGGCCCGAGGCGACACGGTGGAAGTGCAGGCCATCGATCAGGCTGCGGCGGCAACTGGCGAACGCGCCCCGGCGCTGCCGCCGGCGGCGCCCGCGGCCGGCACGGCGTCCCCGCCGACTTCCGCCGCCGCGGGCAACAGCGGGGCGGTCGTCGCCGTGCTGGCCGGCCTGCTGGCGGCGGTGGCGGGCGGCGCCGGCCTTGCGTATCTGCGCCGGCCGAAGAGCCGTGTCGCCGTACTCAGCCATGACGAGCGCGCGGCGGCACTGCACCAGATCCGGAACTGGCTCGAGGACGAACAGCACAAGGAGGCGGCGTGATCGCGGAACTTGGAACGCCGTCCCGGCGCGCTGCCCTGCTGTTGCATGCAATGGCGCCAGCGGACCGTGAATGGATACTGGGCAATCTCCCGGCCGACGCGAGCGACAGGCTGCGGGAACTGCTGCGCGAGCTGGACGAACTGGGGATTCCCCGCGACGCCGCCCTGTTGAAGCAGGTCGTGAGCACGGCGGCGGCGCGCGAGCCGGTCCTGGAAATCGGGGCGCTGCCGTATGCGCAGGACAGCGCCACGCCGGCCGAGGCGATTGCCGCGGCCGATCCGGAGCGCCTTGCCGCCGTCCTGCGCGACGAGCCGCTCGAACTGGTCGCGGCATTGCTGGGATTGCGGGACTGGACCTGGCGCGATGCCTTCCTGCGGCATACCGGTCCGGTCAGGGCACGCCAGGTTGCGGAACGGCTGGCCAATGCCGGTCCCGCCACACGGCTCGGCATTGAAACCGAACGTATCGTGCTGGCGGCACTGTTGCGGCGCCTGCGCGATCTGCCGGCCGGCGTGCCGCCCGCGCCGCCGCTGCGGGCACTCCCGCCGGCGCCCGCCGCAAGCGCTGGCGTACTGCGCCGCAGCCGGCTGGGACAGGTGTTCGCACCGTTGGCAAAAGGGTTCGGACGATGAGCGCGCAACCGCTGGTACTGCGTAACGTAACGGTCAGCGAGCGGCCGCACGCGCTGGTGCGGCCGGCTGCGCAGCCGGCGCCCGCGAGCGTGGCCCCGGCGGAGGCAGCGGCTGCCGCGCCGCAGCCTCCGGCGCCACCGGCGCCGGACATCCGGGCCGAACTGGACGACGCGTTCCGCCGCGGGCGTGAACAGGGCCGGCAGGAAGGCCAGCGCGAAGCCCTGGACGCCGCGCGCGCGCAGGCGCTGGCGGCGGCGCGCGAACAGGGACTGGCAGAAGGGCGCGAAGCCGGCCGGCTCGCGGCACAGCAGGAGGCGCGCGCGGCGGTCAAGACGACGCTCGATGGGCTCGAGCGCCTGCTCGCCGGCTTGCCGCAGCGTTTCGAGATGCGTTTCGCGGCCCATGAGGAGGACATGCTTGCGCTGTGCTTCGAAGCGGTGACCCGCCTGCTCGGAAACGAAGCGGCAACGCAGGACGGCTTGCGCCGGATCCTCAAGCAGACGCTGGCAGCGTTCGGTCCGCGGCAATTGGCCGAGATTCGCGTGCATCCCGGCGACGTCGAGTGCCTGGCTGCGGATGAGATGGTCGCGGACTGGCTGCGCGAGCGCGAAGGCGGCGAGGGCATCCGGATCGTGGCCGATCCGGCGATCGAACTGGGGGGCATCGTACTGCGTTCGCCGTCGGGGCGGCTCGATGCCCGGCTCGACCACCAGGTGGAAACCTTGCGTGCGGCGCTGCTGATGGTCCGCGCCGCGCGCGCCGGCGCCGCGGCGGCAGCGAAGCCCGGGCGGCCGGCCGGGACCGTGCCGGCCGCGGGAGCGCGCGCGTGAATCCGCTGGCTTCCTACATTGATGCGGTCCGCAGCGCGCCGATGCTGCGCGAGGTGGGGCAGGTCCGGAAAGTCACCGGCCTGTCGATCGAGGCCGACGGACCCGAAGTCGGGGTCGGGGCCCTGTGCCGCATCCAGAAGAAGGGCGCCGCGGATCCGCGTCGGGATGCCGGGGTACTGGCCGAAGTGGTGGGCGTCAAGCCCGGCAGCATTACGCTGATGCCTTACGGGGCGGTAGACGGACTGGCGGCCGGTTGCGAAGTCGTGGCGCGCGGCGAGCTGGCCCACATCGGCGTCGGCGACGCCTTGCTGGGCCGTGTGATCGACGGATTCGGAAATCCGCTGGACGGCGGTCCCGCGCCGAGGATTTCGTCTTACCGGCCGCTGCGCGCGGCACCGGTCAACCCGATGCGCCGTCCGCGCATCTCACGCGTCATCGAGACCGGCGTGCGCAGCATCGATGGGCTGCTTACGCTCGGCCAGGGGCAGCGCGTCGGCATCTTCGCGGGCAGCGGCGTCGGCAAGAGCACCCTGCTCGGGATGATCGTGCGGCATATCCAGGCCGACGTGCGCGTCATCGCGCTGATCGGGGAGCGCGGCCGCGAAGTGCGCGACTTCGTCGAGAAACAGCTTGGTCCGGAGGCCATGCGCAGCACCGTGGTGGTGGCCGCGACCTCGGACCAGCCGGCGCTGGCCCGTATCCGCGCCAGCCATGCGGCGCTCGCCATCGCCGAACATTTCCGCGATGCGGGACGGCAGGTGCTGTTGACCATGGATTCGGTGACCCGCTTTGCCATGGCGCGGCGCGAGGTCGGACTTGCCGCGGGCGAACCGCCGACGGCGCGCGGCTACACGCCGTCGGTTTTCGCGGAATTGCCGGAGCTGTGCGAACGCTGCGGTACCGGCGAGTCCGGCGGCGCCATCACGGCGCTGCTGACGGTGCTGGTCGACGGCGACGATATGAATGAACCGATCTCGGACACCTTGCGCTCGGTCCTCGACGGGCACATCGTGCTGTCGCGCCAGATCGCCCACCGCGGCCAGTATCCGGCCATCGACGTGCTCAAGAGCGCCAGCCGCGTCATGCCCGACCTGGTCAGTGCCGACGAAGAAGCGCTGGCGCGCGAGACCGTGAGCCAGCTGGCGCTGCTCGAACGCAACCGGCAAATGGTGGACATGGGAGCCTACGAGAAAGGCAGCAGCGAACAGCTCGACCGGGCGCTGGCGCTGGATCCCGCGCTGCAAGCCTGGCTGCGCCAGCGCGAAGGCGGAGTAGCGCGTGCCCAGGCGGTGGCCGAGCTGTCGGCCATCGTCCGCGCAGGAAAGCAGGCATCGCGATGAGCCAGGTCGATTTGCGCGGCTTCCAGTATGCGCTCGAACCGCTCTTGCACAAGCAGCAGTGGCACGTGGACGCGCTGCAGGCGAAGCTGGCCGCGATGGACAGGCTGATGGTAGCGGCGCGGCGCGAGTGCGCGCTGGCCGAAGCTGGGCTCAAGGCCTGCGCAGCCGACCTGCAGAGGCCCGGCGGCGGCCGGCTCGATCCGGACGCCTATGCCAGGGGCCTGCTGTATCTGGCCGCCCTGCAGGGCGACCTGGAACAGAAGCAGCTCGGGTTCGAGCGGCTGCGGCTCGATCGCGAAGCGCTGCTCGGCAACTACCTGCTGGCGCAGCGCAAGGTCGATGTGACGTCCGGGCACAAGGACGAATGTTTGAAGGAGTACGTCTTGGCTGAACAGAACCGGCTGAGCAGCGAGGTTGACCGCGACTGGCTGGCGCGTGCCGGCCATGGCAGGGAGGGCAGCGAATGATCGTCGACAGGAACACGGCCATGCCCTTGCCTGCGGGGACCACCCCCGGCAAGGGCGGAACAGCGGCGCAGCCGGCTTCGCCGGACCGCTCCGCCTGGCTGCGCGAGATGGAAAAACAGGAAATGACGGGGTGGCTCTCGCATCCCGCGACGCAAGCGGGACGCGCTGCGCCGCTTGCGCCGGCGCTGTATGCACGCGTGAGCCCGCCGGCCCTCGCTCCGGCGCCGTCCGCACCGGCAGGCGGCGCCGATTCCCGGGCCGGCATCGGCCAGTCGCAGTCCTCGCCCGACCAGGCATCGTCGGGGGCGCGCGATGCGGACATCGGCGATGGCGCCGCCAGTGCCGGGAAGGCCTGGGACCGCGGTCACGGCCGCCGCCGCGACGGCGCCGAACGCCGGAGCGAAGCGCCCGCGGACGATGCCGGCGAGGCAGCGGCCGCCATCGTTCCAGCGGCCGGACAGGAGGCAGCGGCGTCGGCGCTTCCGAACCTGGCGGCGGCAGTGATGGCGGCGCTGGCACAGGCGCCGGATCCCGGAGCCGCGGGCGTGCAGGCGCCGCGATCCGCTCCGGCCCTGCCGGCTGGCGGCCGCGTGAACATGGCGGAGATACAGGTTGCGGCTGTGCCCACGCGGTCGCCGGAACTGCCGTCGCCCGCGAGCGCGCAGCGGCTCCCGCAGGCCGCACCGGGCGGCGAGCCGGCCGGGGAGGCCAAACCTTCCACCACAGTCCAGGGCAGGCGCGCGCCAGGAATCGAACAGCCGGCCATGCCGGAAGCGACGCCGGCACCGTTGCGGATCCACACCGTGCGCACTGCGTCCGGGGTCAAGGTCTGGATCGGGGCGGACCTGGCCGCAGGGCTCAGCGGACAGCAGTTGCTGCTGGCTGCCGGCGATATCCGGCGCCTGCTCAGGGAGCAGGGGACGGCACTGGAATCGCTGGTCTACAACGGCGAAGCCGTCTTCGATGGCGAAGACACGGCGGATGGGCGCGACGGGATCCGCGCGCCGCAATCGAAAACGAACGGCGGGCTGGGCCCGCGTACCGGAACATAAGAACAGGGAGGGATGATGGCATTTACTTCGATCGACGCCAGCGGAGCCGTCGGGGCAACGCAGAGCAAGGGCATGAGCCAGCAGGATTTCATCAAGATCCTGATGACCCAGATGACTTACCAGGATCCGCTCAAGCCTATGGACAACGAGCAGTTCATGGCCCAGATGGCGCAGTTCACCGCGCTTCAGCAGACCTCGGACCTGAATGCCAACCTGGTGCAGCTAATCCAGAACCAGGCTGCATTGTCGTCGGTCGGCCTGCTCGGCCGCAGTGTCGACATCACCACGGCTTCCGGCACCACCACCGGCACCGTGGCCGGCCTGTCCTATAACGGCAACTTGCCGGTGATGACGGTGAAGACCGCCGCCGGCGACACGCTTGCCGACATCAGCCTCAGCCAGCTGGTGAACGTGCGCTGAGCGCCGGTGCCAACCAACCCAAGGGAGAACGATATGCTGGACACGATCAACATCGGCATCACGGGCCTGCAAGGCTTCTCGCGTGGCCTGAAGGTCATCGCGAACAATACGGCGAACATGAATACGCCGGGCTTCAAGAGCTCGTCGCTGCAGTTTGCCAGCCTGTTCGACGCCGCCGGCCAGGACGGCCGGCAGGGCGGCGGTGGACTCAGCACCGGCCTGACCGCGCTGAATTTCACGCAGGGCGAACTGCGCCAGACGGGCAACAACCTCGACATGGCGATCGACGGCCTCGGGCTGTTCATGCTGAAGGGCGAGAACGGGAAGATCCGCTATTCGCGCGCCGGCGAATTCCAGTTCAACAGTGACGGCATCCTGGTCAACCGCGCCGACGGCGCCGAAGTCCTCGGCATCGGCGCCGACGGAAACCTTGGCTCGATCTCGATCGGCAGCAAACGTTTTTCGACGGCCGGCGCCACCACGCTGGTGACTCTCGGCGGCAACCTGTCGAGCAGCCAGGCCACCCAGACGATCAACGGCCTGAAGGTGATCGACGCCGCCGGCGGCGAACACCAGATGACTGCCACCTTCACCAGCAACGGCAGCGGCAGCTGGGGTGTGAGCTTCAAGGAAGGCGTGACGGTGGTCGGCAGCGGCACGATCGCCTTCAACAATGGGCGCATCGTTCCGGGCTCGTCCAGCATTACCTTCGACTATACCCCGACGGGCCTGGGCGCGACGCCGATCACTTTCGACTTCGGCAATAACGTGACCAGCTTTGCATCCGGTTCCCTGTCGACCCTCGCCATGGCGACCCAGAATGGCGTGGCGGGCGGGGAGTTGACCCAGACGGCCTTCGACAGTGCCGGCACCCTGGTGATGACCTACTCGAACGGCCAGACCGTGAAGGGGCCGAAGCTCGCGCTGAGCCGCTTCGACACGACCGACGGACTCGAGCCGGCCGGCGCCAACGTACTGGAATCCGCGGGCATCGCAGGCTGGCATGTGGGCACCGCCGGCAGCGGGGCGTTCGGCAGCGTCAAGGCGGGCTGGATCGAGCAGTCGAACGTCGACCTGTCGCAGGAGTTCAGCAACCTCGTGATCACCCAGCGCGGCTACCAGGCCTCGTCGCAAGTCATCTCGACGGCCAACGACATGCTGCAAGAGCTGTTCGGAATGAAGGGTAAGTGAGCGTGGCTCTGGAGAATCAGCAAGCGGCGGCGGATTACGCCCCGCTCCGGCACTGGGACGAGCTGGCGCTCGCCTTCGTGGCGGACAAGGTCGGCCAGGCCTTGCAGGGATGGCGCGCCCAGTGGTCGACCGCTCCGACGCCGGCCGCCGTCGAAACGCGAGCGGCTGCCTGCATTCTCGTACCGCCGGAGCGGCTTGGCCGCGGGTATCGTCTGCAGGCCGCCGCAGCCTGGCTGGTGTGGGAGACGTCATCGGACGGCCGGGCCCCCCAGGCGGCGCAACTGGTGGGGCCTCTGGTCTATGGCGGCAATGGCGCCGTCGGGCAGGGGAGCATCGCCGCGGAACTCTGCCGCGAAGCGCTGGCGCACCTGGCCGCCGCGCTGCGTATTGCGCTGGCGCTCGATCCGGAGATCGCGGCAGGCGTCGACCTGGAGTCGGCGGCCGAGCCGCTCCCGCAGGCGGCATTCGGCGTGTGGTCGGGGGGCGTGCGGGTGAGCCTGCCTGGCTTGGATGGCCTGGCGCTCTACCTGTCCGGACCGACGGTCGCCCGCCTGAATCCGCCCAGGCGCGCGGCGGCGCCTGCCCACAGGCCTGCGCTCTCGCCCATCAGGGAGGCCGTGGGCGACGCCGTCGTGTCGCTCGGGGCGCAACTGCGTCCCGTCGAACTGACGCTGGGGCAGATCGGTTCCCTGCAGGTCGGGGACGTCGTGGTACTGCCGCATGCGCTCGATCTGCCGCTGCAGGTCGTGAACGGTTCCGGCGCCATGTTGTGCGAGGCTTACCTGGGATGCGGAGACGCGTGCCGGGCGCTCGAACTTCTGCCGCCCCAGGGCAGTCCTGCCGACGCCTGAACCTTCCCGGCATGCCGTAAAAGTTTCAATCAATAGGATTCGTCTGTGAACACATCAATCAAGCAAACCCAGGATACCGTCAACGCGCAGCCGATCGAGCTGGGCGACATGCCCGCGTCGGCCGGCGCCGGCCCGGACCTGGTAAAGGACTTCAACCCGCTGCACCAGGTGAAGACCTCGGTGCAGGTCTGCGTCGGCACCGTGTCCATGTCGATCGGCGAGCTGATGGCGCTGAAGGCCCATCAGGTCGTGCGCCTGCAGCAGGCGATCGAAGAGCCGGTGGACCTGCTGGTGGAGGGCAAGCCGGTGGCGCGCGGCCAGCTCGTCGCCGTCGATGGCCAGTTTGCGATCCGCATTACGGAGTTGCCAGTTGCGCTGCAAGTCTGAGGCGGCAGGCTGCCGGATCGCCTGCGCGCTGCTGGCCATGACCCTGCAGGCACCGGCCGGAGCGCTGGCGGCGCCTGGCACGGCAACTCATGGAACGAATGCGGTGGCGGCGCAAGCCGCCGGACCAGTGTTCGCGCCGGGGCTGCCGCTCAAGCGCGACGGCGTCGACGACGGTGTCGGTACCGGCACCGCGGCGCTTGCGGCGGGCGGCGTGTTGCTCGCCGGGGTCTGGGCCGCAGCGCAGTACCGGCAGCGCCGGCGGGGAAGCGCCGGCAAGCCGGGCGCTTTTTCCCTGCCGTGGCTCGGCCGGTTCCTGCCGGCTGCGCCAGGGCGTCAGCTGCGCGTCGTCGAAAGCGCCGCGCTGAGCTCCCACGCCAGGCTGCATGTAGTCGTGTGGCGCGACCAGGAATACCTGGTGTCGACTTCCCTGGACAAGGTCAGCATCCTGGACCGCAGGGAGGCCCCGGCGGAGGATGCGCCAGGTGCCGGCGAGGGAATGGCATGATCGTCGCCCGTTTATTGTTGCTGCTCGCGCTGGGGTGCGCGTGGCTTCCTTCCCAGGCTTCGCCGTGGGACGACGCGGCGCGCTCAGCCGACACGGCCTCTGCCGCTGCCGTACAGGCCGAAGAGGGCTTCCTGGCGCCGGGCGTGCAGGCTGCCGTGGTGAAGAAGTCCGCCGCGGCCCTGGCCCCGACCGGGCAAGCCAGGGCGCTGCCCGCCGCTGCGCCGCGTGCCGCGGCCGCGGCGCCCGGCGGTGGCGAGGTCACCTCCCAGGCGGTGCGCATCGTCCTTGGCCTGACGCTGCTTGCTATCCTGCCGGCGCTGCTGGTCTGCCTGACGTCCTTCCTGCGTATCATCGTCGTCCTGTCGATGCTGCGTCACGCGATCGGCATGCAGGAAACGCCGCCGAACACGGTACTGATCGGCATCGGCCTTTTCCTGACCCTGTTCACGATGCAGCCGGTGCTTCAGAAGATCAATGCCGGGGCGCTGCAGCCCTACCTGGCGGGGCACATGTCGACCGAAGCCGTGTACGAGAAGGTCAGCGTGCCGTTGCGCGACTTCATGGTGCGGCAGACGCGCGAGGCGGATCTGGCCCTGATGGTCGAGCTGTCGAAAGCCAAGGCGCCGCAAAGCATGGACGACATCAGCAACGTCCAGCTGGCGCCGGCCTTCATGCTGTCCGAGCTGCGCGCGGCCTTCCAGATCGGCTTCGTCATCTTCCTGCCCTTCCTGCTCATCGACCTGATTGTCTCGAGCGTGCTGATGGCATTGGGGATGATGATGATGCCGCCGACGACCATTTC
>FTBV01000712.1_pt1 | contig 19355 bp, 12 predicted proteins | sample 1639281 | NCBI WGS metagenome assembly FTBV01 (sample SAMEA3914864, study PRJEB12502) | metagenome | biome: forest; material: soil | place: USA | collected 2012-03-12 | depth 0.3 m | reverse complement strand
GAGCGCGACTACCTCGACGCCGTCGGCGGCTCGCTGGCGCACGGCGTGCTGGTGATGAACGCCGACTTCGTGCAGATGGACGCGCTCATCGCGCTGCGCAAGCGCAACGTCCCGGTGATGCTGTGCATGTGGGAGCACCCGTCGCAGCCGTGCGCGCTGCCCAGCGTGGCGGTGGACTTCGAGCTCGCCGGCCGCATCGCCGCCGAGCACCTGATGAAGCTGGGCCACCGCCGCATCGGCGCGATCGTCGGCAGCGAGGCGTCCGGCAACCACATCTGGCGCTACCGCGGGTTCTGCGACGCGCTCGCGCGCGCGGGCATCACGCACGCGCCGGGCGAGGCGCGCTTCGGCCGCGACACCATCGAGGCCGGCCGCAGCGCCGCGCACGCGCTGCTGGCGGCCGTGCCCGACCTCACCGCGCTGTTCGTCAGCAACGACCTGCCGGCCATCGGCGCGCTGCAGACGGCCAACGACCTCGGCCTGTCCGTGCCGCGCGACCTGTCGGTGTGCAGCATCACCGACATCCAGCTCGCCAGCGAGGTGCGGCCCGCGCTCACCACCGTCGCCGTGCCGACCGCCGAGGCGGCGGAGCTGGCGGTCGACGCCCTGATGAAGATGCTCGAGGACCACGACGTCGGCAGCGAGACGCGGCCGCCCATGAGCGTGACGTCGGCACCGCGCCTGATCGTGCGCGGGACGACCGCGCGCGCGGCGCCGGCCGCCCGCTGACGCGGCGCGGGCCTCAGGGACCGCAGCTCAGCACCACCGCCTGCACCGGCCGGCCGTACGGGCCGTCGGTGGCGACGGCCACCCAGTGGCGCGTGGCGCCCGCCTCGGGCACGCTGCGCGACGTGAAGCGCAGCGTCGCCGGCTGCCCCGCCGGCGCGCTCCAGGGCATCAGCTCGCGCACCACGCTGTCCTGGTGCAGCGTGGCGCCGCGGTTCTCGCCACCGTCGACACGCGACAGCATGCCGTCGTCGACCACCGCCACGTAGCCCGCCAGCGCCGCCGGCGCGCCGGCGCCCGGCACGACGGCCAGTCCCAGGTCGGCGGCGTCGCGGGTGAGCGTGAGGACCACCGGCGCGCGCGGTCCGGCGCGCAGCGCGGCCGCGGGCAGCCGCGGCCAGTCGGGCGTGTCGTGGCCGTCCACCAGCACCTGCGGCGTGTAGGCGAAGCGCGCGCCGCTGGGGCGCAGCAGCGCGTTCTGGCGCCGCGTGAACAGGGCCTGGGAGAAGCGGTCTTTCCAGTCGTGCGAGTCCCAGTAGTCCACGTGGAAGGCCAGCGCGACGACGTCCGCGCGCCCCTTGAACGCGTCCAGCCAGCGATCGGCCGGCGGGCACGAGTTGCAGCCCTCGGACGTGTAGAGCTCCACCACCTGCGGCGTGGTCGCGCCCGACGTGGCGCTGCACGCCGCGGCCGCGGCGACGCCGGCGGACAGCGCCAGGAACAACGCCGCCAGCAGCCTTGCGCTTCGCATGGATGTCTCCTTCGGATGGGCCATTGTGCGCGTCCACGCAAAAAAGAGGCGGCCCGGCGGGCGCGCCTCTGCAAGATCGAGAGCAGCTCCCGATCGACCTTGTCGCTCAGAACCGGTACGACACCGACCCGTACACGAAGCGGCCGTGCGGGTCGTAGTACGTGGGGTCGTAGCCGATCTGGAAGTACCCGCCGTTGGTGGTGACGGTGGGCGGCTGGCGGTTCAAGACGTTCTTCAGACCCAAGCGCAGCGTCAGGTTCTTCACGCCGGTGTACTGGCCCTGCAGGTCGTACGTGGCGAAGGACTTGACCGCGCGTCCCGTCGAGCACACCGACGGCGGCGCGGCCGGGGCCGTGTAGTCGCCAGGGTCGCAGTCGTCGACGGCCGGCGGCGCGTCCTTGTAGCCCGACTGGAAGTTCTGCGTCAGCGCCAGCCCGTACGACGCGTAGCTCCAGTTGGCCGTCAGGGCGTGCTTCCAGCGGAAGATCATGCCGCCGTTGGTGACGGCGGTGATCGCCGAGTCCGTCGGGTCGGTGGTGCGGCCCACGCTGTGCTGCACGGTGCCGTCGATCGTGGTCAGGTCGTACTTCTGGATCCAGGTGCCGGCGAGCTCGGCGCTGAAGTGGCCGGCGGCGGTGCGGATGCCGCTCCACTTGACGTCCACGTCCACGCCCGCGGTGACCACGCCGCCGCTGTTGACGTTGTTGGCCACGATGTTGGTGATGTTGCCCGAGCTGTCGCGCGAGACCAGCGGCACGTACACCGGGTTGCCCGCCGCGGCGAGGTTGACCACGGTCTGCGCGTCGAGCGCGATGATCGCGTGGTCCACCTTCACGTGGTAGTAGTCGACGCTGGCCGACAGGCCCTTGACCGGCTCGACGATCGTGCCCAGCGAGAACTGGCGCGACTTCTCCGGCACCAGGTCCGGATTGCCCCCCACCTGCTCGTTGTACTGGCCGGGCGTCTTGGTGACCGGGTCGACGAAGATGGCCGTGGTGGCCGGCGCCAGCGGCGTGTAGAGCTCGGGCAGCGCGGGTTCGCGAAAGCCCGTGCCGACCGAGCCGCGGAACGCGACCTGGTCCAGCGGCGTGAACTTCAGGCTCACCTTCGGGTTGGTGGACGACGCGTTCGGATAGTGGTCGTTGCGCACCGACAGGTCGGCCTCCAGGATCTTGAGGAACGGCGCGTCGATCTCGCCGTAGATCGAGTGCGACGTGCGCGACGCCGAGTACGGCAGCACCGCGGAGCCGTAGCCCGCGACGTCGCCGTCCTGGTAGGCCTGGCTCGGTTGCTCGTCGAGCGCCTCCTTGCGCAGCGTGAAGCCGGCCGCGAAGGCGAGCGGGCCGCCCGGCAGCTGCGCCAGCTCGTGCTGCACCTTGAGGTCGATCGCGTCGGTCGTCAGCGACGACTTGATGATGTTGCCGTCGTAGTTGGTCGCGTAGATCTGCGCGGCCAGCGCGGGCGTCTGCGTCAGCGCCGCCGGGTTGAAGGCGTCGTTGCCGCTCAGCAGCTTCACGAGCTGCGTCTGGTTCTGGTAGCCGCGCTGGGTCGACTCCGACACCGTGCTCTCGTTGCGGCTGTACGTCGCGTCGTAGTCCCAGTCCTTGAGCGAGCCGGTCAGGCCCGCGGCGAAGTGGTACAGCGTCGAGTCGTCGGTCTTGACGCGGCCGCCGCCGTCGAGCGCGCGGTAGCTGACGGTGATCGGGCACGGGCCGCCGTTGCAGCCCGTCAGCACCTCGGGATGGTTGGACGCCGCGATGTAGCTGGTCGGGTAGAACGGGCTCGACGGGTTCATCACGATGACCGGGTCGATGCCCACCTTGTGGAACAGCGGGTCGCTCGCGAGGAAGGACGCGCTGTAGGGCGACGCCTGCTCGCTGATGACGGTCTTGGCGTGCGACGCGAAGCCTTCGGCGAACCACTCGTTGCCCTCGTCGATGCGGCCGCGCAGCGTGGCGGCGACGTTCACGCGCGTGACGTCCGGCGTGAGCGGCACGTACGGCGACGGGTTGTAGCGGCAGGTGTTGTAGTTGACGTCGAACGACATGCCGTTGGCCGTGCAGTTGTTGGCGCTGCTGCTCGGGCTGGTCGGGCCCAGGATGTTGCCGATGCCGCTGCCGTCGGCGTAGATCGCCTTGCCCTGGTTGAGCGACGTGAGGATGTTCGGGTCGAACGTACGGATCGCGCCGGTGGCGGTGGCGCTCGCGTCGAACAGGCCGTCGTCGCTCCACGAGCGGTTGGCGTACTTGCGCTGGTAGCCCTGGATGGCCGCGTCGTGCGAGACGTCCAGCGAGAACATCGCCGAGAGGTGGTCGGTGTCGATGTCGCCGAAGCCCGCGACCAGCCCCACCTTGCCGCTCTTGCCGCCGCCGGCCGTCGTCGGCTTGCCGAAGTAGGCGCTCATCTCGACGCCGTGGAAGTCCTTGCGCAGGATGAAGTTGATGACGCCGGCGACGGCGTCGGAGCCGTACACGCCCGAGGCGCCGTCCTTGAGGACTTCCACGCGGTCGATGGCCGACAGCGGGATGGAGTTGATGTCGACGGCGGTGCCGTCCGTCGCGTAGTTCGCGATCCGGCGGCCGTTGACCAGCACCAGCGTGCGCTGCGCGCCGAGGCCGCGCAGGCTGGCGCTGCTCAGGCCGTAGCTGGACTGTCCGGCGTTCTGCGCCGAGGTCATCGCGCCCGCCGTGGAATTGGCCGAGACGTTCTGCAGCAGTTGCTCGGTGTTGGTGACGCCCAGCGACTCGATCTGCTCGCGCGTGACGGTCTGCACCGGCAGCGCGGTCTCGGCATCGACGCGCTTGATCGACGAGCCGGTGATCTCCACGCGCTGCACGGCGGCGGTGTCCTGCGCCTGCACCGGCGAGGGGGCGGCGGCGCCGAGTGCGCCGAACGCGGCGAGCAGGCCGGCGCCGAGCGTGGTCCTGCGCAAGTGCGCCGGGTTCGGCGGCAGGTTCGAGGGGGTGTGCTTGAACATTTGTTCCTCCAGTCGGGAATGCCATTGACGGTTGGAAGCAGCGGCGCGCGAGCGGCCAGGCGAGGCGCCGTCGACCGCGCGGTCCGCGCTGCTTCACATGGCGAGAAAGTCTAGGAGCGGCCCCTCGAACGACCCGCTACGAAAACTCGTAGGCGGGCACATCTGCGAAGACCGGATTGACATCGCCGCGGTGCGCGAGATCGCCTCGGCGTCGACCGCGCGGCCGTCGCGCGGCCACGCCGGGCGCGGCCCGGAAGATGTGTCGCCGATACCACATACCGTATCGACGCCGCAACGGTACTACTGGGATTCGTAGTTCGCCGCGCGGCGTCCGCGCCCTAACATCCGCCGACATGGCACGACTGATCCTGATCATCGACGGCGACGCGCACGAGGCGGCGCGGTGGCGCGAGGCGTTCGCGCGCTTCGGGCTCCGCAGCTACGTCGTTCCCTCGCCCGCGTGCGCGGCGTCGGCGCTCGCGAGCTGGGCGTTCGACGCCGTCGTGCTGCGCACCCCCACGCTCGACGCGCCCTGCCTCGCCGCGCTGGAGCGCCTGCGCGCGTGCGGCGCCTCGCCCGTGCTGCTGCTGGCCGACCGCGGCGACGAGGCGCGCGAGATCGCGGCGCTCGCGTGCGGCGCGCTGGACGTCCTGCCGTCGTCCGCGTCGTCCGAGCTCGTCGCGGCCAAGCTGGTTCGCCTTCTCGACGCGCGCGCCGAGCCGCCGCGCCCCTCGACGGCGCGGCCGCGCACCGTGGGCTCGCTCGCGATCGACGAGCGCGCAGGCCTGGCGAGCGTGGACGGCCTGGCGCTCGACCTGACGCCGTACCAATTCCAGCTGGTCTCGCTGCTGGCCTCCAAGCCGGGCGAGGTCGTCTCGCGCGAAGAGGTGCGCGACATCCTGATGGGCGCATCCGACATCCGCGTGGTGGACGTCCAGGTGAGCCGCATCCGCAAGAAGCTCAAGGGCCTGAACGCGGACGACATCGTGCTGCGCACCGTCCGCGGCCGCGGCTACAGCCTGGCGGCTCGCGCCGTGCGCGCGCGGCCGCACCCGCTGCAGCCGGACTCGCGTGCCTGACTCAGCGCAGCGCGGCGGCGCAGGCCTGCGCGAGCTGGACGCGGTTGCGCACCGCGAAGCGATGGCGCAGCTTGCGCATGTGGTAGTCCACCGCGTGCGACGACATGCACAGCAGGTGAGCGATCCGCTTGTCGCTCTCGCCGCGCGCCACGTGGCCCAGTATCTCGCGCTGGACAGCCGACAGCGCCTCGAGCGGCCGCGCCGGCGCGGCCTCCAGCGCGCAGTGGCGCGTGAAGTACTCGTTCAGGCACAGGCCGAGCGTGAGCACGCGGCCGAGCAGCACGCCGCCCATCGCGCGGCCGCCGCGCGAGCCCGATTCCAGGCTCATGAAGTGGCGGCGCTGCTCGCCGTCGCCGGGCAACGCGAGCGATACCCCGCTGCGTATGCCGGCGTCACCGAGGTCGGCCACGAACTGGCGCAGCCTGGAGCGCGGCGGCGTGGCCTGCGCGCGGTCCGCCAGCGCGTCGAGCGTCCAGGCCACGGGCAGGCTGCTCGCGGCAGCGGCGTCGATCCGCGGGTCGACCTCGTGGTACGCCTGTGCGCCGTAGTGCCGCACCCAGGCCGCATGCGCGTGCGCCGTCCACACGGACGCGGGACGCAGGCGGCCGAGCACCGGCTCCAGGATCCCGTAGGCCAGCCACTCGTGCCCCGAGTCGCGCACCAGCAGGTCGACGACGGCGTGGCGCGCCTGCGGGCCGTCGGCGGCCAGCAGGTCGGCCAGCGGCGACGGCGTGGCGGGCACCCGCCGGCACGCCGCCGGCGCACGGTCGAGCAGCAGGCCGGCCTCGTGCGGCGGTTCGTCGGCGAGCGTGACTTGTGGAAGATACATGGTCGTTCGAGACCCCACCCGAAGGGCCTGGATGACGCTACGATAGTTCCAACAGCGGAACTCCAAAAGCACCAATTCCCATGAAAACTCCGGATCCAATTCTCACGCTCGAGCTGAAGCTTCCGGCGCACGAATCGCGGTCCGTCACACGCACGCTGCACGGGCAGCTGAAGTCCGCGATCCGCTCCGGCCGCTTCGCCCCCGGGCTGCGCCTGCCGGCCACGCGCGCCCTGGCCGAACACCTGGGCATCTCGCGCAACAGCGTGATCGCCGCGTACGACCTGCTCACGCTGGAGGGCGACGTGTGGACGCGCACCGGCTCCGGCCACTACGTCTGCGAGACCCTGCCGCAGGCCACGCCGCACCAGGCCGCCGTGACGGCGCGCCATCGCGAACGGCGGCTCAACGCCGACTACCGCGGCTTTGCCGAGCTGGTGGAGATGATCGACCCGGCCGGCTCGCGGTTCGATTTCCGGCTGGGCGTTCCCGAGATCGCGCCGCTGCCGCTCGACGTCTGGGGGCGGCTGTCCAACCGCGCACTGCGCTCGCTGCCGCGGCGCGAGGCGGGCTACGCGAACGCGGCCGGCGAGCCCGCGTTGCGCGCGGCCATCGCGGCGCACGTGTCGGTCACGCGCGCGGTCGCTTGCAACGCGAACGACGTGGTGGTCACGGCCGGCGCACAGCAGGCGTTCGACCTGATCGCCCGCGTGCTCGTCACGCCCGGCCGCACCGTGGTGGCGGTGGAGGATCCCGGCTACCCCCCGCTGCGCGACGTCTTCGCCGCGGCCGGCGCCGTGATCGCGCCCGTGCCGGTGGACGACGAAGGCCTGCGCGTCGACCTGCTGCCGCCCGGCACGCAGGTGATCTACGTGACGCCGTCGCATCAATACCCACTGGGGATCGCCATGTCGGCGCGCCGCCGGCGCCAGCTGCTGGCCGTCGCGCGCCAGCGCGGCGCGGTGATCGTGGAGGACGACTACGACGGCGAGTTCCGCTTCGACAACCGTCCGCTCGACGCGCTGCAGACGCTGTCCGACGACGAGTCCGTGCTGTACGTGGGCACGTTCTCCAAGAGCCTGTTCCCGGGACTGCGCATGGGCTTCGTGATCGCGCCGGGCTGGGCGCGCCAGGCGCTCACGGTCGCCCGGCAGCGCGCCGACTGGCACGGCAACCTGCAGGCGCAGAACACGCTCGCCTCGTTCATCGCCGAAGGCCACCTGAGCCGCCACGTGCGCCGCATGCGCGCGGTCTACGGCGAGCGGCGGCGCCGTCTCGCCGAGGGTCTCGACGAGCACCTGGGCCGCTGGCTGGCGCCGATCCCGGCCAGCGCGGGACTGCACGTGGGCACGCGCGCGATCGCCGCGTTCGACGTCGACCGCGTCGTCGCCGGGGCGCGTGCCCGCGGCGTCAACGTCGACTGGGTCGGACGCTACGCCGCGGGGCCGGGCCACACCGAAGGCTTGCTGTTCGGCTACGGCGCGATCGACGCGGACGCGATCCCGGAGGCGCTGCAACTGTTGAGCAGCGCTTTCGAGGCCGCGTAGGCGCCGGGCAAACGCGTCCTTGGCGGCGCGGGATCGCGGGATCACAATGCCCTGGCCTCGCCGCTCGGGAGCAAGCCGCCGACGGAGAACGACGATGACGATCAACCGCCGATCCTTTCTCGAAGCCGCCGCCGCGCTCGGGGCCTCGCTCGCGTGGGTGGGGCCGGCGCGCGCGTCGCGCGTCGCGTGGCAGGAGCAGCGCGCGCTGTATCCGCAAGGCGTGGCCTCGGGCGATCCCGATCCGCACAGCGTCATCCTGTGGACGCGGCGCCCGTTCGACCTGGGCAAGCGACACCTGCTCACCGTCGAGGTCGCTGAGGACGAGGCGTTCGAGCGCGTGGTCGCGCACGCGCGCGCGCCGGTCTCCAGCGAGTCCGACTGGACCGCGCGGGTGCTGATCGGCGGCCTCGCGCCGGCGCAGGTCTACTGGTATCGGTTCACCGATGCCGTGGGCGGCGGCAGCCGTGTCGGCCGCACGATCACCGCGCCGTTGCCGGACGATCCGCGCGTCGTGAACTTCGCCTTCGTGAGCTGCCAGGACGTCAACGAGGGCAAGCTCAACGCGTATCGCCGCATGATCCACGAGGACGAGCGCACCGCAGCCCCCGAGCAGCTCGGCTTCGTGCTGCACCTGGGCGACTTCATCTACGAGGTGATCGAGTACCCGGACGAGGTCAAGACGCGCTACGACCGCACCATCTACGACGTGGCGCGCATTCCCGACGGCCACAAGGTGGGCAACTTCCACATCCCGCTGACCGTGGACGGCTACCGGGCGATCTACAAGGGCTACCTCGCCGATCCCGACCTGCAGGACGCGCGCGCCCGCTGGCCCTTCGTCACCATGTGGGACAACCACGAGTTCTCGTGGCAGGGCTGGCAGAGCATCGTCAAGGCGGGCGAGTTCCAGCGGCCCGGCCAGAGCGTCAAGATCGCGGCCAACCAGGCGTGGTTCGAGTTCATCCCCGCGCGCGTCGCGCCGCCGGGCGGCTCGCTCGACCGCTTCGCGGCGCCGGCCGTCAAGGATGTTCCCATCGACAAGTACGACCGCGACGGCCTGGGCATCGAGCCGAACAACCTCGTGGCCATCAACAGCCTCAAGGGCTACCGCGCGCTGCGCTACGGCCGCTGCCTCGACCTGATCATCACCGACCAGCACAGCTACCGCAACGCCGACCCGTTCAGCGATCCGTCGCTCGAGAAGCTGGGCGGCACCGAATACCTCGACATGTTCCCCGAGGCCGGCATGCGCATCCTGGACGGCGGCCGCGCCTACGCCGGCGGCAAGCCGCCCGCGCAGATCGGCTTCAACGACGCGCGCGTGCCTAACCCGCAACGCGACGCGCCGCCGCAGTCGATCCTCGGCGCCGAGCAGAAGGCGTGGTTCAAGGCGCAGCTCAAGAAGTCGACCGCCGTGTGGAAGATCTGGGGCAACTCGGAGGGCGCGCTCGATTCGCGCGCCGACCCGCAGAACCTGCCGGCCGGCCTGACCAAGGAACCGTGGCCGAAGGACGCCTACGCGGCGCTGGGCGGCGGCGACTACGGCACCGCGTATGTGGAGCGCGCCGAGATCTACGACCTCGTGCGCGACGCGAAGATCACCGGGTTCGCGATCGTCTCGGGCGACCGCCACAGCTTCTGGGCCGGCTACGCGGCCGCCGACCTGCCGCCCGGCAAGTTCGAGCCGGTCGGCCTGAGCTTCGTGGGCGGCTCGCTCACCAGCCCCGGCGTCATGGAAGCCTACGAGCACAGCCTGCCCAAGGACACGCCGCTGCGCTCGCTGTTCCTGGCCGACCACAAGGACGGCACGAAGCCCGACTGGACGTACAACATGCTGCTGCGGCACGGCGTGCGGTCGTGCCTCGAATACGCCAAGAGCTTCGACCTGCAGCGCGCGCATGCGCTGTCCAACCCGGACCTCGCCCCGCACCTGGAGTTCGTCGACCTCGGCGGCCACGGCTACGCGAAGGTGCGCCTGTCGCCCGACGAGATGCGCACGGAGTTCGTCTGCATCCCGCGGCCCGTCGCGCGCAGCGAGCGGCCGGATGGCGGGCCGATACGGTATCGGGTATTGCACACGGCCGCGCTGTGGAAGAGCGGGCAACGGCCGCGGATGAAGACGGCGGTGCTGGAAGGGGACGTGGGCTTGTCGATCTGACGGGCGCCTGGGGCAAGGTCCTCGCGGCGGGCCATGCCGACGCGTCCTGCGCGCTACGCCACCTGGACATCCCGCCCGATGTCCGCGGCCGGCGAACTCCCCTGCGAGTCGGGGAGTTCGCGTGTCGGAAGCGTGCGGCCAAATGTCGTTTGGAACATTGCTGGCTGCATGTGGACTGTCGGGACGCCGCGCTCGGTCAGATGGTCGTCATTGGCGCTGGCTTCATGATCTTGCTGAGGCGTGGCAGACGACGCGTGGGGCTCAAAGCGGACGTTCGTCAAGACTTGCCGTCGCTCCATGCCAACGAGCTGCTTTGGCGGACCAAGCGGTCATGGCTGGCTGGAGGGCCGGCGTCGGCGTTCGCTGCTTTGCGGTCAGGTTGTGAGGTTGTCGCGATCAGCCAGCCGACCTTGAAGGTGATCGATGAACGCACGCAACTTGGGCAGTACCTGCCGGCGACCCGAGTGATAGAGATAGACGCCTGGTGACAGCGATGCGCAATCGGTCAGGACTTCCTTGAGTCGTCCTGCGCGCATCTCAGCGGCAGCAATCGGTTGCGGCATCTGGGCAAGGCCGACCCCACCGAGCGTCGCGTCCAGCATCGTCGGAAAGTCGTTGACGACCAGCGGCCCGCTCACCGCCACGTCGACCGACCCACCGTCCACCTGAAGGCGCCATGGCGCAACGGCGCCGCTGGCCCTGCGCATGCGTATGCAGGAGTGCCCGCGAAGATCTTCCGGCGCCATCGGAACTCCACGGCGTTCGAGGTAGGCGGAACTGGCGACGACCGCATATCGGAAGGCGGGCGTCAGCCGGACAGCGACCATGTCAGCCGCGATGAATTCCCCGAGGCGAATCCCTGCATCGAACGCATCCTTGGCAAGGTCGACGAGTTCTTCGCTGGCGACGATCTCCACGACGATCTCGGGGTAGGCCTCGGCGAACGAAGCCAACACAGGCTGGAGCAACAGCGGGACCACGGACCGAGGCACGGCGAGACGCAGGAGGCCCGACGGGCGTTCCGCCAATCCGCGTGCTGCATCGCTTGCCGCGACGATCTCGTCGAATGCGGGACGTGCCCGTTCAAGGAACCGCTCGCCCGCTTCGGTCAGGCCGACGCTTCGCGTCGTCCGCGTGAACAGCGCGATCCCCAACTGCGCCTCCAGGCCGCGGATGATCTGGCTGACGGCCGAGGGCGTCATCCCGAGGTCGTCGGCGGCTTGACGGAAGCTGCGTCGAGTCGCCACGCGAAGAAAGGCCTCGACGCCGTCCAGGGTGCCGCGCGCTATTGCGTAGGGCTGCTTCATGGTTCATGAAGTTTATGCGCACTTATCGCCGAAACGATCGCGCCCTATCCTCGACACAAAGGAGTCGCCACCATGCCCGAGACAGTCTTGTTTCAAACTCACCTCATGTTGGGCTACGTCGCCTGGCTGCTGTGCTTCGGCACGTACCTTTGGCCGCGGCTCCATGCAATGGACCACGCAGCCGCCCAACGAGCGATCGCAACGCTGCACAGCTTCCGCTTCTTCGGGCTGGTCTTCATCTTGCCAGGCGTCGTCGGCACCCATTTGCCGACCAGCTTCGCCACGTTTGCGGCCTACGGCGACTTCGCCACCGGAATCCTGGCGTTGCTGGCCCTGCTCACGTTCCGGATCCCTCGCATGTTCTGGTCGTTCGTCGCTGCGTTCAACGTGCTGGGCTTCCTCGACATTGCGACGGACTACGCCCACGCCATCCAGACCGGCCTTCCGGCATCGCCGGGCGAGCTGGGCGCTGCATACGCGATCCCGATCATCTACGTGCCGTTGCTGATGATCACGCACGTTGCCGCGTTCCTCCTGCTTGCGCGATCGGTCGTCAAGCAACGGCGCAGAACGGTGAAACCCGTGGCATGAAGTCCGATGCGAAGCGTCACGGCTGCTTCGCAGCGACTGCCGACTCAGGATTTCGAGGCGCCTACATCCGCTCCACCCAGCTTTGCAGTCATTCGCTTCATCGCGCAACGCGCCCGCTGCGGCCCCGTTGGCACGCTATCCGATCTGGGCGATCACCCGCTGAAGCGTCGCGAACTCGACCGGCTTGACGAGGTGTGCATCGAAGCCCATGGCCTGCGAGCGCTCGCGATCCGCGTCGCGGCCGTAGCCGGTGACCGCGACGAGCCGGATGCCCGCTCGCCGCTTGTCGGCGCGGATGCGGCGTGCAACCTCGTAGCCGTCCAGTCCCGGCAGGCCGATGTCCAGCAGCACGATCTCGGGGTGGAAGTCGTCCAGATGCTCGAGCGCGTCGGGGCCGCTGCCGACCGTGTGCACGACGTGACCGTCGAGCGACAGCAGGCCCGCCAGCATGTCGGCGCCGTCGATGTTGTCGTCGACGACCAGGATCCGGCGGGCCGCGCTCGGCGCAGCGCGTTCAGGTGACGGGGCCTCGGCCGCCTCGACGCGCAGCGGAAAGGACAGCTCGAAGGCCGAGCCCTTGCCCGGGCCGGCGCTCTCGGCCTGCACGCTGCCGCCGTGCATCTCGACCAGGCGCTTGACCAGCGCAAGGCCGATGCCCAGGCCGCCCTGCGAACGATCGAGCGTGCGCTCGCCCTGCACGAACAGGTCGAACACGCGCGGCAGCAGGTCAGGCGTCATGCCGACGCCGTTGTCCTCGATGCGCACCATCGCGACGCCGCCGTCGCGCCGAGTCTCGATGCGGATGTCGCCGCCGGACGGCGTGTACTTGGCGGCGTTCGCGAGCACGTTGCCCACGCACTGCACGAGGCGCTCGGGGTCGCCGTCGACCACCAGCGACTCGCGCGACGAGACGACGGCCACGCGTTGGCGCTGCGCGCGGAACAGCGGGTCGATCGCCTCGATCGCCTGGGTGACGATGGCGTCCAGCCGGACCGGCGCACGCCGCAGCTCGATGCGGCCCTGGGTGATGCGCGAGACGTCCAGCAGGTCGTCGACCAGGCGCGACAGGTGCGTCACCTGCCGGTCGACGGTCGCCAGGGCGCGGCGCGCGGGCGCGTCGTCCGCGAGCGTGCGCGCGAGCAGTTCGCCCGCGTTGCGGATCGGCGCCAGCGGATTGCGCAACTCGTGCGCCAGCATCGCGAGGAACTCGTTCTTTTGCCGGTCGGCCTCTTCCAGCGCGAGCCGCTGGCGCGCCAATTCCTCTTGCGTCGCGCGGCGCTCGGTGACGTCGCTGGCCGCGCCGATCCACTCGACCAGGTTGCCGCCCTCGTCGACGAGCGGGATGGCGCGCGAGTACGTCCAGCCCAGCGTGCCGTCGGCGCGGATCACGCGGTGCTCCAGCTCGAACACGCCGCGCGTGCGGATGGCCTCGGCGATCGCCTGCAGCACGCGTGCCTGGTCGTCCGGGTGGATGTATTTCTCGAGCCAGGTCGACGACGGGTCGGACTGGTCCGCGATGAAGCTGCGGCCATGCAGCTGGCGCATCTCCGTCCAGTCGGCGCTCATGCGATAGACGGCGTCCGACGTGGCCTGGACATACGCTCGAAAGCGTTCCTCGTCGCCGCGTCGCAGCCGCGAGAGCTCCAGCAGCGATCCCACGCGCGCCAGCAGCTCGCGCGCGACGAAGGGCTTGACCAGGTAGTCGTCCGCGCCGGAGGCCAGGCCCTCGAGCCGCGATTCCTCGCCCGCGCGCGCCGACAACAGGATCAGCGGCACGTCGCGCAGCGAGGGGTCCTGGCGCAGTTCATGCAGCAAACCGAAGCCGTCGAGGCCGGGCATCATGGCGTCGCTCAGGATCAGGTCGGGGCGCTCGCGCCTGGCCGCCACGAGCGCCTGCCGCCCGTCGCCCACCGCCTCGACCGCGTACCACGATCGCAGCAGGTCGAACAGGTAGGCGCGCATGTCGGCGTTGTCGTCCGCGACGACGATGCGCGCGCCGAAGGTCGGCGCGAAGCGGACGTCGAGCCTGGACGGCGATGCATCCGGCGTCGGCACGGGCAGGCCGGACTCGGTGCCGGCGACCCATCGGATCGCCTCGTCGACCCAGGCGTGCGAGCCCGGCGCACCGGCCTTCGCCGGGGACGGTGCGCGCACGTGGGCGGCCGGCAGGTGGGCGCACCCCAGCGGCAGGTGGACGCGCAGCGTCGTGCCCTGGCCCGCCACGCTGTCGGCCTCGATGCGGCCGCCATGCAGGCGCACCAGTTCCTGCACCAGGGCCAGGCCGATGCCGGAGCCCTCCTGCGTGCGGGCAGGCTGGCCCTCGATGCGATGAAAGCGCTCGAACAGCCGCGGCAGCTCGTCGTCCGGCACGCCCGCGCCCGTGTCGGCGACCTCCAGGATCGCTTCGTCGCCGACGCGCGCGAGGCTCACCGCCACGCTGCCCGCCAGCGTGAACTTGAACGCGTTCGACAGCAGGTTCAGGACGATCTTCTCCCACATCTCGCAATCGACGTACGCGGGCTCGCCCAGCGGCGGGCAGTCGACCTCGTAGGCCAGGCCGCCGCGCTGCATCGTGGATTCGAAGGTGCTGCACAGGTCGCGCGTCAGTGCCGACAGGTCGACCGGCTCGTAGGCCGCCTGGACGCGGCCGGCCTCGATGCGCGCGAAGTCCAGCAGCGAGTTCACGAGCTTGAGCAGGCGGCCGGCGTTGCGCCGCGCCATCTCCAGCGACGCGCGCAGCGCCGGCGGCAGGTCGGCCGCGGCCAACGCGTCCTCGATCGGCCCGAGCATCAGCGTGATGGGCGTCCGGAACTCGTGGCTGACGTTCGAGAAGAACGCCGTCTTGGCGCGGTCGATCACGGCCAGCGCCTCGGCGCGGCGGCGCTCGTGCTCGTAGGCGCGCGCGTTGGCGACGGCCATCGCCATCTGCGAGGCGACGAGTTCGAGGAAGGTCGTGTAGAGCTTGTCGGGCCGCAGGCAGGCGCTCACGCCCGCCACCAGCACGCCGGCCATGCGATGCGCGGTGTCCGTGCGGATCGGCACGACGGCGACCGACTCCGGCGGATCGGGCCACGGGCCGGCGGGTACCGAGGCCATGCGCGACGCCAGGCCGTCGCGCACCTGCAGCGTCTCCTGGCGCAAGGCCTCGGCCACCGGCCAGGGCAGCATCTCGGCGGCCAGGTCGAGCGCGACGATCTCGGGGCCGGCGTACGAGTCGCCCAGCCCGGCGGTGGCGATGCGGCGCAGCACGCCGGTGCCCTCGTCGAACAGGTAGGCGAGCGCGAACGGCACTTCCTTCGGATGCGCGACCAGCGTTTCGACGACCTGGTGCGCGGCCTGCTCGACCGTCTTGGCCTCCGCCAGCCGCATGCCCAGCTCGTTGACGATGTTCACGCGCCGCTCGGCGATGATCTTGTCGGTGTTCTCGTGCACCGTGCACAACACGCCGCCGATGCCGCGCGGCGCCGTCTCGTCCGGAACCGGGCTGTACGCGAACATGAAGTGGGTCTCTTCGGGAAAGCCGTGGCGCCGGACGATGAGCTCGATGTCTTCGGTCCACGACGACGGGCCGCCGTTGAACGGCACGTCGACCAGCGGCCCGAGCACGTGGTAGACCTCGTGCCAGCACTCGCGGAACGGCCGTCCCATCGCCTGCGCCGGATGCTTGCTGCCGAGCACGGGCGCGTAGGCGTCGTTGTAGATCTGGATGTAGTCGGGCCCCCACCACAGCAGCATCGGAAAGCGGTTGGCCAGCAGGAAGGGCACGACGAAGCGCAGCGCCGGCGACCAGGTGTCGGGCGTGCCCAGCGGCGTGGCGGCCCAGTCGAAATCGCGCACCAGCTCGGCCGCTTCGCCACGGCCGGCCGCCAGAAAATCCACGGTCGAGTTGCGCTGGCTTGGATGCGGTTGCGAGTCCATGGCGATCCTTCTCGAGTGCCGGGACATGTTAGCCGCGAGGGCGGTGAGTCGTCACTCGTGGACTGGCCGGAAGACAAGTTGCGGAAGCCTCGCATGGCGACCCGCGCTCGGCTCGCTCGGCATCGAAGGCGGTCCGCCTCCCGGCGCCGGCCGGGCACGAGTTGGTATGATCGGTGGCCGATTCCCGACCTGCATGGAGCACCGCAAAGGACCGCGCTCGTCTTCCATCCAACCCTTGAAAGTTGATTGATGTTCGTACGACGCAGGTTGGCGATAGGGGTTGGCGCAGGCCTGACGATCGGCTTTCTGGCGCTGATCGTGATCGTGGGCACCACGATCTGGCTCGTGAAACGTGGCAACAGCCTGTTCGAGCAATCGGAGTTGCAGCGCACGATTCGCATCACGGCGGTGGATCTGCGCGACCATCTGCGCACGGCGGAGTCGAGCGAGCGCGGATTTCTGCTGACCAGCAACGAGATCTATCTCGCACCCTACGACACGGCCAAGACACAGGCGCGGCAGGAACTGGATGACCTGGGCCGCATGGTGGCACCGGATGCCCCCAACCGGGCCATGCTGCCCCGGTTGTCGGAAGCGGTCGGCGAAAAGATCGCCGAGATGGACTCCAGCATTGCGTTCAAGAGCAGCGGCCACGATGCCGACGCCATGGCATTGCTCCAGCGCAATCGCGGCAAGGCGCTGATGGACGAGATCAACGTCTTTCTCTACGGCGCGATCCTGAGCGCCGACGAGAGCAGCGCGCTCAACAGCGCGGAGCAGCAACGCAACGCGTCGCTGCTGCGTTGGATATCGGAGGGCGCTGCGGTGGTCATCGTGCTGGTGGTGTTCGTCGTGGCCTTCACCGTCTATCGCAACAGCCGGGATTTGAAGCTGGCGCGCGACGAAGTGCGGGCGGTCAATTTGACGCTGGAAGAGCGCGTCAAGGCGCGCACCACCGACCTGGCCATGGCGCGCGAACGCGCGGAAGTCCTGCTGGCCGAGGTCAATCACCGCGTGGCCAACAGCCTCCAATTGGTGGCGGCCCTCGTGCGGATGCAGGCGCGTTCCGTCACCGACACGGCGGCCAAGGACGCACTGCGAGAAACGCAGTCCCGCATCGATGCCATCTCGTTGATCCACAAGAGCCTGTATACCTCGGGCGACGTGACGAACGTGGCGCTGAACGACTATCTGGGCGCCATGCTCGGCAATCTGGAAACGGCGATGAAGAAGGACGGCCATACCGCCATCCTGAAATGCTATCTGGAGCCGATCTCGCTGCGCACCGACGCCAGCGTCAGCCTGGGGGTGGCCGTGCAGGAACTGGTCACCAACGCCTTCAAGTACGCCTACCCCGACGACAAGCCTGGCGAGGTGCGGGTGCGCCTGAAGAAACTGGACGACGGCAAGGCCGAGCTGACCGTGGAAGACGATGGGGTGGGGATCATGCCGAAATCCGCGGCGGCCGGTACCGGGCTGGGCAGCAAGATCATCCAGACGATGGCGTCGGCGCTCAAGACCCAGGTGGAATACATCAACCTCAGGCCGGGCACGGCGGCTAGGCTGGTGCTGACGACGGCGACTGCATGAAGGCATTGCGATGAAACTTGCGCTGATCGCGATGGCTTCGCTGATGTGGATCAGCGGCGCTTCGTTTGCCGCTGGTGGCCAAGGGCTGACCGTTCGCGTCAAGTTGCCCGCCTACGACGCGACACGAGGTTCCTGCAGCGTGCCGACCGGCTTGCAGAAGCGGCTGGTATTCCTTCAGGACAATCAGCGCGAATTCATGCAGGGCGCGGGACGCGGCCTCGAAGCCGCGGCGCGGGCACGGGGCCTCGGCTACAGCGTGGCCTTTGCCAACAATGACCCAGCGCTGATGATCAAGCAAGTGGGCGACGTGGACGCCGCCAAGACGGGCGCCATCGTGGTGGCACCGATCGATCCGCCGTCCTTGGCGCCGGCCCTCAAGAAAGTCATCGGCGCAGGCACCTACGTGGGCGCGATCGTGCCGCCGCCGGCGACGACGGTGCTGAACGCACCCCAGTACCTGACCGGAAAAGTTCTTGCGGAAGCCGCCGCGAACTACATCCGCACGCGACTGGGCGGAAGGGCCAAGGTCGTGCTCCTGACGCATGACGGACTGCAATTCCTGGCGCCGCGCTTCACCGCCATGCGCGACACGCTGCGGACACTGCCCGGCGTGACGATCGTCGCCGACATTTCGCCCGCCACGGTCGACAAGGAGGGCGGATATCGGACGATGAAGACGATCCTTCTCGCGCAACCGAACATCGACGTGGTGCTCGGCGCGGACACGGTCGTGCTCGGCGCGTTGGCTGCATTGCGCGAAGCGGGCAAGGCGCGGCCAGACCAGTTTCTGGGCGGTATCGACGGAGAGCATGAGGCGGTCGTCGAGATCAAGAAGGGCGACAGTCCCTACAAGGCGAGCATCAGCCTTGCTTCGCCCATATTCGGCTACGCGATGGGTCAGCAGGCAGCCGATTGGCTCGAAGGGAAGTCCATCCCGCAGGCCATGGACATTCTTCCTCGGGCGCTTACCAGCAGCAACGTCGCAGACTACGAACGCGACATGGCCAACCCCGGCGCGGTGTATGCCGATCCGTCTCGGCGCGCGTCATATCTGAAGATGTACGGCAACATCTGCTTCGATACGCGGCAAAACTACATTGATTTTCCCTGGTCGTCAGAAGCGAAATAGCGGCTTGGCCGCTGGAAGCGCATCGCGCACTGACTTCGTCGCATCGCGAGCGGCGCACGCCGCCCAGCCTGCCCGGCTACCCTGACGTCTCGTTGCCGTCCCGACACTGGTAGGCGCGCGGCGCCACGCCGAGCCCGGCCTGCGCCGTGCACCAACTCCCTCCGCTCGCCAGCCGCGACCGCCCACCCTTTCATCATTCTTTATGTCGAGGACAACGACTTCATCCGCGAATCGTTCGCCGAATTGCTGGCGACTGCGGAGCGCCGGATCGTGTGCGTGGCTGGCGCATGGATCGCCGAGGCACGCCTGACGCCCGAAGACTGCCTGTTCCCGAGTCGCGTTCACAAGTTCGGCCACCTCGGCACGCGCCAGTACGCGCGGATCCTCGACGGCTGGGTGAAGTCCTTGGGGCTCGACCCATGCTCCTACGGAACGCACTCCATGCGTCGCACCAAGGCAACGCTCATTTGCAGAAAGTCCAAGAATCTCCGTGCGGTGCAATTGTTGCCGGGACACACCAAGCTGGAGAGTACAGTCCGCTATCTAGGGATCGAAGTCGACGACGCCATGGAGATCGCAGAGCAGACGGAGGTCTGACGACTGCGACACGCGCCGTTGGAATGGCCGCGAACGGCCCTCAGCCACATGCCTGACATCGCATCTGTATTCAAAGCTGAAATCACCAGGCTCGCACGCAAGGAACTGCGCGGCAACAGCGACGGCCTCAAGAAGACCGTCGCTGCCCAACGAGCGGAT
>FTBV01002039.1_pt1 | contig 19787 bp, 20 predicted proteins | sample 1639281 | NCBI WGS metagenome assembly FTBV01 (sample SAMEA3914864, study PRJEB12502) | metagenome | biome: forest; material: soil | place: USA | collected 2012-03-12 | depth 0.3 m | reverse complement strand
CGCCTGGACGATGCCGCGGCCCGGCTGGCGCAAGACGCAGAAGCCGACCCCAGGCGCATCGCCACCATCGTCTGCGACGTCTCGCATGAAGAGCAGGTCGCGGCCGCGGCCGATGCCGCCATCGCCCGTTTCGGCCACTGGGACATCCTGGTGAACAATGCTGGCCTGATGAGCTTCAAGCCGATCGAGGAGCAGACCGTCGAGGACTGGCAGCGCATCCTCGGCGTCGACCTGCTGGGCGCCTTCCTCTTCATCAAGCAGGCCTTCCTCAAGATGAAGGGCGGCGCGGTGGTGAACGTCTCCAGCGTGCACGCGGTCGAGACCGAGCCCCTGGTCGCGCCCTATGCGGCGGCCAAGACGGCGCTGCTGTCGCTTACACGCTCGGCCGCGCTGGAGGGCAAGCCGAAGGGCATCCGCGTGAACGCCGTACTGCCCGGCGCCGTCGACACGCCTATGCTGTGGGACAACCCGAACGTGCGCTCCGGCGCCGAGATCATCAACAAGGCCGAGATCGGCTCGCCGGACGACATCGCCGGTGCGATCGCCTTCCTGGCCGGGCCCGATGCCGCCTTCATCTGCGGCGACGCCATCCGCGTCGACGGCGGGCGCCTGGTGCGGCTCTGATGCCTCGACCACGACTCTGCTTGCACATACCCCGATAACACCTATGCTGCATGGATGGCGCCCGATGGCGTCCTCTTTGGTGGAGGTGGAGCATGACCAATATGAAAAACGAAGTGGTCGATGCATTCAAGGCCACGCTGCGGGGGCCGGTGCTGCAGCCGGGCGACGCCGGCTACGACGACGCGCGCGCGATCTGGAACGGCATGATCGACCGCCGTCCGGGCCTGGTCGTGCGCTGTTCCGGCACCGCCGATGTGGTGGCCGCGATTGACTTCGCGCGCGAGAACGGCTTGCCGCTGGCGGTACGCGGCGGCGGCCACAACATCGCCGGCAGCGCGCTCTGCGATGAGGGCCTGGTGATCGACCTGTCGGGCATGCGCGACGTCCACGTCGATCCGCGCTCGCGCCTGGCCTGGGTCGGCGGCGGGGCGCTGCTGTCCGACGTCGACCACGAAACCCAATCCTGCGGGCTGGCGGTGCCGCTCGGTATCAATTCCACGACGGGCGCGGGCGGCCTGACCCTGGGCGGCGGCTTCGGCTGGCTCAGCCGCATGTACGGGCTGGCGGTCGACAACCTGGTCGGCGCCGAGGTCGTCACCGCGGACGGCAAGCGTCATTGGGCCAGTGCCCAGGACGAGCCCGACCTGTTCTGGGCCATTCGTGGTGGCGGCGGCAACTTTGGCGTCGTCACCTTGTTCCAGTTCGCCCTGCACCCGGTCGGACCCGAGGTCACGGCCGGGCTGGTCGTCTTTTCGGCGGCGCAGGGACGCGAGGTGATGCGCCGCTACCGCGACCTGGTCGACACCCTGCCGGACGAGATGAGCGTGTGGGCCGTGCTGCGCCAGGCGCCGCCGCTGCCTTTCCTGGCGCCCGAGGTGCACGGCAGCGACATCGTCGCGCTGGCAGTCTTCTCGTCGCAGCCGATGGATGCGGTGGCGCCGCTGCTGGAACGGGTGCGCGCCTGCGGCCAGGCGGTGGGCGAGCACGTCGGCGCGATGCCCTACGAGGCTTGGCAGAAGATCTTCGACCCGCTGCTGGCTCCGGGCGCCCGCAACTACTGGAAATCGCACAACTTCACCCATCTGTCCGACGAGGCCATCGACGTCGTGCTGCGCTATGCCGGCTCGCTGCCGTCGCCGCATTGCGAAATCTTCCTCGGCCTGATCGGCGGCAAGGCGAATACGCGTCCGCCGGACGCCACCGCCTACCCGCACCGCAACGTGCAGTTCGCGATGAACGTGCACGGCCGCTGGACCGATCCGGCGGACGACGGCAAGGTGATCTCCTGGGCGCGCGAATTCTTCGGCGCCGCCGCGCCATATGCCGCCGGCAGCGTCTACATCAACTTCCTGACCCAGGACGAGGGGGCGCGCATCCACGAGGCCTATGGACCGAACTACGCGCGCCTGGTCGACATCAAGCGCCGCTACGACCCGGACAACCTGTTCCGCTTCAACCACAACATCCGTCCTGACGCATGACGCGTCGGATGGGTGCCCCGGGGCGCCCTCAGCGGCGCTCCGGGTCCCATGCTACACTCGGCCGATGCCTTCTTCCGTCGACCTCCACCTGCGCAGTTACGGCCAGCCCAGCGCTCCCGACCGCCACGAATTCGCCCAGCTGGTGCTGCCGCTGAAGGGCGAGCTGCTGCTCGAGGTCGAGGGACGCGAGGGCATGCTGGATCCGCTGCGTGCCGGCTTCGTCGCCCCCGGCGCCTGGCATGCCCAGCATGGCAATGCTTCGAACCGCTCGATCATCGTCGACATCGGCACCGAAGCCCTGGCGCCCGGAGTCGCCGAGCGCCTGTTTGAAAAGCCCTTCGCGCCGCTCGGCGCGGCCTCGCGCAAGCTGGTCGAGTTCATGGCGCTGATGGCGGACGGCGGCGCGGTGGCGCCATCGGTGGTGCAGGGCTGGGTGCCACTGCTGCTCGACACCCTGAGCCTGGACGCGCCGCGTCCGAGCTCGCGCCTGGCGGCGCTGCTGGCCCGTATCGAGGCCGAGCCGGGACTGGCGTGGAGCACCGGGTCGATGGCGAACGCGCTGGGCTGCAGCGTCAGCCGCCTGCATGCGCTGTTCCGCGAGGAGCACGACACCACCCCGCATGCCTGGCTGCTGGAACACCGCCTTGCCCGCGTGCGCGAATGGCTGGCGCGCACCGATGTGCCGATCGCCGAGCTGGCCTTGCGGAGCGGTTTTTCGGAACAGAGCGCGCTGACGCGGGCGCTGCGCAAGGCCACCGGCATGACGCCGGCGGCCTACCGGCGCCGGCACCGGGAAGCGGGCCTGGAGAATTCGTCAAAACAATAGTAGGGCCGGTCAAGACAATCCCGGGGTGTGCCGGAGATCATTCCGGACTCGGGAGGTTGGTAGAACATGCTTGTACGACATCACTGGCTCGGCATCGGCGCGAGCGTCCTGGCCGGGGCCTTCTGGGGCCTGGTCTTTCTCACACCGGAACTGACGCGCGGCTTCCAGCCGATCCAGCTGTCGGCCGGCCGCTACCTGGCTTACGGCCTGGTCGCCGCGGTGCTGCTGGCGCCTTCGTGGCGACGGGTGCGGCCCCTGCTGGGCTGGCGCGAATGGAAAACCCTGGCCCTGCTCAGCCTTGCCGGCAACATCATCTATTACGTGTTCCTGGCGAATGCGGTGCTGCTGGGCGGAGTGGCCATGACCTCGCTCATCATCGGGCTCTTGCCGGTCACCGTCACCCTGGCCGGCCGGCGCGATGCCGATGCCGCGCCTTTCCTGCGCCTGTTGCCCTCGCTGGCGCTGGGCGTGGCGGGGCTGGTCTGCATCAGCTGGCAGTCGCTGGCGGCGCCCCAGCACGGCTCGCTGCAGGGAACCCTGCTCGGCCTGCTGTGCGCGCTGGGTTCGCTGGCTTCCTGGACCTGGTACGCGGTCGTCAACAGCCGCGTGCTGACCCGCCTGAAGGGCATCACGGCCCAGGACTGGAGCCTGCTGGTCGGCGTCGTCACCGGCGCCCAGGCGGTGCTGCTGGCGGTGCCTGCCTTCATCCTGCACCCGGGCGTGCACGCGTCCTCGGCCTGGTGGACCTTCGCCGGCATCGTCACCACGGTCGCGATCCTGTGTTCGGTGGTCGGCAACGCCCTGTGGAACCACGCCAGCCGCCTGCTGCCGCTGACCATGACCGGGCAGATGATCGTCTTCGAGACCCTGTTCGCGCTGCTGTACGGCTTCCTGTGGGAGCAGCGCTGGCCGAGCGGGCTGGAGTGGCTGGCGATGGCCTTGCTGCTGGGTGGCGTGCTGTCCTGCGCGTCGGCGCACCGGAAGAAGGCGGCGCCCGAGGTCGAGCCTGAAACGGCCCTGAGTGCCTGAAACCCCGGCACGGGGACCTACGAAAGAATGTTGACGGCGCGCGCGGCCACCAGGCCGACGGTCAACAATGACGCGGTCGATTCCACCATGAAGAGCAGTTTCGCACGCACGCTGAGCGGCATCGTGTCCGTTGGCGAGAATGCCGTCGCATTGGTGAATGACACATAAACATAGTCGAAGAAACCGGGTGTCCAGGTTTCGTGTCCGGGGCAGTCCGCATTCATCTGCGGGAACAGGAAGTCCGCGACAGGCTGCTTGTTCAAGCCGCGCGCCGCGGGACCGCCGCGGTCGATGTTCCAGAACCAGAGTGCGAACACGACGATATTCGTGAGCCAGATGTTCAGCGCATCGATCAGGAGGCTTTGTCCGGTCGTTCCCTTGGCGCCATACAGAAGGGCTCTCATCACGCCAAACAGTGCCTGGAAATTAATGAGCGTGATGATGAAGGTGAGGATGATGGCGGCGCGGCGGATTTTTCGGCGCCGATGATGAATCAGCGTCCAATGGTGCTCGCTCGTCGCGCGCCGCATTTCGTTATGGTTCCAGGCCGTGGCGACCGATAGCGGAATGAGAAGCGCCAGTTCGACCAGGGAAGCGAGCCACCAGGGGAAGATGGTCAGGTCATTGATGAGAAAAGCATTGAGTGCGGCCGTCACCACGATTGCAGCGCGCGCGATCCAGATCTCGCGCATGTGCTTTTTCAGGTCCTGGTTCATTGCGGATAAAGCTTGTTGGCCGGGCGGCGAATGCATTCGGACACCCGGCCATGCGTGCGATGAGCTTCGGAGGATTTACTTGGTCGTTCCAGTCGTGCCGCTTGCCGGCGCCGGCGTCGTCGATGCGGCGTTTGCCGCGGCCTGTTTCTTCTTCGCGGAATGATGACCGATCGCGCAGCCGGCGGCGGCGCCCGCGGCGCCATGCTTGCCTGCCATATGGCCGACGACGGCGCCGGCAACGGCACCTTTACCGCAGCCCGCATGGGCGGAAACGGCAACGAAGGCGAAGACGACAGGGGCGAGGGCGAGTTTCAGTTTCGTTTTCATGATGGTTTCTCCGTGTGTTAATCCTGGTTATACAAGCTAGGCTTCTCACCCGGTCGGGACTGTGCGCCCCTTAACAGATTACCGTTTTGTAATCTTCACTTTCCTTCCCTTGCCTGCGCCATCATCGTCTGCACCCCATCAACAAGTATCTCCTTGACGGCGAAATCGACGAAGGCGCGCAGCCGCGCCGGCATGTGGCGGCTGCTCGGCAGCACCAGGTGGACCGGCAGCGGTTCCGGCTCGTAGTCCCGCAGCAGGCGCTGCAGGCTGCCGGCGCGCAGCAGGGGCTCGACCTGGTAGGACAGGGCGCGGGCGATGCCGAAGCCGTCGCAGGCGCTTGACAGCATCGCCTCGACGTCGTTCACGCGCAGACGCGGGCTGTAGCGCACGACCTGCTCGTGGGCGCCGGAGCGGAAACGCCATTCGGCCACGCTGCGCACCGAGGTCGACATGATCAGTTCGTGCGCAGCCAGGTCGGCGGGCGTCGCCGGCGTCCCGCGCCGCGCCAGGTAGGCGGGACTGGCCACCGTGACCCGGCGCACTTCGCCGAGGCGGCGCGCCACCAGGCTCAGGTTACTCAAGGGACCGATGCGCACGGCGGCGTCGATGCCTTCCTCGATCAGGTCGACGTTGCGGTCCGACAGCAGCAGCTCGGCCTGCACGTCCGGATACGCGATCAGGAAACGCGTAACGACCGGCGCCACGTGGCGGCGCCCGAACACGTTCGGCGCGGCAATGCGCAGCAGGCCGCGCGGCGTCGACGTTTCCTCGGCATCCAGCGCGGCCTCGTAATCGGCCAGCAGGCGGCGCGCCTGTTCGGCCAGGCGCAGGCCGGCTTCGGTGGGCGTCAGGCGGCGCGTGCTGCGCTCCAGCAGGCGGGCGCCGGCCCGCGCTTCCAGGGCGCCTAGCACGCGCGTCACGGCGGCCGGCGAGCGCCCCAGCTTGCGCGCGGCGGCGGCCATGCTGCCGGTGTCGAGGATGGCGACCAGCACCTGCAGCTCGTCGAATCGGTCCATTATTGTGAATCCCGAAATGGTGAATTGCGATTATGCTGGATTCTCGTAATAAGGCAATCGGCCTAGGATGGTATTTCCGATCACGCAACGAGACACCTGAAACGAGACCACTATGGACCAGCCAGCACGCATCCTCCACGGCACCCGCCTGTCCGGGCATACCCACCGGGTCATGCTCTTCCTGCACCTGCTCGACCTGCCCTATGCCTTTTCGGACAGCCCGGCCGCGGTGCGCCAGTCGCCCGACTTCCGTCGCCTGAATCCGCTCGGCCAGATCCCGGTGCTGGAAGACGATGGCGTGGCGCTGGCCGACAGCAATGCCATCCTCGTCTACCTGGCCAGGCGCTACGCCCCCGGTAGCAACTGGCTGCCCGATGACCCGGCCGGCGCGGCGCGCGTGCAGCGCTGGCTGTCGCTGGCTGCCGGCGAGATCGCCTACGGCCCGGCCGCCGCCCGCATCAACGCGCGCTTCTTCGATACCGGCGTGCCGGCCGCGCTGGCGCAGCGCCTCGCCGCCAGGGTGCTCGGCCTGATGGAAGAGGAACTGGGCGGGCGGGACTGGCTGGCCGGTGCCGCGCCGAGCATCGCCGACCTGGCCTGTTACGCCTACATCGCCCACGCGCCCGAGGGCGGCATCGCGCTGGACGCCTGGCCGCAGGTGCGCGCCTGGATCGCCCGCGTGCAGGCCTTGCCCGGCTTCGTGCCGATGCCAGCGGATTGAGGCGGCCATGGACATCGACCGCATCGCCCAGCCTTTCCACGCCGGCGAGCTGCAGGCCCAGCGCCTGGCAGGTGTGGCGCCGGCCGCCGCGCCGATCCGCACCCGCATGCCGGAACAGCACCGCGGCTTCTTTCCGCTGCTGCGCTTCGTCTGCCTCGCCGTGCCTGACGCCGAGGGCTGGCCGCTCGCCACCTTGGTGGAAGGGCCTCCGGGCTTCGCGAGTTCGCCGGATCCGGCGCAGCTGAGCATCGCCGCCTTGCCGCAGGACGGCGACCCGGTGCGCGCGCATCTGCACGCGGGAGCGCCGGCCGGCCTGCTCGGCATCGACCTCGGCACGCGCCGCCGCAATCGCCTGAACGGCATCGTCGGCCGGGTGGATGAAGACGGATTTTCGGTGGACGTGGTCCAGTCCTTCGGCAACTGTCCGCGCTATATCCAGGTGCGCAAGCTGGCGCCGGTGGCGCGCAGGCCCGGTGCGGCGACCGCATTCGGGGCGGAGCTGCCGGCGCGGGCGAGGGAGATGCTGGCAGCCTGCGGCACCCTGTTCGTGGCCAGCGCCAGCGGCGCCGCCGTGCAGGGCGCCGCGGCCGGGCTGGACATCTCGCACCGCGGCGGCCCGCCGGGCTTCGCGCGGCTGGAACGTGGCGTGCTGACGGTGCCCGACTACAACGGCAACCGCTACTACAACACGCTCGGCAACTTCATCGCCGAGCCGCGCGCCGCCATCGTGCTGGCCGATTTCGCCACCGGCGACCTGCTGCAGCTGCAGGGATTGGCCGAAATCGACTGGACGGCGTCCGATCCGGCCCGGACGCCGCCGGTCGAGCGCGTGTGGCGCTTCCGCATCGTGCGCGGCCTGCTGCGCGAAGGCGCCTTCGGGCTGGCGTCGGAACTGGCCTCAGAGATGGCGCAATAGCCACAGCCAGGCCGGGATGGTGGCCGCGCACAGGAGGCTGGACAGCAGGATGGCCGAGTTGACCAGCTGGGCGCCGCCGCCCGCCGGCTTGACCACGAAGGCGGCGTTGACGCCGACCGGGCAGGACGCCAGCACGATCAGCACCATCGCGGCCGCCGGCGGCAGCCTGAACACGAATACCGACAGCAGCATCACGCCCAGCGGCAGGAAGACCAGCTTGGCCAGCACGACGGCGCCGGTGGCAAGCCAGCGCCCCGGCGCCAGCGCAGCCACCGAGGCGCCCAGCGACAGCAGGGCGCAGGGCAGGGCGGCCGCGCCCAGCATGTCGAACACGCGCAGCAGGGCAGGCGGCGGCACGACGTGGGCGAGATTCAGCGCGAGGCCCAGCAGCAGCGCCGCCACGATCGGATTCTTCAGGGTGTTGAGGACGGGCCCGAACCAGCCGGACCGCCCGCCGTCCTCGCTCAGGTGGTAGAGCGTGAAGCAGCACAGGCTGTGGAATGCGATTACCGGATAGGCGAATTGCAGGCTGCCTTCGCCCAGCGCCTGGATCAGCACCGGCACGCCGACGAACACCGTGTTCGAATAGGTCGCCGCCAGCGCCGCCGCCGCGCCGCTTCCGCCACGCCCCGCGAACAGGCGCGCGCCGGCGAACAGGAGAGCGAGCGGCAGGTAGAAGGCGCACAGCACTTTCCAGGACAGCGAGGGCGGGACGCCGGTGCGCCAGGCGCTGGCGAACAGCAGCGCCGGCACCAGGAATTTTGCCGTCAGGTCGGTCACGCCCGTATGCCAGCCGGGACGCAGCCAGGGCAGTTTCACGAGCAGGGCGCCGAGGCCGGCGAGCAGGAAGACCGGCAGCAGCAGGGTAAATGGCATCGGCGCGAAGAGGAGTCGGGGCAGCCGTATTCTAGTCGAGTGTTGCGTTCTTGTGACTCGTTACAATTCGCGTATTTTTAGCGATCGCGGCTTGGTATGCTGATCGGCTAGAAGTACGTAAATACCAAAACTAGGATAAGAACATGAGACACCCCCTGCCTTCCGCCCGCTATCGCCGCCTGCGCGTGCTGACCCTCCTGGCGGCCCTGGTGGCGCTCGCCAGTATCGGCCTGTCTGCACACGCCGCCACGCCGCAGCCCGTCCAGGCCGCGACACCCGTCACCAGCGGCGCCTGAGCGCGCCCCTCAGCCCGCGAAGCGCAGCTTCCAGAGCTGCGTCGGCAGCGCCGGCGGCGCATCCGGCTTGAAGAAGGCCGAATCCTGGATGTGCGAGGTGGTCACGTAGATCGTGCCGTCCGGGCCCTGGCTGAAGGTATCCGGCCAGCGCAGGCGCTCGTCCTGCACCACGAGCTTCGCCTCGGCCTGCGGACCGTCCGACAGCTTGCGCACCTTGATGGCATTGTCCTGGACCGAGGTCAGGTACATGTCGTCGGTGCCGCGTGAGATCAGCAGGCCGTCGTTGACGCTGTTGATGCCGTACTGCTCGACCTGGCCTGCCACGTCTTCGCCCTTCAAGCCCGCGCCGGTCAGGGCGGCGGTCGGGATGCGGTACAGCTCATCGCCCTTGATCGCCTGCCAGTACAGGTAATCGCCGTTCTTGGACAGCTCGATGCCGTCGGCCGAGAACTCGACGCCGCGGCCGTCCGGCCGGCGCAGTTCCTTGCCGTCGACCGTCACGTTCAGCCCCTTCTTCATCTGCGTGGACGGATGGCCGTCCAGCAAGCGCACCGACTTGCCGGCCGCGATGTCGACCACCAGCAGCGCGCCCTGGACACCGGAATCGGTGATGAAGGCGTACTTGCCGTCCTGCGAGAAGCGCACGTCGTTCAGGTAGGAGCCCTGCGGCGCGGCGTCCTCGTCGAAGGCGATCGTCTGCGCGACCTTGTCGCTGGCCAGGTCGATCCTCACCAGCTTCGGCCCTTTCGACACCACATGGGCCTGGGCCGGCGCCGCCGGATCCAGCACCCACAGGCTGCCGCGCTGGTCGGCCACCACGCTCTGCACGCAGACCCAGTGGTCGTTCGGCGTGATCTCGTCCTTCTTCGCGTTGCGCCAGGCATTCCATTCCTCGTTGGGGTAGGGCTTGACGGCGCCGTCCTTCAGTTCCGCCACGGAGACGGCGCTGTCCTCGGTCCAGCGCGGGAAGTTGACGAAGATGCGCCCGGTTTCCGAGACCGAGACGCCGGTCACCTGGTGGCCGAATTCGGCCACGAGCTCGATACTTGCTGGCATGCTGATTCCTTTCCTGGTCGTTGGTGATCACGCGGCCTTGCGCGTACTCTGTACTTTCCTGGGTTCCGCCGGCACGTCCTGCGCCAGGCGCTGCTGCAGCATGGCCAGCACGGCCGCTTCCTCGGGCTGCAGGTCCTGCAAGTCCTCGGCCAGCTTTTCCTCGGCGCGCGCGAGCAGGCCTTCGACCATGGTGCCGTCCATGTAGGACTCCAGCACGGCCGGATGGACATAGCACTTGCGGCATACCGAGGGCGTGTTGCCGAGCTTTTCGGCCACCGTCTCGATCGCGCGCACCACGTTCTTCTTGGCCTGTGCCTCGGAATCGAATTTCTCGAATTCCTGCAAGGCGATCGCCGCCAGCACCGTGCCCGACCAGGTGCGGAAGTCCTTGGCGGTGTAGTCCTCGCCGCTGATCTCGCGCAGGTAGTCGTTGACGTCGGCCGAGCCGATGGTATGGGTCTCGCCGTCCTCGTCGAGGTACTGGAACAGGTCCTGGCCCGGCAGGTCGCGGCTGCGCTGGACGATGCGCGCCAGGCGCCGGTCGTGCACCTTGACGTCGTGGTAGACCCCGCTCTTGCCGCGGAAGCGGAACTCGACCTCGCTGCCGTCGATCTTCACGTGGCGGTTGCGCAGCGTGGTCAGGCCGTAGGATTTGTTCTCGCGGGCGTATTCGTCATTCCCGATGCGCATCATGGTGGCTTCGAGCAGGTAGACGATGGTCGCCAGCACCTTTTCGCGCGGCAGCCCGGGCAGGCTCAGGGCGCGGTCGACTTCCTTGCGGATCTGCGGCAGGGCCTTGCCGAACTTGATCATGCGCTCGTACTTCACCTCGTCGCGCACCTCCCGCCACTTCGGGTGGTAGCGGTACTGCTTGCGCCCGCGCGCATCGCGCCCGGTGGCCTGCAGGTGGCCGTTGGCCTGCGGGCAGATCCAGACATCAAGCCAGGCCGGCGGAATCGCCAGCGACTTGATGCGCTTGAGCGTGGCCTCGTCCTCGACCGGATCGCCGTGGGCGTCGAGGTAACGAAAGCCCTCCTTGTCCGGCTCGCGGCGGATGCCGGGACGGTCGTCGTGCACGTAGCGCAGGCCGGCCGCCTTGGCCGCGGCGGGCGGATCGCTGTTCGGTATCGGGTCGCTGCCCGATGCGCCTTCTTCTGGGTCGGTATCGCTCTTCATGATGCTCCCGTTCGACATGCAAACCGTCACAGGCAGGCACGCGGTACCCGCCGACGGTCATGCGAAGTCTACGCGGTCGGAGCGTGCGCTCCGTACGGGAGCGCACCTAGCGCGGCCGGCTCGCACCGGGCGGCGCCGGGGCGAATCAGAAACCGCTGTGTTCCCGCAGGACGGTTTCGCCGGTACGCGGATTCGTCAGGGTAACGTTCTCGAGCGCCTTGATGCGCCATGTACCGGCCTGCCGCGTGAGCACGGCCAGGATCAGCGTGTCGACCGCGTGCGGTCCGGCCGGGTGCGCGGTGCCGGCCGTGAGCCGGCTCCAGAAGTGGACGACGGCGGCATCGTCGCCGATCGGGACCACGTCGATCAGCTCGTTCTCCAGGCTGGAGTCGCTATAGATGGTGGCGTGGATCGGAGCATGCAGCTTGACGATGGCGTCGACGCCGCGGACGTAATGGCCGAAGCGGTTGACGAAGCTGGCGTCCTCGTGGAAGAGGGCGCCGAGGGCCGGCATGTCGTGGGTGTTCCAGGCGGATTGGAAGGCCTGGGGGATGTCTTCGGGGCGCGTCATTGGCGTCATGGGATTCTCGTGGATGTGTGTACCGGGCAGGGCCGCCGTCACCTCGGCAAAGGCGAGTGTAGGGCGATTATTGTTCTGGAGGCAAATGCTTACGCTAGCTTGTTGCATCTCGCGACGGCAATCGTGTTCCCGCTGGGCATCGCCGGACCCGAAGAGTATGATGCTGACCGGTAACGTAGCCTTGCCGTAGTCCGAAAGCATCAATGAAGCCCAGCCTGAAAATCGGCGCCGCGCTCGCGTTCTGTGCAGCCGTGGCGCTCGCTCCCCGTCCCACCCTCGCGCAGCCCGTCCCCGCCACCATCCGCAGCCTGGCCGTCCAGGCCGCGCAGTCGTCGGCCCCGCCGACCGGACCCTACGACGAACGCGGCTGGCTCGACCGGTTCTACGCCCCGCGCAAATATGCCCCCGCCTGGACGACGTCGACCGCCGGCGCCGCCTTGTGGGTGCTGCGCCAGGCGAGGGTGCAGGGCCTGGACCCGCGCGACTACGGCGCCGATACGCTGCAGCGGCAGCTGCTCGCCGGCGAAGCCGACACCGCCCGCTTCGACGTCGCGCTCACGGCGGCGATGCTGCGCTACCTGGCCGACCTGCGTGTCGGCCGCGTGCGTTCCGAATCCCACCCCCGCCTGCCCGATGCGCGTCTGAAGCAGTACGATCCGGTCGAACGCCTGCGTAGCGGGCTGGCCGCCGGCAAGCTGCAGGCGGCGGTACAGGCGGCCGAGCCGCAGTTCGGACAGTACGGGCAGGTCAGGGCCGCGCTGGCGCATTACCGCGAGCTGGCCCAGCAGCCCTGGCCGGCGCTGGCGAAACCCCCGGCCAAGGTGGCCCCGGGCGGCGCCTATGCGGACGCGAAGGCCCTGTACAGGCGCCTGGTGCTGCTGGGCGACCTGCCGGCCGGGACGCCGCCGCCGCCCGACGGCGTCTACGGCGCGCGGATGAAAGAGGGCGTCCGGCGCTTCCAGGCCCGTCATGGCCTGGATGAGGACGGCGTGCTGGGCCGCGGCACCATCGAGGACCTCAATGTGCCGCCGACGCTGCGCGTGCGCCAGCTCGAACTGACGCTGGAGCGCCTGCGCTGGCTGCCGGACATCGGTTCCGGTCCGCTGATCGTGGTCGACCTGCCGGCTTACCGGCTGTGGGCGCAAGCACGGAGCAGCGCCGAGCCGCCGCTCGAGATGCGGGTCGTGGTCGGCACTTCCGCGAAGACGGAAACGCCGCTGTTCGTCGGCCAGATGCGCTACCTCGAGTTCAACCCCTACTGGAATGTCCCGCGCAGCATCGTCGACAAGGAAATCCTGCCGAAGCTGCAGCGCAATCCCGCCTATCTGAAGCAGAACGAGCTGGAGACGGTGCCGCCCAACGCCAGCGTCGCCGATCTGCAGGCGGGCCGTGCGCGGCTGCGGCAGCGTCCGGGGCCGAAGAACTCGCTCGGCGCGATCAAGTTTGCGATGCCGAACCCGATGGACATCTACCTGCACTCGACCCCGGCGCGCGAGCTGTTCAAGCGCAGCCGGCGCGACCTGTCGCATGGCTGCATCCGGGTCGAGGATCCGGCCGCGCTGGCGCGCTATGTGCTGGCCGAGCAGCGCCAGTGGAATGCCGATGCCGTCAAGGGGGCCCTGCAGCCGGGGCCGACCCGGCATGTCGACCTGGCGCGTCCGATTCCTGTGGTGCTTTTTTATACGACCGCCACCGTCGACGGCAAGGGGAGCCCGCGCTTTGCGGCGGATATCTATGGCCGCGATGTCACGCTCGAGCGGGAGCTGGCGGCGCGGCACAGCCAGCTTCTTGCCCCGGTGGGCCGACCGGCGAAATAGCCGTCCTCATCAGTTCAAGGCCCCGGCTTTGCAGCGCTGCCGATCCTCGCAAGCTCATCGGAAGCAAGCACCCTCAAGCCCCGCGTCAAAGGAAGCGTTCGCACCAGGGCGGCCGCCACGGCGCCGGCTTCGACCGGCGCGTAGCGGCCGGGCACGAAGGGGCCGAGCATCCGGGCAAAGGGCATGGCGATCTTTTCGCCCCATCGCGTCGGCTGTTTCAGGCGATCCCGATCGCCGAGCAGGAGTGAGGGATGGGCGATCAACAGGTTCGCATACAGGGCCTTGAGCGCATCCTCGAGTTCGCCCTTGACGCGGTTGTAGAACACCGACGACGCGGCGTCGGCGCCGACCGCGCTCACCAGGCCGGCGCGCGAGGCGCCGGCCGCAGCGGCAGCCCGGGCGACGGCAAGGTTGGCCTCCAGGTCGACGGCCCGGAAGGCCTCCTGGCTTCCCGCGACCCGGATCGTCGTGCCGAGCGCCAGGTAGACCTCATCCACCGTCGGCAAGGCCGGCAGGCGGGTGAAATCCACGACGTGGACCCGCACCCTGGGATCGGCTTCGGGGAGGGGGCGCCGGCTGAGCACATGAATGTCGCTCACCGTCCGGTCGTCCAGCAGGGCGCGGAGGATATGCCCTCCGACCAGCCCGGTGGCGCCGGCAAGCAAGGCCCGTCGAGGTGCTATATGTTCAGGCATGATGGTCCAGGAAAGTTCGGGCGCGGATTTTCACGATGATGCCGGCAGCGTTCGTGCCGATTGTACTGCGGTTGGATGCCGGCCCGCTCGCGTCCGTGGCCACGTTCACCCGATCGACGCACGCGTCGCTTTTGCCTCGGCCAGGATCCAGTCCCGTACCGCCGACAGCGCATCGCTGCCGGCGCCGCGGCGCTCCAGCAGCCAGTAGCCGTGATCGGTCGCCACCGGCGGCCGCTTGCTGGCGACCGCGAGCTGGCCTTCGGCGAGCAGATTGCCGACCAGGGCCAGGCGGCCGAGCGCGACACCCTGTCCGGCGAGCGCCGCCTGCGCCACCTGGTCGTACTGGTTGAAGAGCAGCCGGCCGCTTCCGGAAGCGCCGGTTCTGTGGCCGGCATCGCGCAACCAGTTCTTCCACTGCATCCAGGGCCGTGAACTGTCGTCGTAATCGATCAGCACCTGCCGGCGCAGCTGGGCCGGATCCTCGATCGCCGTCACGCCCAGCGAAGGGTGGGCCACCGGTACCAGCACCTCGCCGAACAGCCGCATCGCCCCCTCCGGCGCCAGTGCGTCCGGGCCGAAGCGCAGGGCCAGGTCCATGCCGTCGCGCTCGAGGTCCATCACGCGGTTGGTGGCGGCCACCCGCACGTCGATGTCGGGCGCCCTGCGCTGGAAGGCGCCCAGCCGTGGCAGCAGCCACAACGCCGTCACGCCGATGGTGGCCGTGATCGTGATGCATGGCCGTTCGCCGGCGGGCTGCAGAGAAGCGATCACGCTGCCCAGCTGTTCCAGCATCGGGTCCGCCGAACGGAACAGGTGCCGGCCTTCCGGCGTGAATTCGATACTGCGGTAGGCGCGCACGAACAGGCGGCAATCGAGCGCCGTCTCCAGCGCCTGGATCTGGCGGCTGACGGCCGACTGCACGATGCACAGGTCCTGGGCGGCGAGCGTGATGCTCATGCGGCGGCCGACCGCGACGAAGGTGCGCAGGAGGTCGAGCGGCGGCAGGTCGATCAGGCGGTTCGGCATTCGTCAGCGCTCCCATGTGGACGGCATCGTCGATGTCGCATGCCCGTTTGGCATGCGAATGGGTCATTTTAAACGTTTGAACGGCGCCCGGCATCGTCGTGTAATGAGGGCTCTGACCACATCATTCCTTCGAGGGACCGGCATGCATCCGACACCTGTCAACATCGAGCCCGTCAGCGCCACGCTCGAGTACCTGCAAAGCGCGCTCCACAAGCCCGTCACCCATATGCTCGCGCCGCCGGGCGGACATACCTGGGAAACCGGTTACTACGCAGCGATGCCCGTGACCATCCGCGACGGCCGCGGCAGGGCCGAGGCGCCGTCGCTGGCGCGCGAAGGCTTCCAGCTGTGCGGCGCACCGAGCGCGATGCGCGATTTTTCGGACCGGGAAGCGATCGAGCGCATCTACTACCCGGAGATGGAGGAGCTCGCGCGCTCCTTGAGCGGCGCGCAGCGGGCCATTGTGTTCGATCATCTCGTGCGGCGGCGCGCACCCGGCACGCTGTCGCCCTTCGGCGCGCGCGAGGGTCAGCGCCCGAGCGCCGCCACGCGGGTGCATTGCGATTTCACGCCGGCGTCGGCGCAGCGCCGGCTCGCACTGGAAATGGAAGCGCATGGCATCGAACAGGTCTCGCGTTATGCCATCCTCAATCTCTGGCGCACGACCCGCCTGCCGGTGCTGGACGCGCCGCTCGCCGTCTGCGACGCGCGCAGCGTGGCCCCGGCCGACCTCGTTGCCGCCGATATCGTCTATCCAACCCGCCGGGGCGAAATCTTCGAGCTGTTGTACAACCCTGCACACCTCTGGACCTATTTTCACGGCATGGAATTCGACGAGGTGCTGGTGTTCAAGCAGTTCGACTCGGCCGAAGATGCGCCTTGCTACACGCCGCACGCCGCCTTCGCGCATCCGGCCACGCCGCCGGGTACGCCGCCGCGAGAGAGCATCGAGATCCGCTGCCTGCTCATCTTCGACTGAAAGGAGCACCGAATGAACACCATCGAATTCTGGTTCGACTTCGGCAGCAACTACAGCTACCTGAGCATGATGCGGATACGGCGTCTCGCCGCCGAGGCAGGCGTGCAGGTGCGCTTGAGGCCCTTCATGCTCGGGCCGATCTTCAAGACCCTGGGCTGGGAGACTTCGCCCTTCGTGCTGCAGACGATGAAGGGCAACTACGTGTGGCGCGACATGGAGCGGCAATGCGCCAGGTACGGCCTGCGCTGGCGGCGTCCCTCGGTATTTCCGCGGAATGCGCTGCTTGCCGCCCGCGTCGCTCTGCAGGGCGAGGGGACGCCCTGGCTGGCCGCATTCTGCGAGCAGCTCATGCTGGCGAATTTTGCGGACGACCGCGAGATCGCCGACGAAGCGCTCGTTGCCGGCATCCTCGCCGGCCTCGGCGCCGACAGCGAGGCCATCCTCGCCGCGGCCAGGACCGATGCCTGCAAGGCCGCGCTGCGCGCCCGCACCGCCGAGGCCCAGGCGCGCGGCATCTTCGGGGCGCCGATGTTTTTCGCCGGCGGCGAGATGTTCTGGGGGAACGACCGCCTCGAGGAAGCCCTCGCTCACGCCGCTTCAGCCTCGTGCGATCCGCCGCCTCCGACGACGAGACTGGGCTTTATCGGGCTTGGCAATATGGGCTCGGCGATGGCCCTGAACCTGGCGCGTTCGGGCGCCGGGCTGGTCGTCTGGAACCGCACGCCGGACAAGGCGGACGCACTGGCAGGTGCTGGAGGACGGGTAGGTGCGGCGGCGTCAAGGGACGAGGTCTTCGCGCAGGCGCCCATCGTCTTCCTGATGCTGGCCAACGGCGCTGCCATCGACGAGGTTCTGTGTCGGAACGAATCCGGCTTCGCGGACCTGGTTCGCGGCCGCACCATCGTCAATATGGGCACGACGGCGCCCGATTATTCGCGCGGGCTGGAAGCCGACATCGCCGCCGCCGGCGGCCGTTATGTCGAAGCGCCGGTGTCCGGATCGCGGGTGCCGGCCGAGCAGGGAAGGCTGGTCGGCATGCTGGCCGGCGATCCGGCCGCGGTGGCCGAGGTCGAGCCGCTGCTGCGGCCGATGTGCGGGCGGACCTTCGTCTGCGGCGCCGTACCGCAGGCGCTGCGCATGAAGCTTGCCGTCAACCTCTTCCTCATCACGACGGTCACCGGGCTGGCGGAGGCGGTCCACTTCGCCGAACGGCAGGGCATCGACCTGGGCGTGTTCCGCGCCATCGTCGACGCGGGACCGATGGCCAGCAAGGTATCGGGAATCAAACTGGCCAAGCTGGTCGACCGGGATTACGCGGTGCAGGCCTCGGTTGCCGACGTCCACATGAATACCCGGCTGATCGACCAAGCCGCGCGCGCGGCCGGCATCGCCGCGCCGCTCCTCGAGCGCTGCCGCGCGCTGTTTGCCCGCGCCGAGGAACTCGGGCACGGCACCGCGGACATGGCCGCGGTCATCCTCGCGCTTTCCCAAACGGAGCGATCGGCATGAAGACACCCGCTGCCATCGCCATCATCGCTGCCCACGCGCCGGTCGTCGGCCGCTCCGCCTATCCCGAACCGTTCGCGGCGCGGATGGCGCGGCGGACCAAACGCCGGCTCGGCGAGATGTTCGGCCTGTCGAACTTCGGCGTCAACCTGACCATCCTGGCGCCCGGGGGAAGCTCGGCGCTGCGCCACGCGCATACGCGGCAGGACGAGTTCATCTACGTGCTCTCGGGCCATCCGACCCTGCACACCGACGCCGGCATGGAAACGCTCGCGCCGGGCATGTGCGCCGGCTTCAGGGCGGGTACCGGCAACGCCCACCGTATCCTCAACGAGACGGATGCCGAGGTCTGCTATCTCGAAATCGGCGACCGCAGCGCCGGCGACGAAGCCGTGTATCCGGACGACGACCTGAAAGCGGTCGCGGTGGACGGCGGCTGGCGCTTCCTGCACAAGGATGGCCGGCCGTATTGACCTAGCCCGATAACTTGCCGAGGATGAAGGCCACCCGCCCGGCCACCGGCACCTTGGGCAGCACGCATGTCGCGTAGCCCGCCTGCGTATATGCGGTCACGGTCGGCTCGAAGGAGCGCGCGGCACGTTCGAAGGACGCGCGCCGCCATTCGTCGCGGACGTAAATCTCCGGCCACGGTGCGGCCACGAACACATTGTCCGCGTAGCGGCGCGCCTCCGCTTGCGCCAGATAGGCGGGGTCCACGACCAGGCCGAGGAGCCGCATATGCGCCAGGCACTCGGGAATGCCGCGATCGAAGAACACCGGCGGCGGCAGCGAAAGCGCCGCGTCGTAGGCCCGGATATTCCGCTCGACGACCTGGTTCATGAAGGCTTGCAGGCCGGTGTCCGGCAGGCGTCCGCCGTCACGGCCCGCCTGTTCCTGGAGGATGGCGAGGGCGGCTTCCGGCATGACCGAGAAGCCTCGTTCCCTCAGCGCCTGCAGCAAGGTCGACTTGCCGGCGCCCGAGGCGCCGGTGATGACATGAAAATGCTTGCTCATCATGTCTCAGTCGAATCCGACCTCCTTGCGATTATCGCGCGGCACCCGGTCGATCATCTTGTTGTACGGATCGACACCGACCTCGAAGGGCTTTTCCTTGACCGTCACGGTCAGTACCGGATTGTCGCCCGAGAGCTTGCGCTTTTCCAGCAACAGCACCTTCTCGTCCGCTTCCTTGGCCCCCTTGGCGCGCGCAAACACGCCGATCTCCACCGGTTCGTCATAGGCGCGCGCGCTTTCCTTGCCCTTGCCGTCGGCTTCCATCTTCGCCAGGTGCAGCTTCATGGTCACGTCCCACTGGCCGTCGGGGCGCTGCTTCGCCTTCGCCTCGAGCACGCGGTTGTCGTAGAAGACGATCTTCTCGAACAGGTCGGTGATCAGGGCTTGCTTGTCCGCCGGCGCTTCGGCGCGGATGTAGCCGAGCAGCTCGGCGGAAGTCGTGAACGGCGACTCCTGGTAGCCCTTGTCCTGCAGGAAGCGCTTGAGCGCGCGGTTCAGGGCTTCCTCGCCGATCTCGTCGCGCAGGCGGTAGAACACCAGGCTGCCCTTGCGGTAGTGGATGTACTGCTGGTTCTCCACGCGCATCAGCGGCAGTTCCTCGATCTTCTCGCTGCCGCGCGAGCTCAGGTAGCGATCGAGCTCGTAGCGCAGGAAGCGGCGCATCTTGCCGCGGCCGTATTCCTTCTCCATCACCATCAGCGCCGAATACTGCGACAGCGACTCGACCAGCATGCTCGAGCCCTGCACGTTGGCGGCGGTCACCTGGTGGCCCCACCACTGGTGCGCCATCTCGTGGGCCGTCACGTAGAACACGTAGTCGATGTCCTCCTTGTCGCGCAGGTCGGCGATGAAGCCGATCGATTCCGAGAACGGGATCGTGTTGGCGAAGGACTGGGCGAAGCTGGCGTAGTTCGGGAATTCCAGGATCCGCACCTGCTTGTGCTGGTAGGGCGTGAACTGGGCCGTGTAGTAGTCCAGCGACTTCCGGGTGGCCGAGATCATGCGGTCGACGTTGTAGGCATGCTTGCGGTCGTAGTAGATCTCGATCGGGATGCCATGCCAGTCGCCCTTCCTGACCTGCCAGTTGGCGGACAGGTAGGCGAAGAAGGG
>FTBV01002687.1_pt1 | contig 19792 bp, 18 predicted proteins | sample 1639281 | NCBI WGS metagenome assembly FTBV01 (sample SAMEA3914864, study PRJEB12502) | metagenome | biome: forest; material: soil | place: USA | collected 2012-03-12 | depth 0.3 m | reverse complement strand
GCCGATCGCTTCACGAAGCTGGCCGAGTAGGATGATTCAAGCCCTGTCGGCGAGTGCGTTGCCTGACGGGGCGTTCACCGCCTCACACACGAAAATTCGCACAGGCCCCGCGGCCAGCTTGGGCAACTTTTCCCCGGCGGCCACCTAAATTCCCCCACTGATGGCCACCCCAAATTCCCCCACCCCCGGCGCCGTCGCGATGACGGCCTGAGGTCGCCGCGCAGCGGCGCCGGGCTGGGGTGAACGTCTTGAAGCCGCATCTGCAGATTACGCTGCGAACTCTGCTGGAGGCCAATGCCAGTCAGCGCGAGATCGAGCGCTTCACCGGCGTTGACCGCAAGACGGTCCGCGCGCACCAGCCCAAGGCCGAGGCCGAGAGGTAAATTCCCCGGGGCAGCCACCGACCCTGCGGGCCAACTTCCCCCACCCCGGCCACCGACCCCCACGGCCGTCGGGAGCTCGAGCTGCGAGCCGCACCGGGCCTTCATCGAGGCGCAGCTGCGCCTGCGTCGCAATGCCATAGCGATCTACCAGGACCTGGTGGACAACCAGGGCTTCGCTGGCGCATACAACGCCGTCAAGCGCTTCGCAGCCAAACTGCGCCGGCGCGAGCCTGAGCAGTTTGACCGCCTGAGCTTCGTGCCCGGCGAGGAAATGCAAGTCGACTACGGCGAGGGTGCCCTGACGCGCGTGCCGGGCAGCGAGCGCTATCGCCCGGCCAAGGCTTTTCGTAGCGACGCTGCGCCATTCCCGCCGCCGCTTCCGCCGCTTCGTTTGGAACTCTGGCCAGGAGACGTGGGCGCGATTGCACGAACAGGCTTGGCAGCACTTCGGTGGTAGTTGTCGTTACGTGGTGCTGGACAACCTGAAGGAAGGCGTCCTCAAGCCCGACCTGTACGAGCCGGAATTGAACCCCGTGTACGCCGCCACGCTCGCGCACTACGGCGTCGTGGCCGACCCTGCGCGCGTGCGCGACCCCAAGCGCACCGTGGAGAACGCCATCGGCCACACGACGAACGCCTGAGCTTGGCCGGCTGCGACTGGCGCATCAACCCGAAGCTGCCGCGCCAGGCCTGCTTCGAGTTGCACACGTTGAAGTTTATTGCCGAAGGCGGCAACGCATTAACCATCGGCAAAGCCCGGCACCAGCGAGAGCCACGTGGCCAAGGCCACGGCGTACCAGGCAACCTTGCAGGGCTTTGACGTGCGCTACGTCGAAACCGTCACCGAGTTCGCGCGCTACGCCGTGAGCTCAGCCGAGGAGCAGGCTGCCCTGCGAAGCATCTACATCGAACCCGCGCTCCTCGTACTCGACGCCCTCTTCCTCGCCCGGCGCATTCCAGAAGCCGCTGCGAATTGCTGCAGCCCGTCGTGCACCAGCGCTACAAGCATCGACGCAGCATCGTTGTGACGTCCAACCGCGTCGTGCAGGACTGGGGCCGCTACCTCGGCGACCAGCCCATGGCCAGGACCATCCTCGACCGACTCATGCACCGAGCCGCCATGCTGGAGTTCGAAGGCAAAAGCTACCGGCTGCGCGAAGCGACGACCAAGTTGACTGCCGTGGCCTCCGACCCATAATGCGGCCGCCCTGCCCTGGGCGAATTCGGCTCGTCAGAGGCGGGCGAGGTTGAAGTGGTCATCGGGGCTGCTGCGGCCTCGCTACAAAGCCCTGAACGATGCTTTTTGTGGACCTCGGTCAGCCGGAGCAGGTGCGCCGGGTGTTCGTCGGATTTCAGCGGCACCTGTGTGAAACAGATGCGCGAAACAGCTGATGGAGATTGGGCTACCGGAAACGACAGTGGTGCTGCCCTACCGGCCGAGTGCCAATCTCCATGCGGCTGTCATAGCTTGGCAGGTTCGCCACGGAGATCACCGCGTCAGAAGCTTTGCGTTGCGCAACACCCGAATTACCATCCATTGGGCCTAGATCAGCGCGCTCGCTCAGACGTTCCTCATTTTCACGCTCGTGCGCGCGGCAAGCGACTGGGATCGCTTCATCTCATCCATCGCTGACGTAGGCATTGTGGAGTGCGCGATGATCGTCATCTTGGTCGTGGGTGTACTGTTGCTGTTGGACGTCGTGCACGGGCTGTGCCGGCTGTGGGTTCTGAAGCTGCGCAGCCAGGGTTGCAACCACGCAGGATGGACGCCCGAGAGTCGCGGCAGTCGCTGGTACGAACGCTGCCGAACGCTTGGCTGTCGAATGCAGCGCGTGCGCCAGCGCCAGCGCCACCGGCCTCGGCGGACTTGATCTTGCGCGGCATTCATGCACGCCGCCCCGTGCTATCCCCCGCGCACGAAATTTCTGACAGGGCCGGCGAACGCGTTCGTGCCCCGTGGCTTGCCACCAACGGCTTTCACGATGCCAACGATGCCTGTCCGGGGACTTCCATTTCCCTCCTGCGACCCAACGTTTCCCCTAAGCGGTGCACCTGAAGGTTGCTGGCCGGAAATCTTTCCTCGCCACATCCCAATGTTGGTCGCCGGCACGCCAACGTTTCTCGACAGATTGCCAAGCATGCCTTCCTAGGATCCTCCAATGGCGAACCAAGACCCATGAATAGGTCTCTGCGGACCTTTCAGGCAGACGCCGCTGTCACCTTACCCTTCCATGGTCGCGGCGCAGATTGTCAGGCCGCCGCCACTGCGCTCGCGCTAACCTGACCGTTCACCACCGGGGGCTTTGGCGACGGGCGCTTGGCCGTCCGCCCCGGATACCGATCCGCCAGGTCATTTGCCGCCTGCTCCGCATCGGCCCGCCCGCGCTTGGCGGCGGACTTCAGCGCCTCGTACATCGACAGCGCGTCCGAGTAGGCCTCGCTCCCGGCCAGCAACATCGTGTCATCCACCATGTCGTGGGCCAGGTCCAACGGGTGCTGCAGCTCACGCAGCAGGTTGATGGCGTCCAGGTTGCGAGCGAATTCGTCGACGTCGACGAAGCTGGGCTGGTACTGCGGCATCGCGCGGGCGTAGCCCAGCGAGCGGGATACGAAATCCACAGTGCGCGGGCCCATCTTGGCGAGCTGCCGACGCTCGTCGATGCCCAGGTCGACCAGATGCGGCAGCAGCTTGGCCTGCAAGGTCTGCAGCGCGGCCTTGATGGCCTGCAGGTCGTCGTCGGGGATGTTCAGCGACAGGCGGTTGGCGAGGGCGGATTGGTTGGACATGAAGAAGGGTCTCCCTGAGGGTGGATGTTGATGGAACGTCGCCTCGACATCAGTTGTCTAGACGACCGTCCTATGGTGCGATCCACGGATGAGCGTGGGATCCCTCGGGCGGGGGAATGTGCGTGCTGAAATTGCGACTTGGGGGTATGCATGGTCTCGGTGACCATACGGTATGGGGTATGTGGTAGGCCGCCTCAGCGCCTGGCAGTCCGCAGCCGGATCGGACCGCGCAGCGGCTTCGCGGTCGAGAGGACACGCCCACCTTGCGTAATCTCGATGTCGCCCGCTCTCGCCATCGACACGGCGACCTGACGAACCAGCGGCATCAGGCCACGCCAAACCTCGGGCGCAACATCACGAGCCGCTTCTGACGTATAGATCGTCGACGTAAAATCGCGACGCGCCAGCAACCGCGTGATCGCCTCCCGCCCCTGATCCTCCACTGCCGCGCTCGTCATCGCATCCACTCCATCGGCGCTTCCCGCCCACAAGCAGAACGGGCCCATCCCGGGCCCGTTCGTTTGAGGTGTGTGGTGGAGCCGGGGGGAATCGAACCCCCGTCCGCAAGCCATCACCGGACAGTTCTACATGCGTAGCTCTCTGATTTGTTTCTCACGCCCGCCACCGCGCAGGAGCACGCTGTGGAAGACGCCAGCCTCTTGATCTCGTCCCTGGCCGAAAGGCGCGGTCAGGAACCAGCCAATGTGAATGACTTCTCTGGGTCAGGCCTTGCGGCCATCACCCCGGCCCATTGGCCAACCGGTGAGAAGCGCACGGGTTTTAAGCCGCGAGAGCGTAGGACTGTTCGTCGTTCGCAGTTAGTTTGTTTCCAGATGGATTTACGAGCGGACTGGTGCTCGGCATGCCCTGCGCCGGATCCGTACCCACGTCGAAACCTGGTCGGCCCCAGGATTCCTATTTTACGCCCAACCCAGCCAATTCAAGACCCCGGCAGGGTCATCGATCATCGCGTCGGCGCCCCAGGCGTCGATGGGCTCGCCCTTGCCCAGGTAGCCCCAGGCGGCGGCCAGCATCGGCATGCCGGCGGCTTGCGCGGCCAGGGCGTCGCGGTGGTCGTCGCCCACGTAGACGATGCCGGGTGGCGGCAACGTCAAGGCCGCGGCGGCGAACAGCAGCGAATCGGGGTACGGCTTGGCGCGTGGCGTGGTGTCGCCGCAGACCACCACGGCGGCGCGGGCGGCCAGGCCCAGGCCCTCGACGATGGGCATGGTGAAGCGCGCGGCCTTGTTGGTGACGATGCCCCACGGGATGCCGCGGTCCTCCAGGGCGCGCAGCATGGCGTCCACGCCGTCGAACACGCAGGTGCGCTGCAGCAGGCCTTCTTCGTACCGGGCCAGGAAGGCGTCGCGCAGTTCGTCGAAGCGCGCGTCCTGCGGGCCCACGCCGAAGGCCACACCCACCATGCCGCGGGCGCCCGCGCCCACCATGGGCCGCAGCTCGGATTCGGGCAGGGGCGGCAGGCCGTGCTCGCCGCGCAGGCGGTTGGCGGCGCCGGCCAGGTCGGGGGCGCTGTCGATCAGCGTGCCGTCCAGGTCGAACAGGACGCCGTGGACGCGTTGGATTCGGCCCAGGTTCATTCAGGCTTGCGGCAGGCGATCATGTAGTTCACGGATGTGTCCGACGACAGCCGGTAGCGCTTGGTGAGCGGGTTGTATTCGAGGCCCGCGAACTCGTCCACCTGCAGGCCGGCGGCGCGGCAGAAGCCGGCCAGCTCGCTGGGCTTGATGAACCGCGCGTACTCGTGCGTGCCCTTGGGCAGCAGCTGCAGCACGTGCTCGGCGCCCACGATGGCGAACAGGAACGACTTGGGGTTGCGGTTGAGCGTGGAGAAGAAGAGGCGGCCGCCGGGCTTGGCCAGCGCGGCGCACGACGCCACCACCGACGACGGCTCGGGCACGTGCTCCAGCATCTCCATGCAGGTGACGACGTCGAACGACGCCGGGCGCTCGGCGGCCAGCGCCTCCACGGCCACCTCGCGGTACTCGAGGTGCGCCACGCCGGCCTCCATGGCGTGCAGGCGCGCCACCTTCAGCGGCTTGACGGAGAGGTCGATGCCCAGCACGTTGGCGCCGCGGCGGGCCATGGATTCGGCCAGGATGCCGCCGCCGCAGCCGACGTCCAGCACGGCCTGGCCGGGCAGCTTGGCGCGCTGGGCGATCCAGTCCAGGCGCAGCGGGTTGATCTGGTGCAGCGGGCGGAATTCGCCGTCGGCATCCCACCAGCGGTGGGCCAGTTCGCCGAACTTGGCCAGTTCCTGGGGGTCGGCGTTCACGGTCGAGGTGGCTTCAGTCGTCATCCGGGAATCGTAGCGCGGGAACGGGGGCCCGGCCGTGCCGGGCGGACCTGATCGGAACCTTGCTCAAGTCGCGGGGCCATCGCCCCGAAAAAGCCAGGACACCCACGAAGGTCCTGCTGCTCATGTCCGTCCTGTCCCGCCTTTCCATCGGCCAGCGCCTCGCGCTGGGATTCGCGACCGTCCTCGCGCTCACCCTGGCTGTCGGGCTGTTCTCGGTCAGCCGTCTTTCTCTCGTGAACGACAACACGAAGGACCTGGCCACCAATTGGCTGGTGTCGCTGCGCACGCTGGGCAGCTACAGCACGGAGCTGGCGACCGTCCGGCGTGCCGAGGCGCGGTTCGCCATGGCCCCGACACCGGAGGAGGCGCGCGCGCAGGTGGCACGCGTCGACGAGGCGAAGTCGCGGGCGGCGGAGGCCTGGAAGGCCTACGTGCCGACCATCACGCCGGGCGAGGAGCAGAAGCTGGCGACCGAGATCCAGGCGGCGCAGGCGCACTACTACGAGGCGCTGGGCGCGATCCTGGCCAAGCCCGCCGCCGACGCGGACGCCCGGCTCGCGCTGGCCGCCCTGTACAACGGCGATTCGGCGAAGACGTTCCAGGCGCTGGACACCGCCATCCGTGGCGACATGGACCTGCAGATGCGGGGCGGCGACGCCGCGTATCAGGAATCGCAGCAGACGTTTGCCTCCGCCAAGTGGTGGGTGCTGGGGCTGCTGACCGGCGCCGTGGCGCTGGGCTCGCTCCTGGCCCTGCTGATCGCCAGGTCCATCACGCGCCCGATCGCCATCGCCTTGCGTGTAGCGGAAACCGTCGCCGGCGGGGACCTGACCTCTGCGGTCGACTCCCAGGCGTCTGACGAGGCCGGCCAGCTGCTGCGCGCGCTGAAGCGGATGAACGAGAGCCTCGTCCATATCGTCTCCCAGGTGCGCGACTCGTCGGAATCGATCGCCACCGGGTCCAGCCAGATCGCGACGGGCAACACCGACCTGAGCCAGCGCACGGAGGAGCAGGCGAGCAACCTGCAGCAGACCGCGGCGTCGATGGAGCAGCTCACCGCGACCGTGAAGCAGAACTCGGACACGGCCCGGGCGGCGACGCAGATCGCGAGCAGTGCTTCCGAAGCGGCCGCCGAGGGGGGCCGCGTGGTGGCGCAGGTGGTCGACACGATGGACGACATCGCCAAGTCCTCGAAGCAGATCGTGGACATCATCGGCGTGATCGACGGCATCGCGTTCCAGACCAACATCCTGGCGTTGAACGCGGCCGTGGAGGCCGCGCGCGCGGGCGAGCAGGGGCGCGGGTTCGCCGTGGTCGCGGCCGAGGTGCGCAGCCTCGCCCAGCGGTCCGCGACCGCGGCGAAGGAGATCAAGTCGCTGATCGGCGCGAGCGTGGAGCGCGTGGAAGCGGGCTCGCGGCTGGTGGACGACGCCGGCCGCTCGATGTCGGGCATCGTGACGCAGGTCTCGCGCGTGAACGACCTCATCGGCGAGATCAGCTCGGCCAGCCTGGAGCAGAGCACGGGCATCGGGCAGGTGGGCGACGCCGTCAGCCAGCTGGACCAGGTGACGCAGCAGAACGCGGCGCTGGTGGAAGAAAGCGCGGCGGCGGCGGAAAGCGTCAAGGTGCAGGCTGCGCAGCTCGCGCAGACGGTGGCGGTCTTCAAGCTGGCCGCGCACGCATGACCCAACCCCGCCGAGGCGGGGCTCCATGAAAAAACCCCGCCGAGGCGGGGCCACATGAAAAAACCCCGCCGAGGCGGGGTTTGTGCTTGGCAGGCGCGGAGCGCTTACTTGCCAGCGCTGCGCGTACCGACCACTTCGATCTCGACGCGGCGGTTCTTGGCCTTGCCTTCCTTCGTCTTGTTGTCGGCGACGGGCTGCTTCTCGCCCTTGCCTTCGGTGTAGACGCGGTTGGCTTCCATGCCCTTGCTGACCAGGTACTGCTTGACCGACTCGGCGCGGTGCTCGGACAGCTTCTGGTTGTAGGCGTCGGAGCCGTCGCTGTCGGTGTGGCCGACGGCGATGATGACTTCGAGGTTGATGGCCTGGGTCTTGGAGACCAGGTCGTCCAGCTTGGCCTTGGCTTCCGGCTTCAGGGCCCACTTGGCGACGTCGAAGAACGCGTCGGCGGCGTAGGTGACCTTCTCGCTCACCGGCGCAGGCGGCGGCGGCGGGGGAGCCGGCGGCGGGGGCGGCGGCACGACGGCGATGGGCACCGGCGGCGGGGGCGGCGGGGGCGGCGGCGGCGCCTTGGGCTTGGCGGCACCGTCGCAGTTCAGCGCAGCGGTGGCCGGGGTCCAGTAGTTGTCGCGCCAGCACAGCTCGTTGGTGCCGTTCTTCCACACCGTGCCGTCGACGCTGCGCCAGTTGTCGCCGCCCGAGGTGACCTGCGCGAGGGCGCCGGTCATCGGGGCAACAAGAGCAGCCGATGCAAAGAGCATCGCCACCTTGTTCAATTTCTGCATGATTCTCCTCTCAAGGAAAGGCCGCGGATCATCCGCGGGTGTCCAAATCGGAAGCTTTAAATCTTGGCAAACACCGGGTAAAGGTGCCCACCACCGACCCAAATGATTGTGCCATTAGGGCGTTCCCTGGACCCGAAATCGGCGTCCCTCCCTGGCTGGCCTCCCCGGTCTGTTGCCTGGATGCGACAGGGTCCGCCCCTTAGAATCACGGTTTCGCGTCAGGCCCGGGAACTCCCCCGCGTGGCCTCGCGCGCGCCTTTCGCGCCCTGCCCCGCCCATGACCCCATTCGCCAAAGAAACCCTGCCGATCAGCCTCGAAGAGGAGATGCGGCGTTCCTACCTGGATTACGCGATGAGCGTGATCGTGGGCCGCGCGCTGCCCGACGCGCGCGACGGCCTGAAGCCGGTGCACCGGCGCGTGCTGTACGCGATGCACGTGCTGAACAACGACTGGAACCGCCCGTACAAGAAATCGGCGCGCATTGTCGGCGACGTGATCGGTAAATACCACCCGCACGGCGACACGGCGGTGTACGACACGATCGTGCGCATGGCGCAGGATTTCTCGCTGCGCCACATGCTGGTGGACGGCCAGGGGAACTTCGGCTCGGTGGACGGCGACAACGCGGCCGCGATGCGGTACACGGAAATCCGCCTGTCGAAGATCGCGCACGAGATGCTGGCCGACATCGACAAGGAAACGGTCGACTTCGGGCCCAACTACGACGGCTCCGAGACCGAGCCGCTGGTGCTGCCCGCGCGCCTGCCCAACCTGCTGGTGAACGGCGGCACGGGCATCGCGGTGGGCATGGCCACCAACATCCCGCCGCACAACCTGAACGAGGTGGTGGATGCGTGCCTGTACCTGCTGAAGGACGGCGAGGCGACGATCGACCAGCTGATGGAGATCATCCCGGCGCCCGACTTCCCCACCGCCGGCATCATCTACGGCCTGAACGGTGCGCGCGAAGGCTATCGCACCGGCCGCGGCCGCGTGGTGATGCGCGCGCGCTGCCACTTCGAGGACATCGACCGCGGCCAGCGCCAGTCGATCATCGTCGACGAGATCCCGTACCAGGTGAACAAGAAGACGCTGCTCGAGCGCATCGCCGAGCTCGTCCACGAGAAGAAGCTGGAGGGCATCAGCCACATCCAGGACGAGTCCGACAAGTCGGGCATGCGCGTCGTGATCGAGCTGAAGCGCGGCGAAGTGCCCGAGGTGGTGCTGAACAACCTGTACAAGCAGACGCAACTGCAGGACACGTTCGGCATGAACATGGTGGCGCTGGTGGATGGCCAGCCCAAGCTGTGCAACCTGAAGCAGCTGCTGGAGATCTTCCTCGAGCACCGCCGCGAGGTCATCACCCGCCGCACGGTGTTCGAGCTGCGCAAAGCGCGCGAGCGCGGCCACGTGCTGGAAGGCCTGGCCGTGGCGCTGGCCAACATCGACGCCTTCATCCAGCTGATCAAGGACTCGCCCACGCCGCCGGTGGCCAAGGTGGCGCTGATGTCCCAGGCGTGGGATTCGTCGATGGTGCGCGACATGCTGGCGCGCGCGGAGACCGACACGCCGGGCGGCCGCGATTCCTACCGCCCCGACGGCCTGCCCGCCCACTATGGCTTGCAGGCAGACGGCCTGTACCGCCTGTCCGACGACCAGGCCCAGGAGATCCTGCAGATGCGCCTGCAGCGCCTGACGGGCCTGGAGCAGGACAAGATCATCGGCGAGTACAAGGACGTGATGGCGCAGATCGCGGACCTGCTGGACATCCTGGCCCGCAAGGAACGCGTCACCACGATCATCGGCAACGAGCTGACCGCGCTGAAGGCGGAGTTCGGCGCGTCCAAGCTGGCCGCGCGCCGCTCCACGATCGAGCACAACGTGCAGGAGCTGGGCACCGAGGACCTGATCACGCCCACCGACATGGTGGTCACGCTGTCGCACTCGGGCTACATCAAGAGCCAGCCGCTGGCCGAGTACCGCTCGCAGCGCCGCGGCGGCCGCGGCAAGCAGGCCACGGCGACGAAGGAAGACGACTGGGTCGACCAGCTGTTCATCGCCAACACGCACGACTGGATTTTGTGCTTCAGCGACAACGGCCGCGTGTACTGGCTGAAGGTGTGGGAAGTGCCGCAGGGCGGGCGCGCGTCGCGCGGCAAGCCCATCGTCAACATGTTCCCGCTGCAGAAGGACGAGAAGATCACCGTCGTGCTGCCGCTGACCGGTGAGTTCCGCTCGTTCCCGTCCGATCACTTCATCTTCATGGCCACCACGCAGGGCACCGTGAAGAAGACGCCGCTGGACGAGTTCAGCAACCCGCGCAAGGCCGGCATCATCGCGGTGAACCTGGACGAGGGCGATTCGCTGGTGGGCGTGGCGCTGACCGACGGCCAGCACGACGTAATGCTGTTCTCCGACGGGGGCAAGGCCGTGCGCTTCGACGAGGCCGACGTCACCCCGCACGGCCGCGCATCCCGCGGCGTGAAGGGCATGACGCTGGAGCCGGGCCAGAGCGTGATCGCGATGCTGGTGGCCGAGGACGAGACGCAGAGCGTGCTCACGGCCACCGAGAACGGCTACGGCAAGCGCACCTCCATCGTGGAGTACACGCGCCACGGCCGCGGCACGAAGGGCATGATCGCGATCCAGCAGAGCGAGCGCAACGGCCGCGTCGTGGCCGCCACGCTGGTGCGCCCGAACGACGAGATCATGCTGATCACCGACAAGGGCGTGCTGGTGCGCACCCGCGTCTCCGAGATCCGCGAGCTGGGCCGTGCCACGCAGGGCGTCACGCTGATCGCGCTGGACGACAAGGCCAAGCTGAGCGGCCTGCAGCGCATCGTGGAGAACGATGCCGCCGAGGTGGTGGGCGACGGCGAGGCCGGCGGCACGGAAGGCGGTGGTGCCGATGGAGCGGGCGGGGCCGCGACCCCCGACGCCGAATGATGGCGGCGCAGCACCCCCGGCCGTACAACTTCTCGGCCGGGCCGGCCACGCTGCCGGAGCCGGTGCTGCGCGAAGCCGCGGCCGAGATGCTGGACTGGCACGGCAGCGGCATGGGCGTGATGGAGATGAGCCATCGCGGCAAGGAGTTCATGCAGATCGCCGAGGCCGCCGAGCGCGACCTGCGCGAGTTGCTGGCGGTGCCTTCGAATTTCCGCATCCTGTTCATGCAGGGCGGCGGTCTGGGCGAGAACGCGATCGTGCCGCTGAACCTGGCGCAGCGGCGTCCTGATGCCCGCGTCGACTTCGTGCTGACCGGATCGTGGTCGCGCAAGTCGTGCGTGGAAGCCCGCAAGTACGCCGACGTGGGCATCGCCGCCGGCACGGACCGCGGCCCCGCGCCGTCGTCGGTGCCCGCCGCCGGCATGCTGAAGTTGCGCGACGGCCTGTCGTACGTGCACATCTGCAGCAACGAGACCATCGACGGGCTGGAATGGGCCGAGCTGCCCGACCTGGCCGCGCTGGGCTGCGACGCGCCGCTGGTGGTGGACTGTTCGTCGCACATCCTGTCGCGGCCGATGGACTGGTCGCGCATCGGCCTGGCCTTCGCCGGCGCGCAGAAGAACATCGGCCCCGCGGGCCTGACGCTGGTGTTCGTGCGGGACGACCTGCTGGGCCACGCGATGGCGCACTGCCCCACGGCCTTCGACTACCGCGTGGTGGCCGAGAACGGCTCGATGTACAACACCCCCCCCACGTATGCCATCTACATCGCGGGGCTGGTGTTCCAGTGGGTGAAGCGCGAAGGCGGGGTTGCCGAGATGCAGCGCCGCGCGGTCGAGCGTTCGACGATGCTCTACACCGCGCTCGACGCCTCCGAGATCTACCGCACGACGGTGGATTCAGGCTCGCGCTCGCGGATGAACGTACCGTTCTTCCTGCGGGACGGGTCGCTCGACGATGCCTTCCTGGCCGGTGCCAGGGAACGCGGACTGCTCCAGCTCAAGGGTCACAAGAGCGTGGGCGGCATGCGCGCCTCCCTCTACAACGCGATGCCGCTGGACGGCGTGCGTTCGCTCGTGACCTACCTGCAGGAGTTCGCTGCCCGCCATGGCTGACACGCCCACCCCGCCGCCCGCCACCGACCTTGCCGCCCTGCGCGAGCAGATCGACGCGCTGGACCGCGACCTGCTGGCGGCGCTGAACCGCCGAGCCGCGCTGGCGCAGGCGGTGGGCGAGGTGAAGAAGCGCGAGGGCACGGTGGCGTTCCGCCCCGAGCGCGAGGCGCAGGTGATCGACGGCCTGAAGTCCGTCAACCGCGGCCCGCTGCAGACCGATTCCGTGGCGCCCATCTGGCGCGAGATAATGAGCGCGTGCCGCGCGCTCGAGACGCCCACGCGCGTGGCCTACCTGGGCCCGGCCGGCACGTTCAGCGAGGAGGCCGCGCTCGGCTTCTTCGGCTCCAGCATCGTGCGCGTGCCCTGCCCGAGCGTGGACGAGGTGTTCCGCGTCACCACGGCGGGCGCGGCCGACTTCGGCGTCGTGCCGGTGGAGAACTCCAGCGAAGGCATGGTGTCGCGCACGCTGGACCAGTTCCTCACCACGCCGCTGTTCATCATCGGCGAGACCAGCCTGTATGTGCGCCACAACCTGCTGCGACGCGAGAACGCGATGTCAGGCGTGAAGGCCGTGGTCGCGCACCCGCAGGCCCTGGCGCAGTGCCACGGCTGGCTGAACGACCACCTGCCCGATGTCGAGCGCCGCCCCGTGGCCAGCAATGCGGAAGGCGCGCGCCTGGCCGCGCTGGACAGCGGCTTGGCCGCGATCGCCAGCCTGCGCGCGTCCAGCGAGTACGGGCTGCACGTGGTGTCGCCGGCCATCCAGGACGACGCCCACAACCGCACGCGCTTCGCGGTGGTGACGCTCACCGACCGCCACCCCGCGCCGCGCGCGTCGGGGCACGACTGCACGTCGCTGGTGGTGTCCGTGGCCAACCGGCCGGGCGCCGTGCACGACATGCTGGTGCCGCTGAAGGCCAACGGCGTGTCGATGACGCGCTTCGAGTCGCGCCCGGCGCGGTCCGGGCAGTGGGAGTACTACTTCTACATCGACGTGCAGGGGCACCCCGACCAGCCGCACGTGGCCGCGGCGCTGCACCAGCTGCGCGATGCGACGGCGTTCTTCAAGATCCTGGGCACGTACCCGATCGACGTGCATTGATGCGGTGACGGTGGGCCGGTCCGCGCTGCTGGCGCCAGACACAGCGGCTCACTGATGTCAGTCACCGGCTAACGCGCTGGCGGTGAAGCGTCGGCCGCGCGTGTCTCGGCCATGAGCCCTTCCGCCGCGGCGCACGGTACATGGGCCATCGATGCGCCCAGCATGGCGAAGCACAAGCCCGTGCGGGCGTCCCGGCCGTAGCGGAACGCCCCGCCAATCATGCCTCGCAGCTCGTCGCGCGCACGCAGGTCCTCGAGGGGGGCGCATGGCACGTTCGACATCGCCTCGCCCGAGAAAGCGAAGCACAGGCCCGTGCGCGCGTCCTCGCCATACGACACCTGCGAGGCGGCGTAGTCGTTGAACGCCTGGCTGCCCGCGCAAGCCGGCAACGCCATCGCCGAAGCGACGACGGCGCCCGCGGCGGCCGCTTGGCGAAGGATGTGAAAAGCGATGTCAAGGTGTTTCATGGCGAGGGGCACGAGTCGTCAAGCCCGCAGGGTGCCGCCGCGCGGTTGCGGGATCATTGCCGGCCGCCCCGCTCCCTGTGATCACGACACTCAGGGCGCGGGTTCCAGCAGGTAGCCCACAGCCAATCCACCTCGCGTGGCCTGCGCGGCGATGAATCCTCGCACGTTCACGCCCACGGCGTCCGTCAGCCACGTGCCGTCGGGCAGCGAGGTGACGGCGTTCAAGGCCACCGCGGGGGCCGCGCCCGTCGGGTCGAACGACACTGCCTGCGACACACCGCTGTTCCACGGGTCCACCGCCGAGCCCACGATGCGGCCGTCGAGGCTGATGGCCCGCGCGGACACCAGCGACGGGTGCTTCGACAGGCCCTGGAGCACCGACACCGCGCCGCCATCCCAGCGGCACGCGGTTTCCGAGGTCGTGAAATCCCCGGAACCGCCAACGATCGTGCCGCCCACGTTGATCGCGCGCCCGCGCGCCGTGCGGCCATGCGCGGGCGGCGGCAGGTCGGGGTTGGGCAGCGTGCGCAGGTTGCCGTGCGTGTACCAGCGGCCATTGCCGGCCACGACGTTGCGGTTGTTGATGGCCGCCGGCTGCCACTGCACGAACTTCGGTCCCAGCACGTGCCCCTCGCCCAGCGACCACGTGAACGCGTAGATCGCGCCGTGGTCGACGTAGTCGCCCACCACGACGCTCTTGTCGTTGATGGCGCGCGCGACCATGTGCACGTCCGGATCGCGCTGCGCCGGGAACAGGTCGGTGACCGTGTGGTCGGGGGTGCGGATGAAGGCGCGGTCGCCGTCGGGGCCGGCGTAGGTGCCCACCACCACGCCGCCCTGGTTCACCGCCAGCACGTGCGTGTCGGCGCCGAACGCCTGGAACAGCACGAAGCCGTTGGCCAGCGTGCCGATGAAGCCGGAGGCCGGCGCGCCGGGCGCCGTGGGAACGGTGCTGCCGGCGACCTGCCCACCGTCGTTGACGCCAATCGGACTCAGTGCCTGGCCGGCCGGGCCGAGCAGCTCATGGGCCACGTAGGAGGGGGAGGCGGCGACGGCCGGGCCGACGCCCCAGGCCATGCCCATGGCCTGGCTTCCGCAAAGGCGCAGGCCCAAGCCCATGCACGATGCCTTGGCCAGCGTCCGCATGGCGCCCCGTCGAGTGAACCGATGCATGCTCATCCTCCGCTGACGTCCTGGATGATCGCGAGGATATTGCCTTCCGTGTCCTTGAACCAGGCCGCCTTGGCGCCGCCGGCGGTGATAGCACCGCTGGCGCTGCGCTCGCCGGGCATGTCGGGGTACTGCTCGAACACCACGCCGCGGGCCTTCAGCTCGTCGATCTCCGCGTCCACGTCGGCCACCTGCCAGAACGCCTGGCTGGCCTTCGAGGTGCCGGCGTTGGGCGTCGGGTAGAGGAAGCAGGACGTGCCGCCCGCGCACTCATAGACCACGCCGCCGGCGGTCTCCGACGTGGGCATGAATCCGAGCTTGGTTTCGTAGAACCGGCGGGCGCGCGGCACGTCGCTCGCGGGCAGGTACGCATACATCGGGGCCTTCTGCAGCATGGTGGTCCTCACGGGTGGGTCACGGGTTGGGATTGGGGGCGGTGCACGCGGGCAAATCGGCGTCCCGGCCACTCGCGCCGCGCCCGCGGCCGTTCGCGCCTGCGCGGCACCGCCCGTCGCATGCCCGCGCGCGGCGCCTGCGCAACGGCGACGCTCTCGCATCTCGTCAAACCACCCTTCGCGCGGAGCGCCCATCCCATGCTCGATTTCCTGCACCAGGTCTTCCTCCACACCCCGGCGTGGGTGTTCGTGCTGCTGGCGGCCCTCATCGCGCTGGGCGTGCAGCAGTGCTTCGCGCGCACCGTGTCGCCAGTGCGCGTGGCCGTGTTGCCCGTGGCGATGGTGCTGCTGGCGGCCCTGGGCGTGCGCAGCGCCTTCGCCGCGCAGCCGTGGGCGCTGCTCGCCTGGGCCGGCGTGGCCGCGGCCGTGCTGGCCGTGATGCTGCGCCGGCCGGCGCCGGCGGGGATGCGATGGGACGCGGCCGCGCGCCGCTTCGCGCTGCCGGGCAGCGCGGTGCCGCTGCTGCTGATCCTGGCGATCTTCATCACCAAGTACGCCGTGGCGGTGGCGTTGGCGGTGCAGCCCGGGGCCGCCGCGTCGCTGGCGGTGGCCGTCGGCGTCAGTGCGCTGTACGGCGTGTTCAGTGGCGTGTTCGCCGGGCGGGCGCTGCGGTTGTTGCGGCTGGCCCGCGCGGAGGACGGTGTCAGGCCCGAGGCCTGACACCGGGCCCTGCCGGTAAACTGGTGGATCCACGCAGCGGCAGCCGCCAGGCGCCCTGTTCCACCGACCTTCGCGGGCGCCGAGCACCCGCGGCATCCGCGCTTCCAGGGCCGCCTTCCGATATGTTCAAGCAGTTGGGTCTGATCGGCTGCGGCCTGATGGGCGGCTCCTTCGCACTGGCGCTTAAGAAGGCCGGCCTCGTCGAGCACGTGATCGGCTACAGCAAGTCGCCGTCCACGGTCATCCAGGCCCAGAAGCTGGGCGTCGTCGACCAGGCGGCCGATTCCGCGCTGCTGGCCGTGTCCGGGGCCGACATCGTGCTGATCGCCGTGCCCGTGGCCGCCACCGAGGCCATGTTCCGCGCCATCCGCCACCTGGTGCAGCCGGGCGCGCTGTTCATGGACGTGGGCAGCACCAAGCGCGATGTGGTGGACGCCGCGCGCCGCGTGCTGAAGGAGCGCCTGCCGGCGTTCGTGCCGGCGCACCCCATCGCGGGCAAGGAAGTGGCGGGCATCGCCCACGCCGACGCCAACCTGTACCGCGGCTGCCAGGTCATCCTCACGCCCGTGGCCGAGACGCACCCGCCGCTCATCGAGCGCGCCACCGCCGCCTGGATGGGCGTGGGGGCGCAGGTGCGCAGCATGACGCCCGAGGCGCACGACGAGGCCTTCGCGGCGGTCAGCCACCTGCCGCACCTGCTGGCCTTCGCGGCGTTCAGCGCCGTGGCGCAGCAGCCGCAGGGCGCGATGTTCCTGGACCTGGCGGGCTCCGGCTTCCGCGATTTCACGCGCATCGCGGCCAGCGACGCGGCCGTCTGGCGCGACATCCTCATCGCCAACCGCGAGCAGGTGCTGGCGCAGGCCGAGGTGTTCAAGACGCAGCTGCACCTGCTGGAGCAGGCGATGCGCGAAGGCCGCGCCGATGCCGTGGAGGCGCTGGTGCGCGACGCCGCCAACGCCCGCGGCGCCTGGCAGATGAACGGGCCCCGCACATTGCCGCCGGGCGTCGCCGTGGGGCCCGGCACGCCGCCGACGGTTTGAGGCTGGCGTCCGAGCCCGACCAAACTATCCAGAGCCCGCCAGCCCCGTCCAACCCCGCCGCCCTACCCCGCTGACCTACCCCACGCCCCACCCCGCCGCTCGACCACGCCGCCCGATCCCCCCGTGTACGACCTGCCGTTCCTCGACCTCCCCGCCCTGCGCGCCGCCGCCGGCACGGTGCGCCTGCCCGGCTCCAAGAGCATCTCCAACCGCGTGCTGTTGCTGGCCGGCCTGGCCGAAGGCACCACCGCCATCCACGACCTGCTGGACTCCGACGACACGCGCGTGATGCTGGCCGCGCTGGAGCAGCTGGGCTGCGGCCTGCGCCGCGTGGGCGCCACGCTGCACGTCACGGGCCTGGGCGGCGCGCTGGCCACCCACGAGACCGCGCTGGTCCTGGGCAATGCCGGCACCGCGATGCGCCCGCTCACCGCCGCGCTGGCAGTGCTGGCCACGCAGCAAGGCGCGGCCTTCACGCTGTCGGGCGTGCCGCGCATGCACGAGCGCCCCATCGGCGACCTGGTGGACGCGCTGCGCCAGCTGGGCTGCCCGGTGGAGTACGCCGGCAACGCGGGCTTCCCGCCGCTGCGCGTGGGCGACGGCCATCGCCGCCCACTGGCCACGGGCGCGCCCATCCGCGTGCGCGGCGACGTCTCCAGCCAGTTCCTCACGGCGCTGCTGATGTCGCTGCCGCTGGCCACCGCCGACGGCGACGTCGTCATCGAGGTGGACGGCGAGCTGATCTCCAAGCCCTACATCGACATCACGCTGAACCTGCTGGCGCGTTTCGGCATCGACGTGCAGCGCGAGGGCCATGCCCGCTTCACGCTGCCACGCGGCAGCGCCTACCGCACGCCGGGCGCCATCCACGTCGAGGCGGACGCGTCCTCGGCGTCGTACTTCATCGCGCTGGGGGCGCTGGCCGGCCACGTGGCGCCGGTGCGCATCGAGGGCGTGGGGCTGGATTCCATCCAGGGCGACATCCGCTTCGTGGACGCCGCGCGGGCCATGGGCGCGCGCATCGAGGGCGGCGCGGGCTGGCTGGAGGTGTCGGCGGGCGACTGGCCGCTGAAGGCCCTGACGCTGGACTGCAACCACATCCCGGACGCCGCGATGACGCTCGCGGTGATGGCGCTGTCGGCCGACGGCCCCACGCGGCTCACCAACATCGCCAGCTGGCGCGTGAAGGAGACCGACCGCCTGGCCGCGATGGCCACCGAGCTGCGCCGCATCGGCGCCACGGTGGAGGAAGGGGCGGACTACCTGGTGGTGCACCCGCTGGCCGAGGGCCCGGACGGGGCCCAGTTCCGCCGCGCCGCCGTCCACACCTACGACGACCACCGGATGGCCATGTGCCTGGCGCTGGCCGCCTTCCACCCGCAGGCGGTGGCGCGGTCGTCGGCCGGGGCCGGCCCCGCGCCCGTGGGCGCGCCGCCGGCGCTGCGCATCCTCGACCCGAAGTGCGTGGCCAAGACCTTCCCCGACTACTTCGAGACCCTGCTGGGCCTGGCCGCCGCCGACCCGGCGGACGTGCCGGTGCTGGCCATCGACGGCCCCACCGCCTCCGGCAAGGGCACGCTGGCGGCCGCGGTGGCCCGGCGGCTGGGCTACCACCTGCTGGATTCCGGCGCGCTGTACCGCGCCACGGCGCTGGCCGTCACGCGCCGCGGCATCGACCCGGCCGACGAGGCCGCGGTGGCGGCCGCCGCGGCGGCGCTGGAACTGCATTTCACCGGCGACGCCACGTGGCTGGACGGCCAGGACGTCTCGGACGACCTGCGCCAGGAGGCCACCGGCGTGCTGGCCTCGCGCATCTCCGCCTTGCCCGCCGTGCGCCAGGCGCTGCACGCCTTGCAGCTGGCGTTCTGCCGCGCGCCGGGCCTGGTGGCGGATGGGCGCGACATGGGGACGGTCGTCTTCCCGACTGCGCCCCTGAAGGTCTTCCTCACCGCCACCGCGGAGAAGCGGGCGGAACGACGCCATGCCCAATTGATCGCCAAGGGCATTCCTGCTAATATTGACAGTCTTTTGGCAGACCTGCGCCAGCGCGACCATCGGGATACGTCCCGCACGGTGGCCCCGCTCAAGCCTGCCGAGGATGCTTTCTTGCTGGACAACTCCGACCTGGGCATCGACGAAAGCGTCGATCTGGTCCTGGCGGCCTGGCAGGAACGCGCCGGGTTCTCGGCCTGAGCCGCGACCCACCCGAGCCCACCGCCCGACCTGCGGGGCCCTTCTTGGCCCCCGGACGGTGACGTCGTCACTCCAACCCCCAGCCGCCTCCCCGGTGGCCGATCCCAGGAATTTTCCCCATGGCCAAACCCCAACCGATCACCGACTTCGACTTCGGTGGCGAATCCTTCGCCGCGCTGTTCGAGGAATCGCTGAAGAGCAGCGAAATGCGCTCCGGCGAAGTCATCACCGCTGAAGTGGTGCGCATCGACCACTCGTTCGTCGTCGTCAACGCCGGCCTCAAGTCCGAAGCCTACGTGCCCATCGACGAGTTCAAGAACGACCAGGGTGAAGTCGAGGTGCAGGTCGGCGATTTCGTGTCGGTGGCCATCGACGCCGTCGAGAACGGCTACGGCGACACGATCCTCTCCCGCGACAAGGCCAAGCGCCTGGCGTCGTGGCTGTCCCTCGAGACCGCACTTGAGTCGGGTGACTTCGTCACCGGCACCGTCAGCGGCAAGGTCAAGGGCGGCCTCACCGTCCTGGTCAACGGCATCCGCGCCTTCCTGCCGGGTTCCCTCCTCGATACGCGTCCCGTCAAGGACATGTCGCCGTTCGAGGGCAAGACCATGGAATTCAAGGTCATCAAGCTCGACCGCAAGCGCAACAACGTCGTGCTGTCGCGCCGTGCCGTGGTCGAGGCCTCGATG
>FTBV01000621.1_pt1 | contig 20404 bp, 21 predicted proteins | sample 1639281 | NCBI WGS metagenome assembly FTBV01 (sample SAMEA3914864, study PRJEB12502) | metagenome | biome: forest; material: soil | place: USA | collected 2012-03-12 | depth 0.3 m | reverse complement strand
CGCTTGAGCAGCCGGATCACCGCGTTCTTCAGCGCCTGGCCCGGCACCTCGTCCATCAGGCCGGCGATCTGGCTCTCGTAGCCCATCAGGCCGTCGAGCCGGAGCGACGGATGGCGCGCGATCTCGGCCGCGAGCGCCAGCGCCGCGGCCACGTCCTTGACCGGCGAGCGGTGCACGCCGAAATGCAGGCCGGGGAAGTCGGACGACATGTCGAGGTCGATGGCCAGCGGCTGCACCACGCCCTCGATGCGCGCGACGGCGGCGATGCGGCGCACCTGCTCCGCGCCGTCCACCATCAGCGCGATCGTGCGGCCCGCGCGCACTTGCGCCGCGACGGCGCGCAGGTCGTCCGGCTCGACGGATGGGTAGGCCACCAGCAGGTCGTCGAAGCCCTGCGACGCGAGCCACGCGGCCTCGGCCGGCGAGTAGCACATGAGGCCGCGGAACGGCGCCCCGCTGGCCAGCGCGCGGCGCAGGATGGCCACTGAGCGCACCGACTTGGTCACGAGGCGGATCGGCAGGTGGCCCGCGCGCCGGCGCAGGTCGGCCAGGTTGGCGTCGAGCGCGTCGAGGTCGACGAAGGCGGCGGGCAGGCGCGCGCCGGCCAGCGCGGTCTTGAATTGCGCGTGGTTCATGCGGCCTTGTGGTCCTCGAGCGTGGCCACGAGCATGGCCTTGTGGCGCGCGATGAGCTGCTCGCGCAGCGGCGACTCGAGCGCGAGCGCGAGGCGCGCCGCGGCGCCGGTGACCTCGGAGACGAGCAACGCCAGCGGCACCAGCACCTCGCGGTCGTCGCGGCGCAGGATGCGCGACAACGGCATCACGAGGAAGTCGGCCGTGCTGCGCGTGTCCTCCAGGTCGAGCTCGCGCAGGCCGTGGTCGCTCTGCGCGCCGGCCCACACGGCGAGCGCGTCGGGCTGGTCGCGGTAATGCGCGAAGTAGGCGTCGACGAGCCGGTTGACGGCCTCGGGCACCGGCGGCCCCTTCGGGTACTCGGCCAGCAGCCGCTGCACCTGGCCCTGCAGCAGCAGCCGCACCTTGGCGAGGTTGCGCTTGGCGAGCTCGCGGATGATGTGGGCCTTGGACGGGAAGTACTGGTAGATGGAGCTGATCTGCACGTCGGCGCGGCGCGCGACCTCGCGCATGGCCAGCGCCTCGGCGCCGTGCTCCACCACCATCTCCAGCGCCACGTCGAGGATGGCCTCGACGCGGGCGCGGCTGCGTTCCTGGCGCGGCTGGCGGCCGGCTTCGCCGCTGGTGGCGCGCGGCGGGGCGGTGAGGGTGTCGGGCGGGTTCGTCATCATTGACACATGATCAATGATCACATTATTGTGTGATCAACGCTCACGTTCAAGTCCCTCCCGGGTTTTCCTCATGACGGATTCCACGACACGTCCCGACCTCTCGCTGGCCGCGCTGCTGCGGCTGTCGTGCGCGTACGCGATCGCCACCAACGGCACCATCCTGATGCCGCTGATCGTGGGCGCGCTGATGCGCCGCTTCGGCGTGGGCGAGGACGCGGCCACCGGCGTGGGGGCGCTGGAGATCGCGGGCATCGCCATCAGCTGCGCCGTGTTCCCGCGCTGGATCGCGCGCGCGCCGCGCCGGCTCGCGTGGATCGCCACGCTGGGCACGCTGGCCGCGCAGGCGGCGAGCGCCTGGATGCCGACGCTGGCGGCCGTGGGCGGCGCGCGCCTGGCCACGGGCCTGTTCGAAGGCGTGCTGTTCGTGGTGGTGGCGGCGAGCCTGGCCGACCGCGCGGCAGCGGAACGCGCGTGGGGCGTCATCATCCTCGTGTCGGGCGTGATCGACTGCGCGCTGCTGGTGGTGGCGTACGCGATGCCCGACGACATCGTCATGCGCTGGGTGTTCGTGGTGATCGCCGCGGCGTTCGCGCTGGTCGCCTGGCCGTCCGCCACGGCGGGCAGCGAGGCGGCGCACGCGCACGCGGCCGCGCGGCCACGCGCGACGATCCACTGGCGCGTGCTGCTGCCGATCTGGCTGGTGATGATGCTGGTCTACAGCGTGCTGTCCGCGCAATGGGCGCTGGCCGACGTGGTGGGCCGCCAGCTGCGCATCGCGCCCGAGCGCATCGGACCGGCGCTGGCGCTGGTATCGCTGCTCGGCACGGTGGGCGCGCTGGCCGCCTCGCACCGCCGCAGCCACGAGCTGCGCCGCGGCATCGTGCGCGCCGCGGCACTGCTGATGGGCGGCGCCGCGCTGTGGTTCTTCCTGGCGCGCGGCTGGGGCGAGTTCTTCGTCACGCAGCTGCTCGTCTCGTTCGCATACTACGCGGTCACGCCCTTCCTGACGTCGCGCATCTCGGCGCTCGACACGGACGGCGCGCTGCTGTCGCGCAGCATCGTCATCACGTTCGTGGCGGCGGCGCTGGGCACGGCGGTGGCGGGCACCGCGCTCACGCAGCTCGGCGGACTGGGCTGCGGCCTCGCGCTGGGCGCCTGTGCGCTGCTGGCGATCCCGTTCACCGGCCGGGCGTTCGGCGCGCGTTAGCACGAACCACGGGCCCGCGATGCCCGGCCGTCTCCTCCGTCTGGGGGGATGGCAAGCCAGCCAGCGCTCGGGACAATCCAGGCCTGGCGCCGCCGCACCGGGGCGCCTCGTCGCAATGCAACCGAGGATCCGCGCCGCATGGCCAAGGAATACTTTTCCGTCGAATACCGCACGCTCAAGGAGATCGTGGCCAAGGGGCAGTTCGACGAGCCGCTGAAGGCGGTGATGGCGCAGATGAAGGGCGTCTTCGGCGCAGAAGGCTTCGACGCGGACTGCGAGGCGCCGCTGGAGCTGATGCGCGGACTGCTGTTCATCCAGGAGCACGATCGCATCCTGGCCGCTGCCGGCATCGATCCGAAGGCCAGCAAGGCACCGCCGCTCGAAGGCGTCATGCGCGCCGCGGCACTCAAGTTCCTGCGTCACCTCTACCTCGTGCACCAGCGCGGCAGCCAGAAGGTGTGGGTGGCCGACACGCCCAGGTCCTACAACCACTATCCCAGCGGCGAACTCGACGACGTCAAGGCCAACATGCTCGCCCTGCGCGCCCGCCTGGGCGACACCGACGAGCAGTTCGGCCCGCGCCGCCGCGCCGCGCTCAGCGTCGCCACCACCATCGGCCTGGCCTGGTGCCAGCGCACGAACATGGCGCTGGCCGAGGCGGCCGCGGACTCGTCGTCCCGGGGCATGGAGAAGGTCAAGCGCTGGTTCTCGTCGGACGTCACCACCGAGGAAGACCTGGAACAGATGATCGGCGAGCTCCAGGCCGGCTTCAAGAAGGTGGCCGCGATGCTCAACGCCAACCAGCTGATCTTCACCGACATGCCGTCGCTGCGCGGCGCGGCGCCGGGTACCAAGGAACACAAGCTGCTCAACGCATACGCGTTCGTCATGGGCGGCCGGGCCGAGAAGCTGCCCATCGTGTACATCGAGAACGCGTTTTTCGGCGAGAACCGCTCGCCGCTGCCCGAGCGCATCCTGTGGCCGCTCACCGTCGTGCACGAAGTCACCCACATCGAGGCCGCCACCCAGGACTTCCGGTACGACCACCATGGCCTGCGCTGCGGCCCGATGTTCGACTCGGACGACGCCGTCGGCAACGCCGACAGCTGGGCCTACTTCTGCGCCGACTGCGCCGACGTCCTGACGCCATCGCAGATCAACTCGGCGATGACCGGGTGGTAGCCTGCAGCAATGCGGCCCGCCTCGATCCGCCTCGCACTCGCCGCCGCGTGCCTTGCCGTCGCCGCGTGCGCAACATCTGCCCCCCGGGGCCAGGAGAACGCCTTGAACCATGATCTTCCCCCGATGCGCGCGATGGCCAAGCGCGACGGCCCGGCCAAGGTGCCGGCCGTCCGCGTGGGTGAGGTCCGCTTCGAGCAGACGCAGCTGTCGCGCAAGGAAGCCCAGGGCGGGCAACGCCTGGGCTACCTGGGTGCGTACAAGGGCGACACCAACGAGCTGCTGTGGCGGGTGCGCGTCTACGACATCCACTACGAACCCGACCTCGAAGGCGACGTGCAGGACGTCTTCTTCACCGCGATGACGCTGTCGCCGGACGGCCGCCAGATCTTCGTCGACAACGAGGACGGCGGCCGCTACGCCGTCGACATCGACGGCGACCACGCGGTGCACGTGCGGCCCTGACAGCGTAGCCCCCCGCCAGATCCTGGTCGACAACGAGAGCCGCCGCCACTTCGCGGTGGACATCGACGGCGACCACGCGGTCCGCGCCCTGCCCTGAGCTTGTCGCCTGCGCGTCAGCGCTCGGCGCGCGCCCCCGCTAGGCTGCGATGCGAAGGAGACCCCGCATGACCGACTCCCGCACCCCGCGCACGCTCGGCAAGCTCACCGCCGCCTACCACTGGCGCGACGGCGCGCACTTCGACCACGACTACTACGGCGACGCCCACGCGCGCCTGGCCATCGGGCTGCTCGCGCCGCTGGGGCTGCTGCGCTTCGAGTCCGAGCGCGCGGCCGTCGCCCCGCCGCCGCGCGCGGGCGCGCTGGTGGCGTGCGCGAGCGCGTGGTTCGACTCGCTCGCGAGCGCCCAGGCCGCGGCCGCCGCCACGATGGCGGCGCTGGCCGCCGACGTCCCGAACTACACCGACCTGCGCCCCGTGCTGCACGTGTGCGAGGTGACCGGCCATCGCCTGCCGGGCGACGGCGGCTGACATCTCAATCCGGCACGCGGATGGTCGACCCCGAGTACGTGATCGCGTCGCCCGACGCCGGCGCCGACGCGATGGCCGGCACGTTGGACGCCGACAGCGCCGGCGCCGCGCCCGCCACGCCGCCGCGCGCGAGCGTGCGCACCACCTGGCTGGGCGGCAGCGCCGTGCCGTTCTTCAAGTTGGCGTAGAGCGCGTTCAGCGCGCGCACCAGGTAAAGATCGAGCGGCACGTAGCGGGTGTCGTAGCCCGGCGTCGAGAGCTGGTCGATGTAGTTGTCGTAGTGCTGCGCGTTCGTCACCTCCACGTACGACAGCTTGCTGGAACCGTCCACCGAATGCGCCAGCGCTGCATACGGGCGGGAGGTATGGTTGGCCGGCAGCACCGCGTCGGCGCGGCCGTGCACGATCAGCACCGGGATGCCGTGGAGCTGCCCGCTGCGGCGCGTCTGGTCCAGGCCGGTCTTGAGCGCGGTGGCCGGCGCGTCGCTGCCGGTGACCAGGTTGCGCAGGCACAGCGCGCCGTCGACGTCGAAGTCCTGCAGTCCGGTGGACGTGGAGACCGCCACGTCGGCGCGCAGCGGGCCGCCCACGCTCAGGTTGTCCACCAGGTCGATGCCCGCCGACGGCGGCGCGCCGCTGCCGGTGCCGTACATGCCGTCGAGCGCGGCCGACGCCAGCGGCGTGACCGCGCCCGAGGCCTGGGTGGCCGCGAAGCTGTAGCCGCACAGGTTCGCGTCGACCTTCGCGCCGGACAGCGCGTTGGCCAGCGTCACGCTGGCCGAGGACGTCACCTGCAGCGCCGCCAGCGACGCGTGCAGCGGCGCGGACTCGGCTTCCCAGCCGTAGTCGAGCAACTTCTGCAGCGCCTCGTCGGCCTGCGCCGCCAGCGTGGTCGACGCGAGCAGGCCGTTGGCATGCAGCGCGGCGCAGCGGTTGGCGGCCGGCGTGGCGGCCAGGCTCGCGAGCGCCGGCGCGTCGGCCACCTGGCCCGACTCCGCCGCGCAGGCCTGGAACAGGCCGGCGTAGGTCATGAAGTCGACCACCGGCTTGCCCACCGTGGCCACGGTGGCGCTGCCGCGCTGCACGGTCACGCTGGCGTTGGCCGGCATCTCGATGGCGGGCTCGGCCACGGCCACGCCGTCGATCAGGCCTTCGGTGTCCTGCTCGGCCGCCGCCAGCGCGGCGCCGCCGCCGTTGTCGGTGCTGGAGGCGATCACCAGCGTGTTGCCCGGCTTGAAGCGCGCCTGGTGGCTGCCGTCGAACTCGACGCTGCCGTACACCTGGTTGAGCGCCCAGAACGCGAACTGGATCGACTGCAGCGTGTAGCGGCCCCAGTTCTTCTCGGGGTTCTGGCCGGAGTGCGCATGCTTGAACGCGAACCGGTTGGGCGTGAGCGCGTTGAAGGCCGCCAGGCCGGACGCGCCCAGCCCCGCGTCGAACTGCGCCGAGGCCGCGGCGCTGGCGCTCGTGGCGGCGGCGCGGGTGCCGTCGATCAGCGGCACGGTGTCGTTCTGCAGGTCGTGCGGCGCGCTGCCGCCGCCCTTGTCGTTGAGGGCCACCGCGCAGCCCTGCTTGAGCGCCCACTCGGCGGTGGCGATCGCGCCATAGACACCGCGCGAGCCGGGCGACGCCGCCGCCACGATGCACGGCGCCGACACGTCGAAGCCCGAGGGGATCTGCACCACCATCGTGACGCGCTGGGTGCCGCTGCCGTCGTCGCTGAAGCCGGTGTACTCCATGCCGTAGACGAGCCCGTCGGACGACCCCGCCGTGCCGTCGTTGGCCACGCGCGGCCCATACAGGGTGCCGTATCCGCCGGCGGCGGTGGTGTCCACCGTGGCCCGATAGCTGGTCCAGATCGCCAGGCGCCGCAGCTCGACGGCCGTCGGCGGCGTGGAGATGCGCGGCGCCGTCGACGACTGCAGGCCGCCCGGCCCCAGCCCGGCGGTGAGCAGGTCGTCGGTGTCGTCGACGTATTTCTGCGTGCTCACGTCCATGAGGAACGACGGCTGGGGACTGCTGTCGGGGTTGTCGGTGTGGCTGCAGCCGGCCAGCAGCGCGGCGCCCAGCAGCGCGCAGGCGGCGGCGACGCCGCGGGGCGCCCAGGAGGCGTCGGTCATGGGATCTCCTTGAATCTTGTGCGTGCCGCGCCCGGCTTTCCAGCAAAGCGCACGATCGTGCTATTTTCCGGTGCGCGGGCGGGTTGCGACGCGCGGGTTTGTCCGGGCTGACAGTTACCTCGCGGTACGCCGTTAGGATGGCGCATCGTCCCTCCACGCCCGCCGCCCGCCATGTCCACCCTCGACTTCACGCCGCTGCCCGTGCCGGCCTCCATCGCCGGCGAATCGCCGTTCTGGCATCCGCGCGAGCAGGCGTTGTACTGGGTCGACATCGCCGGCCACAAGCTCAACCGCTTCACCGTGGCCACGGCCGCGCACGACGAGTGGTCGTTCCCCACCGAGGTGGCCAGCATCGCGCCGCGGCCCGACGGCGGCGTGCTGATGGCGCGGCGCGACGGCCTGTTCCACTTCGACGTCCACGCCGGCAGCAGCCAGCGCATCCTGGCCGCGCCCTACGACGAGCGCAAGCTGCGCTTCAACGACGGCAAGGCCGACCCGCAGGGCCGCTTCTGGGTCGGCACGATCCACGACGAGCGCCTGCCCAAGGGCTCGCTGTACTGCCTGACACCGCACAGCCTCGACCGCATCGTCGACGACGTGGCCAACAGCAACGGCCTGGCCTGGAGCCCCGACGGCGCCACGATGTACTGGACGGACACCAAGCTCAGCACCGTCTTCGCATTCGACTTCGACCCGCAGGCCGGCAACCTGTCGCGCCGCCGCGTGTTCGCGAGCTTCCCGCCCAAGCAGGACGGCCAGCCGCTCGACACCTACGGCGGCCGGCCCGACGGCGGCGCCGTCGACGCCGAGGGCTGCTACTGGGCGGCCTGCTTCGAGGGCCAGCGCCTCGCGCGCTTCGCGCCCGACGGCCAGCTGCTGCAGTCGGTGCCGCTGCCGGTGCGCTGCCCCACGATGCCGTGCTTCGGCGGCGACGACCTGCGCACGCTGTACGTGACCACGTCGCGCGAGAAGCGCCCCGACGCCGAGCTCGCGGCGCAGCCGTGGGCCGGGCACGTGCTGCAGTGCCGGGTCGACGTGCCGGGACTGCCGACGAACTTCGCGGACGTCTGACTCAGGGCTTGGCGGCGACGCCGTCCAGCCACGGCGCGAGCGACACCCGCCACACGTTCTGCAACCCGTTGTCCCACGCGGCGATGCGCGCGAGGTCGGCCTGGGCCTGCACCGGCGTGCGCGGGAAGTGCAGCGGCAGCTGGCGGTCGCTCGCGAAGTACAGCGTGCGGCCGTCGGGGCCCAGGCGTCCCTCGTTGGCGTCGTTGTCGCCGTGGCCGTTGACCGCGTCGCCGAGGTCGACAGCGGGGCCCCAGCCGGCGTCGCGGCGCAGCGCGATGAACAGGCGCTCGCGGTCGTCGGAACCCGCGCGCTTGGCGCTGAACACGATGAACGACTCGTCGGGCGCCACGCACGGATCCACCTGCTGGCCCGCGGCGTCGCCCAGCGCCTGCAGCACCGCCGGCTGCCAGGTGCCGCCGCTGGCCTGCGCGCGCCACAGCTTGAACGGGCCCTTGCCGTCCACGCGATCCATGAAGTACAGGCTGCCGTCGCGCGCCACGCTGGGCCCCCAGATGCTCGGCCCGCGGTTGACGGCGGGCGGCAGGTGCTCCGGCTCGCCCCAGGCGTCGCCGTGCCGCGCCACGCGCCACAGGTTGCCCGCGATCCGCGGCGCCGGGCCGGCGCCCGGCACCGGGCGGTTGGACACGAACACGAGCGCGCTGCCGTCGGGCGCGAACGTTGGCTGCTGGTCGTTCCAGGCACCGGAGAACGGCGCGACCGCCGGCGCCGACCAGCCGTCGCCCGCGCGGTGCGCCACGAGGATGGCGCCGCCGCGCGCGAACACGAGCGTGGCGCCGTCGGGCGTGAAGGTGGCGTCGGCGTCGGCCGCCGGCCCGGAGACCACGCCCGGCGCGAACACCTCGGGCACCGCCTGCGCGCGCGCCGCGCCCGCCGTGCCCGCGAGGAACGCCCCCGCCACCAGCCATGCCGCCGTCTTCATGCAGGTCTCCTTGCACCGAGTGGAGCGGCCATCATCGCCGCGGCGCGTCCGCATGCCAGCGCGAAAGCGACCAAGCGCGGATCGGCGGGCACGGGCGACGCCGTCGAGCTGCCCGGCGGCGGCCTGGTTGCGCGCCGCACTACACTGCGCCATCGACCCGGGCCGCGTTGGTCGCGCCGAACACGTTCGAGCAACAAAGCCGCACGGTCGCGCGCGCACACTGCCGCCGCGACACCGATGGTCGCACGACGACATTCACGGAGAAGACGATGCGCTTGAAGACCCTGGCCGCCCTGGCGGCGGCCGCACTGACCCTGCCCCTGCTGAGCGGCTGCGGCGACGACAACGCCCAGAAGGGTTACGTGCGGATCATCAACGCGACCTCCGAGTACACCAGCCTCGACCTCTACACGCAGGCCAGCGACGGCAGCAACGACCTTGTGGTCAGCGGCACGGCCGCCGGCAAGGCGAGCAGCTACACCGACATCGACAAGGGCAGCTACACGTTCAACATCAAGAGCGGCTCGGGCGCCAGCAACGCCGCCACCACCACCGGCACCATCAGCAAGACCGACCACTACTCGATCATCACCTACCTCACGGGCGGCGTCGCCAAGGCGCAGTTCCTGTCCGACGAGGACACCGCGCCGGCCTCCGGCAACGCCAAGCTGCGCGTGTTCAACGCGGCCAGCAGCGAGGCCGCCAGCGTCGACGTCTACCTCACCACCAACGCCTGCAACGCGCTCACGGTGACGGACACCGCCTTCGCCGCGGCCGTCACGGGACTGCAGTCCGGCTACAGCCCGGTGACCGCCTCCAGCAGCGGAAACGCGTGGAACGTGTGCGTGTTCCCGGCCGGCGACAAGTCCACGCTGCTGCTGGACATCCCCTCGCTGACGCTGAAGGACCAGGAGATCGCCACGCTGATCCTCACCCACACCACGGGCGGCGTGCTGCTCAACGGCGCGGTGCTCGACCAGCAGGGCGCCATGACCGCCTACACCAGCGCCATCGCGCGCGTGCGCGTGGCCGCCGACCCGACGGCCGGCCTGACCACCGTCGACCTGAACAACAGCGAGATCACCGCCAACGCCGCGGCGCAGTCCATCAGCAGCTACGTCACCATCCCCAGCACCACGACGGCGCTGACGGCCGCCGTCACGATCGACGGCGTCACCACCAACGTGACCACGCTGCCGGCCGCCGCCGCGGGCAACGACTACACGCTGCTGATCACCGGCACCTCGAGCAACCCCACGGCCACGCTGATCAGCGACGACAACTCGGTGTCCACCAGCACCACGCAGACCGTCAAGGCGCGCGTCATCAACGGCCTGAACGGCGGCAGCGGCACGGTGTCGGCCACCATCGACAACAAGAAGGTCGGCACCGCCGCCTTCGGCAGCGCCTCCACGCCCTACGTCACCATCCCGGCGACCACCGGCACGTCCACCGTGAACGCCTCGGGCGTCACGCCCGTCCCGACGCCGCTCACGCAGCAGAGCTTCAGCGCCAACGGCGTCTACACCGTCTTCATCTGGGGCAACGCCACCGCCCCGCAGCTGACCGTCCAGCAGGATCGCTGACGCCGCCGCGCGCGGCAGGAGCCATCGCCATGCCCGAAGTCCGAGAAGCCCACATCCGACTCGAGCCCGCCGACGCCGCCGGCGTCGCCACGCTGCGCATCTCCAACCCGGGCAAGATGAACGCGCTCAACCTGGGCATGTGGCGCGAGCTGCGCGCGGTGTTCGACGTCGTGCAGCGCGCGGACGCGCCGCCGCGCGTGATCGTGGTGCGTGGCGCCGACCGCGAGTTCGTGGCGGGCGCCGACATCGAGGAGTTCCCGCAGTTCCGCTTCGAGCCCGAATCGCTTGCCGCGTACCACGAGGACGTGCTCGCGCCCGCGCTGCACGCGATGCTCGACTGCGACGTGCCTCTGCTCGCGCACATCGAGGGCGCCTGCATCGGCGGCGGCCTGGCCATCGCCGCCTGCTGCGACCTGCGGCTGTGCGAGCCGGCCAGCCGCTTCGGCGTGCCCATCGCCCGGCTCGGCTTCCCGATGGCGCCGGCGGAGGTGGAGATCGTCTCGCACATCATCGGCCAGACGCTGCTGCGCGAGCTGCTCATCGAGGCTCGCCTGATGGGCGCGGCCGAGGCCCGCGACCGCGGCCTGGTCACCCGCGTGGTGGACGCCGACCGGCTCGACGAGGAAGTGCGCCGCGTGGCCGGCCACATCGCCGGGCTGTCGCCACAGGCCATGCGCCTGAACAAGCGCGTGCTGCGCGCGTTCGCCCGGCCGTCGTTCAGCGAGCCCGAGGATCGCGCCGCGCACTACGAGTATGCGGACTCGGACGAGCATCGCGAAGGCACCGCGGCTTTCATCGAGAAGCGCCCCGCAAGATTTTGACCCCCACGCTCGCTCGCGCCCGCTGCCCCCGAGGGGGCGCTCCGCGACGGGCCCGGCGGAGCCGGTTCCCGCGCTCCCTTGAACTGCGCTCGCCTCGATCGAGCGGCAGCGCCGGGACGGTTTCCTCGAAATAAATGTTCGTGCTGATGTCCGAGCGGCGCAAGCTCACGCATCTCTGATTCAGGAGCCGCGTGGTGCGGCCTCCGCCACCTGGAGACCCAACATGGAATTCGTGCTGACCTTCAACCAGCCCCTGGCCGTCTACGACTACAACTACGCCCCGGCCACCACGGCCGACGGCCTCAAGCCCTGGCACCTGTACATCGAGGCGATGATGTCGGCCGGCATCGTGCGCGCCTGCCAGGCGCTGGACGTGCACAGCGCCACGCGCGTGAGCGTGCGCGACGGCAAGCGCCACGTGCAGGACGGCCCGTTCGCCGACACCAAGGACCTGCTCGGCGGCTTCGTGATGATCGACGTGCCCTCGCTCGACGACGCGCTGCGCTGGGCCGAGCGCGCGCCCTGCTCGCTCGTGGGCTGCACCGAGGTCTTCACGCTGCGCATGCCCGGCAAGTGAACGCCGACGCCGCCCGCGCCGCGGCAGAGCGGGCCGCGCGCCACCACTACGGCCGGCTGGTGGCCTGGCTCGCCTGGCAGTGGCGCGACATCGCGGGCGCCGAGGACGCCCTGGGCGAGGCCTTCGCGCGCGCGCTCGCGCGCTGGCCCGCGGACGGCGTGCCCGACGCGCCGCAGGCCTGGCTGCTGGCGGTGGCGCGGCGCGAACTGCTGGTGGCCGCGCGGCGCCGGCGTCTCGCGGAAGACCCGGCGCTGCGCGCGCTCTTTCCCGGCGACGACGAGGTCGCGCCCGAGCCCGCCGCGGTGCCCGACGAGCGCCTGCGCCTGATGTTCGTGTGCGCCCACCCGGCCATCGCCGCGGAGGTGCGCAGCGCGCTGATGCTGCAGGTGGTGCTGGGCCTGGACGCCGCGCGCATCGCGAGCGCCTTCCTCGTCAAGCCGGACGCGATGGGCAAGCGGCTGTCGCGCGCCAAGACCAAGATCCGCGAGACCGGCATCCGCTTCGAGGAGCCCGAGGCGCGCGAGCTGCCCGAGCGCGTGGCCGCGGTGCTCGAGGCCGTCTACGGCGCCTACACGCTGCACTGGGGCGACGTCGACGACGCCGCGCGCGGCCAGCTGGCCGACGAGGCGCTGTACCTGGCCGAGCTCGTGGCCGCGCAGATGCCGACGCAGCCCGAGGCGCTGGGCCTGGCCGCGCTGCTGGGTCTGTGCGAGGCCCGCCGCGCCGCGAGCCGCGACGGCGCGGGCGCCTTCGTGGCGCTCGACGAGCAGGATCCGGCCCGCTGGAACGCCGCGCTCGAGCGCCGCGCCGAGGACGCGCTGGCCCGCGCCGCCGCGCTCGCGTCGCCCGGGCCGTACCAGCTCGAAGCCTGCATCCAGGCCGCGCACATGCACGGCCGGCGGGCGGGCTCGGTGCCCTGGGACGCCATCGTCACGCTGTACGCCGCGCTGGTGCAGGTCGCGCCCAGCGTCGGCGCGCACATCGGCCACGCCGTGGCCACGGCGCGGTCGACGGGCGACCCCGCCGCCGGCCTGGCGCTGCTCGATGCGCTGGACGCCACCCAGGTGACGCAGCACCAGCCCTGGTGGGCCGCGCGTGCCCACCTGCTGGCCGCGGCCGGGCGCCGCGAGCCGGCCGTCGAGGCCTACGGCCGCGCGCTGGCGCTCACGGCGCAGCCCGCGGTGCGCGACTGGCTCGCCGCGCGCCTTCGCAGCGTCGAGTGACGCCCGGCGCACAATCGCGGATGTCGGCGCCCGGCCGCCGCTTCCGCAGCAACGACGAGACATGCCCCAGAACGCCAACCTCTACGCGGCCCTGCGCCCGCACTTCCCCGCCGACCTGGACGCCATCGCGATCGAGACCGCCGACGCGCCCGGCAGCCACGCCGACCACGCCGTGTTCAACGCGTTGCACTACACCTGGCGCGACCTGGAGCGCGGCAGCGCCCGCATCGCCAACCTGTTCGCCGACCTCGCGCTGCCCGCCGGCGCGCGCGTGCTGGTGCACGCCGACAAGTCGGTCGAGGCCGTCATGCTGTACCTGGCCACGCTGCGCGCCGGCCTCGTCTACGTGCCGCTGAACACGGCCTACCAGGCCAGCGAGGTCGAGTACTTCATCGAGAACGCGGCGCCCGCGCTGGTGGTGTGCGCGCCGCGCAACTTCACCTGGGTGAGCCGGCTCGCGTTCGCGCGCGGCACGCGCACGGTGCTCACGCTGGGCGACGACCGCAGCGGCAGCCTACTCGAGCGCGCCGCGCAGATGGGCGACGCGTTCGAGACGGTGCCGCGCGCGGCCGGCGACACCGCCGTCATCATCTACACCAGCGGCACCACCGGCCGCAGCAAGGGCGCGCAGCTGACGCACGGCAACCTGCTGGCCAATGCCGACGTGCTGCATTCGGCGTGGCAGTGGCAGCCGGGTCGCGACGTGCTGATCCATGCGCTGCCCATCTTCCACGTGCACGGGCTGTTCGTGGCGCTGCACGGCGTGCTGCGCGCCGGCGCGCGGATGATCTGGTTCCACCGCTTCGACCCGCTGGCCACCATCGCCCGCCTGTCCGGCGCCACGATCTTCATGGGCGTGCCCACGCTGTACGTGCGCATGCTGGCGCAGCCCGGCCTGGACGCCGGCGCCTGCCGCACGATGCGGCTGTTCGTGAGCGGCTCGGCGCCGCTGCTGGCCGACACCTTCGTCGCCTGGCGCGAGCGCACCGGCCACACCATCCTCGAGCGCTACGGCATGAGCGAGACCGTGATGATCACGTCCAACCCGTACCGCCCCGAGAGCGCGCGCCGGGCCGGCACGGTGGGCGCCGCGCTGCCCGGCGTGGGCGTGCGCGTGCACGACGACCAGGGCCGCGCCTGCGCGGCGGGCGAGATCGGCGGCATCGAGGTCCAGGGCCCCAGCATCTTCGCGGGCTACTGGCAGATGCCGGACAAGACGCGCGAGGAGTTCACCGCCGACGGCTGGTTCCGCACCGGCGACGTCGGGCGGCTCGACGCGGACGGCGTGCTCACGCTGATCGGCCGCAGCAAGGACCTGATCATCAGCGGCGGCTTCAACGTGTACCCCGCCGAGATCGAGGACCGCATCAACGACCTGCCCGGCGTGGCCGAATCGGCCGTGGTGGGCGTGCCGCACCCGGACTTCGGCGAGGCCGTCGTCGCCGTGGTGGTGCCGCGCGGACAGGCCAGCCTCGAGCCGGCGCAGATCATCGCCGAGCTCAAGGCGGCCATCGCGCACTTCAAGGTGCCCAAGCACGTGCGCATCGCCGCCGCGCTGCCGCGCAACGCGATGGGCAAGGTGCAGAAGAAGCTGCTGCGCGAGGAGCTCGCGGCGCTGTTCGCATGAGCGCACGCCCGGCCGCTCCGAAGGTCGGAGGTCGCCCGATGAATCCGGCCATCGACCTGCCGCCCGGCCATCGCGCCACCACCTGCCCGCGCTGCGGCGGCGCGTTCGCGTGCGGCGTGGGCGCCGACCGCGACACGCCCTGCTTCTGCGCCGCTGTCCGCCTGACCGACGCGCGCCGCGCCGAACTGCGCGCGAAATGGTCGGACTGCCTGTGCGCCGCCTGCCTGGCCACGCTCTCGGCGAACCCGGAGCTGCCCGCATGACGCCCGCGCTGCACGGCATCGCCGCGATCACGCTCGACCTCGACGACACGCTGTGGCCCGTGCGCCCGACGCTGCTGGCGGCCGAGAAGGTGCTGGCCGACTGGCTCGCCGTGCACGCGCCCGCCACCGCGCGCGGCCTGCCGCCGGCCGCGATGCTGGCGCTGCGCGCGCAGGTGGCCGCGGCGCATCCGCAGTGGTCGCACGACCTGAGCGCGATCCGCCTGGAGACCCTGCGTCGCGGGCTGCGCCTGCACGGCGAGGATCCGGCGCTGGCCGAGGAGGCGTTCGACGTCTTCTTCGGGGCGCGCCACGCCGTCACGCTGTACGACGACGTGCTGCCCGCGCTCGAGCGGCTGGCCGCGCGCCACCGGCTGGTCGCCGTGAGCAACGGCAACGCCGAACTGCACCGCGTGGGACTGGACCGCTTCTTCGCGGGCGGCTCGGTGTCGGCGCGCCTGCACGGCGTGGCCAAGCCGGATCCGTCGATCTTCCGGGCCGCCTGCGCGGCCGCGGGCGCGGCGCCGCACCAGGTGCTGCACCTGGGCGACGACCTCGTGACCGACGTCGACGGCGCCCTGGCCGCAGGACTGCACGCCGGCTGGATCTGCCGGCCCGACGGCGCCCACGCGGCCGACGACCCGCGCGCCGGCGCGCACCGGTTCGCCGACCTGGTGGCGGTGGCCGACGCGCTGGGCGCCTAGCAGTCTGCGCGGCAGAAACAAGAGAGCCGGCACGCGGCCGGCTCTTCGGGGATCACTGTTGCAGCGGCGGCGCCTCGATGCTCTCCGGCTGCGTGCCCGCCTGCGCGGGCGGGACGCCGTTCTGCATGTAGCGCGAGCGCCCCATGCCGCGCTGGCCGCCGCGGCCCGGGATGCCCTGCAGGCCCTGCGGCGGCTGGCCCATCTGGGCGCGGCCGAAGGCGGGCGGCTGCTGGCCACCCTGCTGCTGGAATTGCGGCACTTGCGGCGGCTGTTGTTGCTGCTGTTGCTGTTGTTGCAATTGCGCCGGATCGGGCTGCGACACGGCGGGCGCCAGCGAACCGGTCTCCGCGGCGGCGGGTTCGGGCAGCTGCAGCGAGAATGCCGACGGCCCGCCCGCCGGGCCGAAGTCGGCGCCACGCTTGCTCACGGACAGCAGGCTGGTGTTGCCGTCGAGCACCGAGCCGACGCGCCAGGTGCGGGCCGGCTGGTTGTCGATGGACACGACGGCGAAGCCGCCCTCGGCGGTGCCGTTGGGCGGCGCGATGACGCCCACCAGCTGGAAGCGCGAGCTTTCCGGCGGCGGCTGGTTGGCCACCACGGGCGCCACCACCACGGCGCCGAACAGGCGCTCCATCGGGCCATTGGCGGCCACCGCCTGCGGCGCCTGCGCCCCGAGGGGCACGGGCCGCGTGGCGGCGAAGATCTTCAGGCTCCAGAAAGCGGCGCTTGCCGCCACCAGGGCCCAGACGAAAAAGCCAGTCCAGCGGGAACTCATGCGGCGATTATGATTCAAGAGTTGAACAAGGCCGCCGGCCTGACGGAACCCCTTCATGAATCAAGCCCTCACCGCACGACGCGCTTCCCGCGGCTTCACGCTGCTCGAGCTGATGGTCGTGATCGTCATCATCGGCGTGCTGGCGGCGCTGATCGCGCCCAAGGTGCTGGAAAAGGTCGGCACGGCCAAGGTCACGGCGGCGCACGCGGACCTGTCCAACATCATGAACGCGCTCAAGATGTACAAGCTCGACAACGGCCGCTATCCCAGCAGCGACCAGGGCCTGCAGGCGCTGGTGAGCAAGCCCACCACCGGCACGGTGCCGGGCAACTGGAAGGGCTATCTCGAGAAGCTCCCGAACGATCCCTGGGGCCACGCCTACCAGTACGCCAACCCTGGCGTGCACGGAGACATCGATGTGTTCAGCTTTGGCGCCGACGGGCAGCCCGGCGGTGAAGGTGACGACGCGGACATCGGCTCCTGGGAGTAAGCCGCGGCACGCCGCGGCCGGCTTCACGCTGCTGGAGCTGATGGTCGTGGTGCTGATCGTGGCCGTCGCCACGGGCATGACGGTCGTCTCGCTGCGCGACCGCTCCCAGAGCAAGCTCGAGGAAGAAGGCGCGCGCCTGTCCGCGCTGCTGGAGACCGCCCGCACGCAGTCGCGCATCGTCGGCACCGAGGTGCGCTGGGCGCCGCTGCCCGACGGCGGCTTCCAGTTCATGGGCCTGCCGTCGCTGGCCGCCAAGGAACTGCCCACCCGCTGGCTCGACCCCGACACCCGCGCTACCATCGTCGGCGCCCCGCAGCTGCGCCTGGGCCCCGAGCCGCTGCTGCCCGCGCAGCGCGTGGTGCTGCACCTGGGCGACCGCGAGATCGCCGTCGGCACCGACGGCCTCTCGCCGTTCGGCGTCGTCACCGCCGGCGACACGGTGGCCGCGCAATGAGTGCACGCCCGGCCCGCTCCGAAGGGCGCTCGCACCGCAGGCCGCCGGCCGGAGGTTGCCTCATGACTTCCCGCCAGCGCGGCTTCACGCTGATCGAGGTGATGGTGGCGCTGGCCATCGTCGCCATCTCGCTGGCCGCCGGCTCGCGCGCGGCCAGCTCCGTGGTCGACACCTCGCAGCGCCTGTCCGACGTCGTGCTCGCGCAGTGGTGCGCCGACAACCAGCTCACCGAGATGCACCTCACCGGCCAGCTGCCGTCGGTGGGCAAGCTGCCTTTCACGTGCGTGCAGCTGGGTCGCACCTTCAAGGGCACCACCGACGTGCGCCCCACGCCCAATCCCAGCTTCCACCGCGTGGACGCCACGGTCTCGAACGAGGACGACCGCCAGCTGATCACCATCTCCACGGTGATGTCGCACTGATGGCCGCCACGCCCCGCCTTCGCCGCCGCCAGGCGGGCTTCACGCTCGTCGAGGTGATGGTCGCCCTGCTGATCATGGCCATCCTGTCGGCCATGGCGTTCCGCGGCATCGGCGCGGTGGCGCGCGCCAAGGACGCCGCGCTCAGCGCCACCGACCGCACGCTCAAGCTCAACACGGGCATGTCGCAGTTCGAGTACGACGTGTCGCAGATCATCGACAGCAAGGTGCTGCCGCGGGCCGTGATGTTCGACGGCGCCACGCTGCGCATCGCGCGCCGCACGCCCGACGGCGTGCAGCTCGTGCTGTGGTCGCTGCAGGACCGCCGCTGGCAGCGCTGGGCCAGCGGCTCGTTCATCCACATCTCCGAGCTCACCGACGCCTGGATGCGCAGCCAGCAGTGGGACGCCATCCGCGGCAACGCGATCACCGTGCTGGACAATGTCGACTCGTTCCAGGTCTACGTCTGCAACCCGGCCGGCATCGGCACGCCGGGCTGCAGCTGGAACAACGTGCAGTCGACGCAGGGGACGGGCGCCACGGTCGTCGTCAACGGCGGCACCGGCGGAAGCGGGCTCAGCGCCGGTGGGGGCGGCAACGGCGGCACAGGCGGTGGCGGCAGCGGCGGTGGCGGCCCCGTCGTGCAGCAGGTGCAGGGCGTCCAGCCCCAGGCCATCCGCATCTCGCTGAAGGTGCCCGAGGGCGAGATCCTGCGCGAGAAGGAGCTGCCGCGATGGTGAGCCTGCGACTGCTCGGCCGCCTGCGCCGCCAGGCCGGCGCCGCCATCCTGCTGGCGCTGCTGATCATGACCCTCGTGGCCACGCTGGCCGCCGGCATGGTCTGGCTGCAGTTCCGCGGCATCGAGGTGGAGGCCGCGGAGCGCGCGCGCTCGCAGGCCGAGTGGCTGCTGAACGCGTCGCTGGACTGGGGCAGCCTGATCCTGCGCTCGTCCATCCGCAACCAGCACACCGAGGACGACCTGGGCCAGCCCTGGGCCACCCCGCTGGCCGAGACCAAGCTCTCCAGCTTCCTGTCGGCCGACGGCAACCACACGAGCGAGGGCGGCCCGGAGGCCTACCTGTCGGGGCAGATCACCGACGCCGAGAGCAAGTACAACCTGTACAACCTCGTGGTCACGCCGCCGGTGGTCAACGGGCAGCCGCCTCCGGGCAAGTTCGACGAGATCAACCGGCTCAAGATCATCTGCCAGGCCATCGGCATCTCGCCCGACGTCGCCACGCAGTTGGGCGCCGGCCTCAGCGACAGCAACAACGCGCAGCAGAACGCCGGCAACCCCGCCAGCGGCCAGGGCGGCGGCAGCAGCGTGCTGATGCCGGTGCAGCTGGACGACCTGGCCTGGTACGGCATCGACCCGAAGGTCCTCAAGCAGCTCGAGCCCTTCGTGGAACTGCTGCCGCCGGCCGCGGGACAGGCGCCCGCCCTGACCACGATCAACGCCAACACCGCGCCGGCCGAGGTGCTGATGGCGGCCCTGCCCGGCATCTCGCGGGCACAGGCCCAGCAGATCATCCTGGCGCGCCAGACGCATCCGTTCGGCAGCCTCGCCGACGTCTGGGCGTCGCTCGGCTGCGGCCGCGCGGGTTGCCAGAACATCCCGCCGGCCGGCGATCCGCCGATCCAGGTCAACGTGATCTCCTCGCACTTCGAGATCTACGGCCAGTTGCGCTACGAGCAGCACGTCATCCGCGAGCGCTCGGTGGTCTATCGCCAGAGCCCGGCCGTCACCCAGGTGCTGCGGCGCGAACGGATCCCGCCCGACGCCCCATGATCCACGCCGATACCGCGAACCGGGGATTGCCGCTGCCACGCGGATCGCGGTGTTCGCGTTTTCCCGCAGGCCCGTGTGACACAAAGTCGCCGGATCCGTCACCGTCACAGGCCACAATATCCAGCTTTGCCCCGGCGGGCCTGCCGAGCACCGCGGGCCGGCCCGGGCGACCGGCGTTCACACGCAGGCTGTAAATTCCCTCCTCGCATCCATGTCCACGCTGATCATCCTGCTCGCAGCCCAGCCCCGGCTCGCTGCCCCGACGGCCGGCGGCCATGTCGCGCAGTACGAGTTCGACTACGTGCTGAGCGCCGACGGCCAGCGGGTGGCCGAGCACGGGCGCGCCGCCCCGGCCGAACTGCCGCGCGCCGCGCAGGTGGTGGTGGTGCTGCGGCCGGCCGACGTCGCGTTCCAGCGCATCGCCGTGCCCAAGGCGCCGGCCGCGCGGCTACGCGCCGCGCTCACCGGCGTGATGGAGGAAGGCCTGCTGGAAGACGAGGACGACGTCCACCTCGCGCTGGAACCCGCGGCCAAGGCGGGCGCGGAGCACTGGGTGGCCGTCGTCAACAAGCCGTGGCTGCGGGCGCAGCTCGACGCGCTGGAGGCCGGCAACGTGGCGCTCGACCGCGCGGTGGCGTCGTGGTGGCCCGACCAGGGCGTGGCGGGCCACACGTACCGCGAGGGCGGCCCCGACGAGCCGGCCCAGCTCGCCTGGCGCGACGACGCCGGCGTGCTGTGCGTGCCGCTCGAGAGCCCCGTGGCGCGCGCGCTGCTCACCGCGCTGGCGGAGGACACCGTCGTGCGCTGGACGGCCACGCCCGAGACCGCGCTCGACGCGAGCGAGTTCGTCGGCATGCCCGTGGCCTCG
>FTBV01002111.1_pt1 | contig 20538 bp, 16 predicted proteins | sample 1639281 | NCBI WGS metagenome assembly FTBV01 (sample SAMEA3914864, study PRJEB12502) | metagenome | biome: forest; material: soil | place: USA | collected 2012-03-12 | depth 0.3 m | reverse complement strand
TTTTCCGCGTCCAGCGGAAAAGTTGGAATCCACGTCGCGACGGAGGAGCAGGTCCCGGCCCGACCTGCCGCAAGCACGGACTCGCAAAAGAGCGAAGCGCTCAATCCTCACTTCACTCCCTGCCCACAACCCCCACCACCTCCTGCGCCTTCAACGCCGTCATCAACGACATCAACGTGCCAAACGCATTGCCGGCCCCGGAAGCATCCCCGGCAGCCGCACCGATCTGGATCTGCGGCACCAACGGCACCTTCGCCGCCTCGAACGCCTCGGCCAGCCGCAACATCACGGTCTGCATCAGCTGCTTGTCCGCCCCCGCGCCCTCCAGCGCCGCGGACTTCGCGTGGATCGCCGCGGCCTCCGCCTCGCCGATCGCCTGGATGGCCGCCGCGCGACCCGCGCCCTCATTCTCCTGGCGGTATTTGTCCGCCTGCGCCAGCGATTCCACCTCCTGGCGACGACGCTCCGCCGCCTTCACCAGCGCCGCGCCGTGGTTGTCCTTGATGGAGATGTCCACCAGCGACGCGGTGAGCTCCGCCTGCTTCTCGGCGCGCTTCTCGGCCTCGTTCAGCTCGCGCTGCTTGTCCGCCGCCACCTGCTTCTGCGCGAAGGTCTCCACCTGCTCGCGCGCGATCTGACGGTCGCGCAGCTGCGACATGATGTTCTCGATCTTCGTGTCGCCACCCTGCGGCTTGGGCGTGCCGATCAGCACCTCCTGGAACTCGAGCGAATACGCCTGGAACCGTTCGCGCATGTCGATGGAGGCGCCGGCCTGCAGCTCGCTGCGCGACTGGATCAGCTCGATGAACGTGCGCGTCTGCGACACGTTCTTGAAGTACGACGACACCATCGGGTCCAGCGTCTGCTCCACCAGCTGCTTCACGTTGCCGAAGCGCTGCACCACCATCGGCGCCTTGCGGTAGTCGATGTGCACCACGACGCTGAGCGGCAGCAGCGGCTCGAACGCGTCCTTGGTGATCAGCGTGATCTCGCGCAGGTTGCTGTCGAAGTTGGAGCCCGTGATGCCGGTCTGCCACATCAGCACGAAGTTGGTGGTGGGCACCAGCTCGATCTTGCCGGCGTAGGTGTTGAACGCGTACTTGCCGGGCATCAGCGGGTCGCGCCATACGCCGCGGCAGCCGGTCTCCACCAGCTCGCCGTGCGAGTACTCGGTGCCCGAGGTGTCCACGCCCTTGCGGCCGGTGTACGACACCACGACGCCCACGAAGCCGACCGGGATCACGGTCTTGTTGATCAACTCCACCGTGGCGAACAGGCGGTTCAAGTAGTACGTGCCTTCCACCAGCACCCGTTCCTGGCGGCCGCGCTTGCCGCCCGCGGCCAGGAAGCGCTCGGGCTCCTGGAACGAGTTGTGGTGGTCGCCCACGTCGGGCGCGAGCAGCTCGTCGCGCGGCAGGGCGGGGCCGTCCTGCACCGTCACCACGGCCAGCAGGTCGGACGCGTGCGAATCCTCCGTGCCCTTGATCACCAGCGGCGCGAAGCCCTTGCGCTGGTCCAGCAGCGCGCGCATCTGCTCGTAGTACTCACGCTCGGTGGCGTCCAGCGTGAGCGCGTAGGTGTGCTCCTCCGTCATCACGACGAACAGGGCGGGGTTGATGATGTGCGTGCCTTCGCGCAGCACCTTGCGCTGCGGGCCCTTCTGGCCGTCGCCGGCGAGGAAGCCGCGCACGTCGCGGAAGTCCTCCACGCGCGAGTTGCTGGCGAGCGTCTGGCCGGCAGGCAGGTCCAGGCCGTCGCGCGCGAAGACGTAGCCGATCTTGCCCTGCGTCACCGACACCATGGGCGCCAGGTGCACGCGGAACTGGAAGGGCGGGAAGAAGTGGAAGCCGCCGCGCAGCAGGTCGGGCTGGAAGCCGGCCTCGCCCTTCAGGGCCAGCAGGCCGGCCTGCACGGAGCCGGAAGAGCTCCAGAGCTTCTCGACGACGCCGATGCGGTCGTTGGGAATGTAGCGCACGGCGCCGGAGATCTTGGCCAGCAGCCACGTGACGAAGACCGTGCCGGCGGTGCCGGCGACGACGAGGGCGGTGGTGGTGGCCAGGCCACCGTGGAGGAAGTCGAACATCGAGGGGTCTTTCCCGGGCGTGTGACGGCCCGGCGGGTGATGCGGCCCTCACGCCGCGCGCGACGGGCGCGCGGGCGTGGGCAGGCGCCTCGCGCCAGCCAGGTGGCACGGGGAGCAGGCCGCAGGGAGGGGGTGGGGGTGAGCCGAAGGAGGCGTCGGCGCCCGCCGCGAAAGGTGCGGGAATCGAGGCGCATCAGCGCACATCTGCGCGCGCTAGGGGCGGCGCGGCGACGGGCGGGATGGCGGTGGCGACAAGAGGTGTCTCGTGGGTCAGCGGCCACGACGGGCCCGACAGCGGGGATATTGCGCCCGCACGTTGTCGAGCGTCAAGCGCGGGACGTCGGGATTGGGGTGCGCCCTCCAAAGCAGAATGCGGACGATGAGACCCCTCGCTTCCTGGCTCGTCCCGGCCGGCGCGGCGCCGGCCGCGGGCCTGCTGCTGGCCAGCCGCGGCCTGCGCGGCGTCGCGGACGGCTGCATCGCCGTGCTGCTGCCCGTGTACCTGGCGGCGCTGGGCCTGTCGCTGGTGGACGTGGGCCTGATCGGCACGCTCACGCTGGCTGGCTCGGCGGCCGCCACGCTGGCGGTGGGCCTGTGGGGCCACCGCAGCCCGGCGCTGCGCCTGATGACCGCCGCGGCGTTGCTGATGTGCGCGACGGGCCTGGGCTTCGCGGCGCTGCACGGGTTCTGGCCGCTCGCGGTGGTGGCCTTCGTCGGCACGCTGAACCCGAGCGCAGGCGACGTCAGCGTGTTCCTGCCGCTGGAGCACGCGCGGCTCGCCAACGCGGCGCAGGGCAGCGACGCGCGCACGCGCCTGTTCGCGCGCTACTCGCTGGTGGGGGCCTTGAGCGGCGCCGTGGGATCGCTGGCCGCCGCGCTGCCCGCCTGGCTGGCCACGCGCGCGGGCGTGCCGCTGCTGGCGGCCCTGCAGGCGATGTTCGTGGGCTACGCGGCCATCGGTGCGGTCGTGGCGCTGCTGTACCGGCAGCTGCACCTGCGCGCGCGCGACGCGGCCACGCCCGAGGCCGCAGGCCTGGCCACCGCCGCGCAGGCCCTGGGCCCCTCGCGCGGCGTGGTCGTGCGCATCGCCGCGCTGTTCTGCGTGGACTCGTTCGCCGGCGGCCTGCTGGTGAACGCGCTGATGGCCGTGTGGCTGTTCCAGCGCTTCGGCCTGTCGGTGGCTGCGGCGGGGCAGGTCTTCTTCGCCACCGGCCTGCTGTCCACGCTGTCGCTGCTGGCCGCGCCGGCGGTGGCGCGCCGCTTCGGTTTGCTGAACACGATGGTGTTCACGCACATCCCGTCCAGCCTGTTCCTGGTGGCCGCCGCGCTGGTGCCCACCCTGCCGTTGGCGCTGGCCTGCCTGCTCGCGCGCGCCACGCTGCAGCAGATGGACGTGCCCACGCGCAACGCGTTCGTGATGGCCCTGGTGACGCCCGGCGAACGGGCGGCCGCCGCCAGCGTGGTGGCCGTGCCGCGCAGCCTGGCCGCGGCAATCGGGCCGACGATCGGGGCCTCGCTGATGGCCGCCGGGTTCCTGTCGACGCCGCTGGTGGCGTGCGGCGTGCTGAAGATCGGGTACGACGTGGCGATGCTGGCGATGTTCCGCCGGCACCGCGTGGAGTGACGGGGTCAGGTCTTGCCACTTGCCCCGGGCACGGCTGGTTCAGGCAAGACCTGACCCCTCCCGCTGCAGCAGCATCTCCAGCGCCTGCGTGCGCACGCCGTAGAAATCCTTGATCTCCGCCACCTGGCGCGCGGCCGCGTCGCGGCGCGCGCGTTCCGCGGGCGCGTGCGCGTCGGCCGCGCGCTTCACCGCCAGGATCATCTTGTTCTTGCTGGTGTGCTCCAGCGCGATGAACTCGAACACCTGCGCGTCGTAGCCCTGCGCTTCCAGCAGCAGCGCGCGCAGCCCGTCGGTGACCATCTCGGCCTGCTGACCCAGGTGGATGCCGTGCTGCAGCAGCGGGGCCAGCAGCCCTGGCGAGCGCATCTGCGGCCGCACTTCCTTGTGGCAGCAGGGCGAGCACATGATGATGGCCGCGCCGCCGCGGATGCCGACGTTCAGCGCGTGGTCGGTGGCGGTGTCGCACGCGTGCAGCGCGATCATCACGTCCAGCCGCGCGGGCACGAAGCTGCCCACGTCGCCGCACTCGAAGCGCAGGCCCGCCAGGCCGCAGCGCGCCACGGCGTCGTTGCACAGGCGCACGAGGTCCTCGCGCAGCTCCACCCCCACCACGTCCAGCGCGCGCGGTGCGCCGGCGGCCTGGCGACGCAGGTAGTCGTGCAGCGCGAACGTGAGGTAGCCCTTGCCCGCGCCGAAGTCCACGATGTTCAGCGGCGCCTGCGGCCCCAGGCCGGCACGCGCCAGCGCATGGGCCATCACCTCGACGAACTTGTTGATCTGCTTCCACTTGCGCGCCATCGACGGGACGAGGCGGCCCTGGCCGTCGGTGACGCCCAGCGCGGCCAGGAACGGCGTGGCGAGGTCCAGCCAGCGCTGTTTCTGGCGGTCGTGGGTGTCGGCATCGTCGATGGACGGCACGGCCGCGCCGGCCTGCCCCACGCGATGCCGATGCATCGACCACCGCCCCTTGCGGCTGCGCATCAACTGCCATTCGTGCGTGGCGGTGAACAGGTGCGCGTGCGTGAACGCATGGCCCACCAGCGCGTCGAGCGTGTCGACCGCGCGGTCCACCGGCTCGTTCCGGGTGATGTCCTTGGTGGCGTGGCGGTACAGCAGCTGCAGGCTGTCGACGCCGCGCAGTTCCAGGCGACGCGCGATCACGCGCTGCAGGTCGCCGGCCTGTGCCGCGAGCGGCTTGCCCAGCAGCAGGCGCTGGAAGGTCTCGCCGGCGAGGCTGTCGCGCAGCGCGTCGAAGAAGCGCGCACGGGTGGCCAGGTCGGCGAGGGCGTCGGGGTGGTGCTGCAGGGTCGAGGCCACGGGGGCCGCAGGGGAGGACATCCGCCCGAGGATACCGCTGCCCACCGCCGGCCTCAGGGCTTCGGGGGCCCGTCGTACTTGGCGAGGAAGGCCTCGACGTGGGTCCAGAAGTCCACCTGGTTGGCCTCCAGGCGCCAGCCGTGGCCCTCGCCCAGGTAGGTGATCCATTCGACGTCCGGGTTCACGTCCTTCAGGGCGTCGCGCATCTTCGTGCCGTGCGGGAAGGGCACGCGCCGGTCCTCCGAGCCGTAGGCCATCAGCAGCGGGCGCTTGATGCGGTCGGCCAGCTGCAGCGGCGAGGTCTCGCGGAACCGCTTGGCATCCGCCTTGGGGTCACCGACCAGCCGCGGCGCGCCGTAGAGCTTCCACTCGTCGCTGGCGTCGCTCCAGTTGATGTCGAACAGCAGGTCGAGGTCGGTGACGCCCACCCAGTCGATGCCGCAGCGATACAGCTCGGGGTATCGCGCCAGGCCCATCAGCGTGGCATAACCGCCGTAGCTGGCGCCGGCGATGCAGATGCGCTTGCCGTCGGCGCCGCCCTTCTTCGCGGCCCACAACGTGGCGTCGGCGATGTCGTCCTGCATCGCCAGGCCCCACTGCTTCCAGCCGGCGCGGAACCACTTGTCGCCGAAGCCGGTGCTGCCGCGGAACTCGGGCTCCACCACGAGGTAGCCGCGCGACGCCAGGAACTGCGCGTCGGGGTGCCACCCCCAGACGCTGCCGCGGACGTAGGGCCCTCCATGCACCAGCACCACCGCGGGCCACGGGCCCGGCACGCGCGGGCGCGTGACGTGGACGGGCATGGCCATGCCGTCGCGCGTCGTCAGCGTGACGAGGTCCGAGCCCGCCATGCGCTCGGGCTGGATCCACGGGTGGGTGGACGCGATCTCCGTGAGCGTGTCGTGCTCGATGTCGTAGAGGCGGAAGATGCCCGGCTGGCGATCGCTGTACGAGACGACGATCACGCGCCGGGGGTTGGCGCAGCGGCCGCAGCGCAGGCTGTTGATCGTGTCGGGCAACAGGGCGTCGACGCGTTCCTGGGCCTTCTTGAGCACCGGGTCGAACCACTGCGTGCCGGCGGCGTCGGTGACGTAGTCCACCCCCAGCAGGCGCCCGGCGGGGTCGTGCACCACGCGCCCGCTGAAGTCGTAGCCCTTCAACGCGACCAGCGGGGTGGCGGCGTCGGGCCCCTTGTCCAGCGGGAAGCTGACGAGCGACGAGGTGTCCTCCCCGGCGCGACGCTGCGTGGCGTAGGCGATGTTGCCGGCGCCGACGGTGATGTCGCCGAGCTCGCTGTCGTAGATGTCCGATTCCGACAGGAGCTTCCAGGGCGCCTCGGGCGTGGCCTTGGCGTAGACGCGACGCCGCGTGCCTTCCGTGGCCACCGCGATCCGCGGCGCGCCGCTGGCGTCCAGGCCCCACCCGGTCACGTGGGCGGGCGCGCCAGCCGTGAGCACGTGCGGCCGGGGGGTCGGGCCGTCGACGTTGACGCGGTACATCGCGACGTAGTCGAGCTGTTCGTGCCCGTCGTAGACGGCATCGCTCGCCAGGAGATCGCCCGACCCGTCCGCCATCGGCCCGACGATGCCCGTGGCGCCGGAAATGTGCAGCTTCACGGCCCGCGGGCGGGTGTCGCCGTCGCGGTCGACCACGAACGCTCCGCCCGAGCGGCGCGCGTCGAACATCGTGGCGTTGATGTCGGTGACATGGAAGAGCAGGCGGTCGTCCGTGAGCCACTGCGCGGCGATCACGTCCCTATCCTCGAACCCGGCGCGGTAGCGGGACTTCTTGACGTCGTCCAGGTCGATGATCACCAGCCCGAGCCGCTTCGACTCGCCCGCCTGCACGACGGCGGCCAGGTACTTGCCGGACGGCGACAGCTGCGGGAAGTCGATGGCGGCGGTGCGGAAGAAATCCCGCACCGGGATAGGGTCGGCGGCCGATGCGGTGGCCAGCGCGAAGCCGCACGCGGCGGCGGCCAGGACGTGGCGCAGCCACCCGCGGCGGGGGGAATGGAGAAGGTCGCTCGATGTCATGCGATGGTCTTTCCTGGCGCTCAGCGCGGCTGCTTCAGGTGCTTGTCGAGGAACGCCTCCACGTGCGTCCAGAAGTCGACGTCATTGTCCTCGAGCGCCCAGCCGTGGCCTTCGCCGCTGTAGATGATCGTCTCGACGTCGGGGTTGTGCGATTGCACCGCGTCGCGCAGCTTCTTGAAGTGGTCCAGCGGCACGCGGCGGTCCTCCGTGCCGTGGGCCATCAGCAGCGGCCGCGTGATGCGGTCGGCCTGCGCCAGCGGCGATGTCGCCTCGAGCTGCTTCGCGTCCAGCTTGCGGTCGCCGATCATCTTGGGCATGCCGTAGTCCTTCCACTGGTCGCTCATGTCGCTCCAGTTGATGGAATACATCAGGTCGATGTCGGTGACGCCGGCCCATTCCACGCCGCAGCGATACAGCTCGGGGTATCGCACCAGGCCCATCAGCGTGGCATAGCCGCCATAGCTGGCGCCGGCGATGCAGATGCGATGGCCGTCGGCACCGCCCTTCTGCGCTGCCCAGATCGTGGCGTCGGCGATGTCGTCCTGCATCGCCAGGCCCCATTGCTTCCAGCCGGCGCGGAACCACTTGTCGCCGAAGCCGGTGCTGCCGCGGTATTCGGGCTCCACCACCAGGTAGCCGCGGGACGCGAGGAACTGGGCGTCCGGATCCCAGTGCCAATCGCCGCCCCGCACGTACGGGCCGCCGTGCACCAGCACCACGGCCGGCCAGGGGCCCTTGCCAGGAGGTTGGGTGACGTGCACCGGCATCGACAGGCCGTCGCGCGTGCGCACGTTCACCAGGTCGCTGCGCGCCATGCGCGCCGGGTCGATCCACGGGCGGGACGCCGCGATCTCCACCAGCTTGTCGTCGCGCGCGTCGTACAGGCGGTAGATCGTGGGCTGGCGGTCGCTGTACGACGCCACCACCAGCGTGTCGAACTGGGCGCAGCGGCCGCAATCGAGCATGTTCACGGTGTCCGGCAGCAGCGCGTCGACGCGTGCCTGCGCCTTCTGCATCCGCGGCTCGAACCATTGGCTGCCGCGGGCGTCGGTGAGGAAGTCGACGCCCACGAGGCGGCCGCGCGGATCGAGGTTGAGCTCGCCGGTGAAGTCGTAGCCCTTCAGCGCCACCAGGGGCTGGGCGCTGCCGATGCCCTTGCGCAGGTCGAAGCGCACCAGCGTGCTGGTGTCCTCGCCGGGCATCCGCATCGTCGCGTAGGCCGTCGAGCCTTCGCCGACCGCCAGGATCTCCAGCCCGTCGTCGAAGGTCTCGGACTCGCGCGACATCGTCCACGGGGCGTCCGGGGTCGTGCGCACCCACAGCTTGGTGCGGCCCTTGGTGGACGAGATGGCGATGCGCTCCTCGCCGTTCGGGCCCAGCGCCCACTCGGTGATCTGGTCGGGCGCGCCGAGCGAAATCGTGGTGGTGTGCAGGTCGGTCGTGTCCAGCCGCATCAGCGTGCGATGGTCCAGCTGGTCGTGGCCGTCGAAGGTGTAGCGGGCCACGACGACGTCGTTGCTGCCGTCCGCCACCGTCGCGAAGAACTCGTGGTCGGGCTTGAGCACGCGGTCCACGTGGCGCGTGCTGGCCTCGGGCACGAAGTCGCTCCAGCGGTCGCGGATGAGGCGGCGCGGCGGCTGCTTGCCGTCACGGTCCACGGCGAACAGCCCGGCGCCGTGCAGCTCGAAGTACGTGGCTTCGCTGTCGGTCAGGTCGAAGACCAGCCGGTCGTCGTTGACCCAGTGCACCGACAGGATGTCGGCATCCGCGAACGAGGCCACCACGTGCGAGTTGTGCAGGTCGGCGAGGTCCAGCACCGCCAGGCCGAGGCGCTCCTCCTTGCCTGCCGGGATCATGGCGGCCAGGTACTTGCCCGACGGAGACAGGCGCGGCGCGCGCATCAGCGGGCGGCGGAAGTAGGTTTCGACCGGCAGCGGCTGGCTGGCGGCGGGTGGGGTTGCGGAAGCAGCAGGCGCGGCCGTCGCGGCCGCCCCGGCCGGCGAGGCCGCCAGCAGGGTCCCCAGCGCCGCCAGGGCGACGGTCGTGAGCCGCGCGAGGGCGGCCGAGGCGCTCGGGCGCCGCGGTTGTGCATGGAACATGGGCGCCTCCCTGCGCGTCGACGCGCGCTACGCAGTGGAATTTTAAGAGCGCGACCACGAGGCGGCCACCATGGGGCCGGCGCGCCGTGTGCAGAATGCCGCCATTCCGCCCGGGACATGGGCCATCCCTTCCGCCGCCCGAGCACGCCTTGACGATGTCCACACCCGTCCCTCCCCTGCGCTACCTGCTCGGCTACCCGCCGGCCCTGGTCGACCCGGCCCGCACCCTGCTGGCCCAGGGCCGCCTGGGCGCCGCCGTGCTGGCGCGGCACCCGCAGCCGCACGCCGCGCGCACCGACCGCGCGCTGGGCGACTACGTGCAGCAGATGAAGGCGGAGTTCATGCGCAGCGCGCCGCCGCTGGACAAGGTGGTGTACGACGGGCAGCTGGAACGCGTGCGCCAGGCCCTGGGCACGCACACCGCGGTGTCGCGCGTGCAGGGGGCGCGGCTGAAGGCGAAGCGGGAGATCCGCATCGCCACCGTGTTCCGCGAGGCGCCGGCGGACATGCTGCGGATGATCGTGGCACACGAGCTGGCGCACCTGAAGGAGCGCGAGCACGACAAGCGGTTCTATGCGCTGTGCGAGCACATGGCGCCGGGGTACCACCAACTGGAGTTCGACACCCGGTTGTGGCTGACGGCGCTGGAGCTGGAGGTCCCGCCCGCGGGGCCGGACGCCGCGCCGGGTCAGCGCGACGGCTTGGGATAGCCCTCGGCCACCCAGTCGCGCGCACGCGCCGCGTCCAGGCGATAGGTGGGCGCCACCCGGTGCTCGGCCAGCACCGCGCCGAACGCGTCGATGGCCGCCAGGCGCGCATGCGGGTCGTGCTCGTCCGGCACGATGTCCAGCGTGACGGTGACGCGGCTGTCGTCCGTGGCCACTTCCACCTGGCGATGCAGCTGCGCGTGCAGCTGCTGCTCGTGGCGACGGATCACCTCGCGGGCCGTCTTCACCAGCGTGTTGAACGCGGCGGTGTCGAGGGGCTTGGGATTCTTCTTGTCGCGGCCCATCGTCCACGGGCCCACCAGGGCGGGCTCCGACTGGCCGTCGAGGAACATGGCCACGGCCCAGCCGTCGTCGTCGTCGTTCTTCACCACGCGCGCCGTCCAGCCCTGGTCGCGCCAGAGGCGGGGTTCGCGGATGGCGTCGTCGTCGGCGGCGACGGTCGGGTCGGTAGGCAGGGCTTCTGGCGGGTCGGAGGCAGGGGAACGATCGGTCGAGGTCATCGACCGATCGTAGCCGGTGCGGCCTCAGCCGCCCGGCGCGGAACCGCCGCGATGCGGCCCGCTGGCGCCGCGGGGGCCACTGGCGCCATGGGGGCCGCTGGCAGCGTGGGGGCCGCTGGCGCGGCGCGCCGGCTCGGCGACCGCGGGCGGGGCCGTCGGCGCGGCCGCCGTGGTGGGCGCCGGGGCGGGCTTCGCGGCGGCAGGCGCGGGTGCGGGCGCGGGCGCGGGCGATGGCGCGGGCGATGGCGCGGGTGTGGGCGCGGGTGCCGGCGCATGTGCCGTTGCCGGCGCGGCCGCGGGTGCCGGCGCCGCGGCCGGTGGCATCGGCCTGGCGCCTGGCGGCATCGGCCGGACCTCATGGGGCGGCGTCGGCTCGAGCGGCGCGGGCCCCGCCGGAGACGGTCCCGATGCGCCGTGATCCTCGCGCTGGCGCTCGTGCCAGCGACCGCGGTCACGGTCATGGCCCGGATTGGACGCGGGCGCCGGGGGCGCGGCGGCGGCCGGCGGCGTCGCCGGCTGCGCGACCGGCGCCGGCGCGGGCACCGGGGCAGGCACCGCGGGCTTGGCGGGGGCCGGCACCGCCGCCGTGGGCGCAGCCGTGGGCGCAGCCGTGGGCGCGGGCGTGACAGGCGCGGCGGGCTTGAGGGGAGCCGCGGGCGAGGGCGCGGGTCCGGCCCCCGGCGGCATCGGCATGTCGCCCGCGGCCACGGCGGCGGCCGGGGCGGGCGCGGCCGGCTGCGGGCCCCGGCCCTGGTGCGGCACGTCGATGCGCACCGGCCGGTGGTCGGCCGTGGCGGCCGCGGGCGCCACCACGGTGACGTTGCTGACGTTGTTCACGACGGTGGTGTTGTTGACCGTCGTCGTGTTGTTCGAGTTGTTGTTGGCCACGGCGACGGCGGTGTCGCCGCCGCGGTCGCGATCCCGGCCGTGCATGCGTTCGCCCGGCCCCTCGCCGTGCCCCGTCACCCGCATGCCGGGCGCGACGATGGCGGGCGCCTGGGCGACGACGCTGGGCGACGTGCCGGCCGGCGCGGGCACGATCAGGCCCCAGCGCGAGCCCGGAGGCGGGGGCACGAACGGGCCGTCGGGCCCTTCCGGACGCCGGCCGCTGTCGCCGCGGCGCGGGTCGGCGGCGGCCACGATGGGCGCGGGCATCGGGCGGGTGGGCGCGTCGGGCGAGGACCAGTAGCCCTCGACGAACACGACGTCGCCGCCGCGATGTTCATACGACGGGGGCACCCAGCGGTACTGCGGACGCGGTGCGGCGGCCCAATGGCCCTGCGCCCAGGTCCAGCCGCCGTCGCGCCAGAGCCAGTAGCCGCCGATCCAGCGCGCGTCGTCGCTGGGCGGGGGCGGGATGTCCTCGGCCAGCAGCGGCGGCGGCACGGAGCTCACGCGCAGGGGCTGGGGCGGGGCGATGGGCGGGCGGTAGTCGGTGACCACCAGCTGGCGCGTGGGCGCACGGCCGGAAGAGACCGTGGACGGCGCCAGGTACTGGGCGGCCTGCTGCTGCAGCGGCACGGCCCGGCGCGCGGGCGCCACGGGGGCGACCACGGTGCCGGGGGCCACGGTGGGGGCGGGCAGGCCCGCGTTGCCCACGGCAGCCGTGTCCGCGGCGGCCGTGCCCGCGCCGGGGGGCGGGTAGGCCGAGTCGGCCGGCGCGGTGGCGACCGTGGCGTCGGGCGCGGACGCGGAGGCGCCCGGACCGGCTCCTCGCGGGCCGCAGGCGGCCAGCAGCCCGAGGGCGGCCAGCACGGCGGCGGCGGAAATCGACAGGCGCAGGCGCGGGGTGCGCTGCGCCGCGGCGGGGCGTCGGTGGGGCGTTCGCATCGTGCGGCCTGTCAGTGCGGCCCTTAAGGCGCGCGGCGACCCGTGATGAGCTGGAAGACGATCATCACGACAGCGATGACGAGGAGCAGGTGCAGCAGGCCGCCGGCCGTGTAGGCCGTGACCATGCCGAGCAGCCACAGGACGAGGAGGATGACGGCGATCGTGTAGAGCATGGTTGTCTCCGGAAGGGGTCGATGGATGGGAACTCTGTCTGTCGCGCCGCGGGTGGCTGGAAGCCAGCCTGGCCCGACGGATGGCCCAGCATCAACCCAACAGCGCTCGGCAGGTGCAGGCGCACCGCCCGATCCGCCGTCGGCATCCGCTGACAGGCTCCGGAAAAACGAAAAGGGCGCCCGGTGAGGGGCGCCCTGAGAGCGAACTGCGCGCGCATGGCCGCGCCACGAGGCGCGCCAGATCAAGCGGGCGATGGGACCGTCAGGCCCAGCGCTGGAACTGGATGAACGTCTGGTCGCTGATCTGGATGAAGTCGGACTTCGTCTTGGACAGGAAGTAGCTGTACAGCACCTGGCCGGACAGCAGCTCCTCCAGCGGCGTGGTGACGACGTTCCAGGAGTCGGCCGAGTTGCCGCGCTGCAGCGTCATGCTGGCCGCCATCACGTTGAGCGTGCCAGAGGGGATGGTGACGCCGCCGGCGATCGACGGGTTGTAGATGTTGACGCGCACCTTGTCGTTGCCCACCACCTTGGCCGTGACGACGAGCGCATTGACGGCCGCGGCGCCGATGGCGGCGTCGGAGATGGACGTCAGCGCCGCGTTGCACATGTCGCCGATGACGATGTTGCTGAGCGTGGCGAACGAGATGGTGGTGCTGACGCTGCCGCCCATCGGCACGAAGCCCGGGGCCCAGGTGCCCGTGTAGCGGCCATAGGCGGGGCTGTCGACGCCGGTGGAGTCGAACTCCGCCAGGCGGTCGTCATGGCCGTCGATCGGCGTGAGGATGGGCGCGCCCTTGGCGTCTCGCGGGCGCGCGCCCTGCGTGCCGATGCGCGAGATGCCGTAGCGGCGCAGGTCGATGTCGACGCCATGCTGGCCGGGCCAGTCCATGCACAGCGAGATGGTGTACAGGCCGGTGGTGTTGACCAGGAAGTGGCCGTCGGGCTGCAGCGTGATGTCCGGGGCGTCGGAGAACTCGGTGACGGTCCACGGGCACAGGTACACCACGTTGGGCTTGGGCAGCGTGATGTCGGGGCCGGCCATCTGGAACCGGTTGCGCGTGAACGGATAGGCGCCCGCCGCGGCCAGGCGGCCACGATGGTTGGCGGCCGAGGCCGCGCCGGGGGCGATGGCGGCGCCCAGGGCCATGGCGGCCGCGCCCGTGCCGAGGAAACGGCGGCGCTGCGCCGCGTCGTGGTTGGATTGATCGGTCATGTTGGAATGCTCCCTCAGGAAGATGACAGGACTGCGCCAAAGGGCGGCAGACTTGATTGGACCGGGCCCGGCAGGCAGGCCGCGTCAGGGGGAACCCTCCCCTGTCGACCCCCTGAGCGTAACCTGAGCGGCCGGGCGCGCCCGCGCCGACAATCGTGCGATGACCGAACACGACCTCGTCATCGCCGGCGGCGGCATCGCCGGCCTGTACTGCGCCAAGCGCCTGGCCGACGCCGGCCACCGCGTGCTGATCCTCGAGACCGCGTCCGACCGCTGGGGCGGCCGCATCGAGACCGAGGAGCTGGACGGCTTCATCGCGGAGATGGGCCCGATGCGCTTCGAGCCCACGCTGCAGCCCCGGTTCGCCGGCCTGTGCGAGGAGATGGGCGTGGACCTGGTGCCCTTCGCCGGCCCGGCCGCCGAAGGCCTGGCGGCCCCGGACGCCGAGCTGCCGCCGGAGGAGCAGGGGCTGAACTCGCTGCAGCTGCTGCGCCGCGGGATCATGCTGATCATGGGCCGCGCGCCCGACGACCAGGCGTGGATCGACGCGCTGGGCGAGCCCGACTACATGCGCCTGCGCAAGCACGCGCAGCTGCACGGCCAGCCGCTGTGGGCCACGGGCTTCTGGAACGCGCTGTCGGCGCAGGGCATCCTGAGCCACCGGGCGCTGGTGAAGCTGCGCGACACCGGCACCTTCTATCACATGATCCCGGAGAACCTGAACGCCATCGAATGGATCATCTGGTGGCTGCGGGCGCTGAAGACGGTGGGGGCGCAACTGGCCACGATCCCGGGCGGCTCCGCGCGCCTCAGCGAGGGCCTGCTGGGCGACCTGCGCGCGCATCCCAACGTCACGCTGGCCGGTGGCCACACGCTGCTGGGCTTCCGCCCGACGGGCCTCGGGCGCGCGTCGCTGGAGCTGGACGTGCGCACGCAGAGCGGCATCACGCGCCTGCAGGCCGAGCGCCTGGTGCTGGCCCTGCCGCGGATGCCGCTGGTGAAGCTGGCGTCGCACCTGCCGCACCACATCGCGCAGGCGCTGGACAGCGTCAACGGCTTCCCGATGCTGAAGGTGTTCTTCGTCAGCAACGCACCCTGGTGGGACTACGACCAGGCCCCGCAGCAGCACGCCAACTGCATGCCCACGCGCGAGGTGCACTACTTCCGGCGCCCGCGCGACGCCGACCCCGACGGCCACGGCATGGTGCTGCTGTACATGGACCGCCCGTCCACCGAGTTCTGGCGCCACTACGTGACGGACACCGAGCGCCACGACCGCGCCGAGGTGGACCAGAACGGGCGCATCGTGGACGCCTTCGCGCTGTTCGTGGCGCGCGACGTGCAGCGGGCGCTGGCGCAGGAGGGCGACGCGCGGGCGGCCGCCGCCGAGGCTGCCGCCACCGCCGGCGACCCCGCGCTGAAGCTCACCGAGGGCGCGCGCCGGATGTTCGGCGACATGACGCTCGCGCAGGCCGCCGCGCACGTGAAGCAGTCCATCGTCACCTACGGCATCCGCGACTGGGCTCGCGCCCCCTACGGCGCCGCCAACCACGGCTGGCAGCCCGGCGTGCGCTCGTGGAAGGTGATGGACGCGTTCAAGGCCTTCGACTTCGGCAGCGGCGCGCACAACGTGCACATCGTGGGCGAGGCGTATTCCGACTACCAGGGCTTCATCGAGGGCGCCCTCAACAGCGCCGAGCTGGCGCTGAAGACGATCCCCCCACCCTACCGGGACCGGGTGCGTTTCGTCGACCCGGGCGCGCTGGGGGACGACGCGGCGTCGGCGGGCTGACGCGCCCATCGCCGCTTCCGGCAGCGGATCGCCCGCTCCCGCAGTCCGTCGCACGGCGCTCGCGGCCTCGGCGGGCGATGCCCAGAATCCACCCCATCGACACGCTTCCCGCACTGGAGCCCGCCATGCGCACCGCCCTGTTCCCCGTCCTGCCCCTCGCGTCCCTGCTCCTCGTCGCCGGCCTGGCCCAGGCGGCCGAACAGGTGCGCACCGTGCCCGCGTTCACGTCCATCGACAACCGCGGCCCCATCAGCGTGGCCATCGACGTGGGCCCCGCGCAGTCCGTGAAGGTGAGCGGCAACGAGACGTTCGTCGGGTTGCTGCTGACCGAGGTGGTGGACGGCGAGCTGCGCATCACGATGCGTGACAAGCACATCTCGGGCTCGCTGGGCGACCCGAAGGTCACGATCACGATGCCGCAGCTCAACGCGTTCACCATGTCGGGCGCCGGGGCCGTCACGCTGTCGCACGTCACCGGCGACAAGCTGGCAGTGAGCTTCGGCGGGGCCGGCAGCCTGAAGGCCGATGGCCGCGTCAAGCAGCTCAACCTCACGGTGGGCGGCGTCGGCGACATCGACACCCGCGCGCTGCAGGCCGAGGCCGCGGACGTGCGCGTGGGCGGCATCGGCAGCGTGAAGGTGACGGCCACGGCGCGGCTGGATGCCAGCGTCGGCGGCGTCGGATCGCTCACCTACTACGGCCACCCCAAGGCCGTGAACACGTCGGGTGGCGGCCTGGGCAGCATCAGCCGCGGGGATTGAACGCGACCCCTCACTCGGGATCGTCGTCGTCCCCCAGCCACTTCTCGGCCAGCGCGTGCCGCAGGATGTCGGTGCGCGTGCGCAGCTGGAGCTTCTCCAGCGCGCTCGCCTTGTAGAACTCCGCCGTCTTCACGCTGATGCCCAGCTGCGCGGCCACTTCCTTGTTGCTCTTGCCCCAGGCGATCAGCCGCAGCACCTGCTCCTCACGCTCGCTCAGCGCGGGCTTCGGGCGCGGGTTCTCGCCGGGATCGGGCTCCTTCATCAGGCGTGACAGCAGGCCGCCGGCCAGGCTCGGGTCGACGTACGTGCCGCCCGCGGCCACGGCGCGGATGGCACCCATCAGCGCGTCGCCCGCGGCCCGCTTGACGACGTAGCCCGACGCGCCCGCCCGCAGCATGCGCCGCAGGTAGGCCGGGTCGGCGTGGCGCGTGAGCGCGATCACGCGCACGCGCGGGCAGGTGCCGCGGATCTGTTCGGCCGCTTCCGCGCCACCGACGTCGGGCATCGAGACGTCCAGCACCGCGACGTCCGGTTGCAGCTGCTGCGCCAGCGCGACGGCCTCGCGGCCTCCGCGCGCCAGGCCCACCACCTCCATGTCGGGCTGTGCGCTCACCAGCATGGCCAGGCCTTCCCGCAGGACGGCATGGTCGTCGGCGAGGAGGATCCGCCAGCCATGCGCGGGCTGTTCACGGGTGGACATCGGGGGGCATCTCCTCGGGAAGGTCCTTCATTGGCCACCGGCGGGCAGCAACTTTCGTTTGGTTCAAATCTTCGCCGCCTCCGCTACAGGAAATGGGTGGAGGGCCCAGGCGCACCGATCGGCCCGTGGGGCGGCGCGGGCTTTCCCCGGGGGGTTTTCCACGCGCCGTCGTGGCGATGTCCAGCAAGACGGGTGCCCTGTCGGGTGACGGCGCAGAATGCGGCGATGCAGACCGCGCGCGTCCTCGCCCTCACCGCCTGGCTGGCGGCCCTGATGGCCCTGCCCGGCGGCGCGTCCGCCGCGGACCGCATGTCCACCCTCGACTTTCCTTCCACCTGCCCTGCGGGCACCGGGCCCTCCACCCTGGTGGTCTTCCTGCCCGGCCGGGGCATGGACATCCGCGAGTTCGCCGTGCACGACGGCGTGGCCGCCCTGCGCGGCAATGACGTGGACGTCGACCTCGTGGACGCGCACCGCGGCTACTACGCGGACCGCACGATCCTGCGGCGCCTGCACGACGAGGTGGTGGCCCCGGCCCGCGCGCGCGGCGTGCGCGACGTGTGGCTGGTGGGCATCTCCATGGGCGCGTACGGGGCGATGCTCTACGCCGCCACGCATCCCGACGAGATCACCGGCGTCGTGGCGCTCGGGCCCTACTTCGGCGGCGACACCACGCAGCAGGCGATCCGCGCGGCGGGTGGCCTGAAGGCCTGGCGTCCCGACGTCGCGGTGGCCGACCTGCCGCTGGAGGGCCGCGGCGACATCCTGGTGTGGCAATGGCTGCAGGACCAGGCCCGGGCCGGCGCGCGCCGCACGTGGATCGGCCACGGCGACGACGACCGCTTCCTGGCGGCCGACCTCCTGGCCACCGCCGCGTTCCCGCGCGACCGCGTCGTCGTGCGGCCCGGGGGCCATGACTGGGGCGCTTGGCAGCCCGCCTGGCAGGCCATCGCGGCGCAGTTGCCGCTGCCGGCCTGCGCGCCCGTTGTGCCGGCGCCAGCGGCCCCGAAAGGGTAGGCGGAGGGCGGGCTGGGCGGGCTCGAAGCTTGCCCCCAGGCCGCACGGCCCGGCGGTCCCTCTTCGCCGCGCCGTCCCACCCATGGATCCCCTCCCGCTGCGCGCGCTGCTCTATCGCTACTTCTTCTACGGCTGGCTGTTCCGCAACGCCGACCGTGGCAACGCGTGGGAGCGCGCCGCGTCGCTGCGGCACAACCAGCAACAGGCGCGGTGGCTGCCCACCTACCTGCGGCGGATGACGGCGCTGGGCGGCCTCGCCTTCGCCGTGGCGATGTTCTGCGAGGTGGGCCTGGGATCGCCGCTGCTGTCCGCGCCGTTCTATGTCGTCACGGTGCTGGCCGTGCCGTACGACGTGGTCACGGGCGTGTGCTGGTGGTTCCTCACGCAGCGCCCGGCCAGCTGAGCCCCGCGCCGCCCTGGCCTGAGCGCATGCGGCGTCAGCTCGTTGCACGTGTAGCGCGCCTCGCGCTGCCGCCGACACACCGCCAGGGCCAGCGGCGGCGCCCACTGGTCGGCCAGGTGCGGGCCCAGCGCAGGGGCCGTGCGCGGGGTCTACCTGGCGATGCGCGCCCGCACGGCCTGGAGCGACAGTGACGTCACCGGCGGGGATGCCAACGATGCCCCACCATCCACCACCTGGTCGAAGCCGCGGCCGTCGCTGCCGGAGGGCTGCACTCCGCAAGTGATGGCATCGCGAGGCCCGATGCAGTCCCAGCCCGTGCCCCGGCTCAGCGCCAGGTGGGCGGTGCTGACGGTGCGGGGCTGCAACCGCTCCAGCACGTCGACGAAGCTCGGCGCGGGCGTCGTGCCTCGCGTCGCGTGATGGTCACCCACCAGGAACAGGTTCGCGGACTGCGGGTAGGCGCTCGCCACGGCATGCACCTGCAGGGCCATGAAGGCATCCTTGAAGCCTGCCTGGACGAAGGGCGTGAACGCCGCGGGTTCGCGTGGCGAGCCCGGATAGTCGCTCGAATCGGGCTCGACGGCGTACGCCCGGATGACGTGCCCCTCTGCGCGCAGCGCGCGCGCCGTCTCGATCAGCCGCACCATCGACACGCTGGTCCGACCGTCCACCAGCCCCTCCGGATGCCAGTGCGGGTCGGCCAGCAGCGCGGCCAGGTCGTCGTCGGTGCCGCGCGACCCCAGGTAGCGTTCGATCGCCGCCGCCGCCGGCCGGTCGATCTCGAGGAAGAGGTTGACGTCCCTTCGCGTGGCTGCGAGCGCGCACAAGGTGTTGGCGGTCCAGCGCGGGGATTGCTCGGTGCCGTGCACCTCTCCGATGACAAGGACCGCGGTGGGCCCGGGCGGCAACGTCGGCACGGCCATCGTGCCGGCGCACAAGGGCGTGGCGTCGGCACTCGTGGCCACGCACCAGGCGGCCGCGGTGGCGATGGCGATGGCGATGGCGATCGCGACGATCCCCGAGGGTCGGAGGAAACCAGGTTGGCTCGACGTCATGCGGCCGAACGATACCGTGGACAGCGGCGCACAGGGGACCTGCACGCGGCCGCACGCGCTCGCCTTACACGTCGATATTCGCCGCCCTCAACGCATTCGTCTCGATGAAGTCCCTTCGCGGCTCCACCTCGTCGCCCATCAACATCGTGAACACCCGGTCGGCCTCGATCGCGTCCTCGATCTGCACCTTCAGCAGGCGGCGCACGGTGGGATCCATCGTCGTCTCCCACAGCTGCTCGGGGTTCATCTCGCCCAGGCCCTTGTAGCGCTGGCGACCCACGGCGCCTTCGGCCTGTTGCAGCAGCCAGGCCATGGCGGCGCGGAAGTCGGCCACCTTGGTCTCCTTGCGCCGCTCGCCCTCGCCGCGATAGGCCACGGCATCGGGACCCAGCAGGCCCTTGAACGTGATGCCGGCGCGCGACAGCGCCTCGTAGTCCGCGCCGTGCACGAAGTCCTGCGTGATGACGCTCGCCTTGGTGTTGCCGTGGTGCTGGCGGGCGATGCGCAGGATGTGCTTGTCGGTGCGGGCGTCCAGGTGGGCGGTGACCTGCGCGTCGTGCAGCGCGGCCTGCAGCGCGACGGCGCTGGCGGCGGCCTTCTCGTCGTCGTCCAGGTCCAGCGTCAGGCCGTCGGCGATGGCGCGCAGGGCCTCGATGTCCATCCAGTTGGACAGGCGCTCGATGACGTTGCGGGCCAGCACGTACTGGCGCGCCAGGTCTTCCAGCACGGTGCCGGTGAGCAGGGCGCTGCCCTCGCCCTTGCCCGGGTTGACGGTGGCGCCGTCCAGCGCCACCTTCAGCAGGAAGCCATCGAGCTCGACGCCGTCCTTCAGGTACTGCTCGTGCTTGCCGTGCTTGACCTTGTACAGCGGCGGCTGCGCGATGTAGATGTGGCCGCGCTCCACCAGGTCGGGCATCTGGCGGTAGAAGAACGTCAGCAGCAGCGTGCGGATGTGCGCGCCGTCCACGTCCGCGTCGGTCATGATGATGATGCGGTGGTAGCGCAGCTTGTCGGGGTTGAAGTCGTCCCCGCCCATGCCCTTGCCGATGCCCGTGCCCAGCGCGGTGATCAGCGTGAGGATGGCGTCCGACGACAGCAGCTTCTCGTAGCGCGCCTTCTCCACGTTCAGGATCTTGCCGCGCAGCGGCAGGATCGCCTGGAACTTGCGGTCGCGGCCCTGCTTGGCGGAGCCGCCGGCGGAGTC
>FTBV01002038.1_pt1 | contig 20810 bp, 18 predicted proteins | sample 1639281 | NCBI WGS metagenome assembly FTBV01 (sample SAMEA3914864, study PRJEB12502) | metagenome | biome: forest; material: soil | place: USA | collected 2012-03-12 | depth 0.3 m | reverse complement strand
GCCTCGGGCAGCTTCCGCGACATCCATCTGCGTCGCGCCGGCAAGGAAGTCGCCGTGTTCGACCTCTACGACCTGCTGCTCAAGGGCAATCGCGACACCGACGCGCTGGTGCAGCCGGACGACGTCATCTTCGTGGGTCCGATCGGCACCCAGGTCGCCGTGCTGGGCAGCGTGAACCAGCAGGCCATCTACGAACTCAAGCCCGGCGAAACCCTGGCCGACGTGCTGGGCATGGCCGGCGGCCTCAACGCCGTGGCCGACCACAACCGCGTCTCGCTGGAGCGGCTGGCCGACCGCAACAGCGGCCGCGTCGTCGAACTCGCCTTGCCGGCGCATCTGCACGACCCGCTCGCATCGGGCGACATCGTGCACGCCTTCAGCGTGATCACGGCCTCGCTGCCGCAGGAAGTGCAAAACGAGCACGTGCGCGTGGAGGGCGAGGTCGCGCATCCGGGCGACTACATCCTGCCCCCGGGCAGCCACATCGCCGACGCGCTACGCGCGGCCGGCGGCATGACCGGCTCCGCGTACCCGTACGGCACGGAGTTCTCGCGCGAGAGCGTGCGCCGCCAGCAGCAGGTCAACTACGAACGTGCGCTGCGCGATCTCGAAACCGACATGTCGAAGAACCAGGCCAGCCAGCGCGTGACCTCGAGCGAGGAGCTGGCCTCGCAGAACGCGACGGCGTCCGCCAACGCGCGCCTGCTGAACCGCCTGCGCGAGGTGCGCCCGACCGGCCGCGTGGTGCTGCAGATCGCCCCGGATGCGAAGACCTTGCCCGACCTCGCGCTGGAGGACGGCGATACGCTGAACATCCCGAACCGCAGTTCCTCGATCGGCATCTTCGGCAGCGTGTTCAACACCGGAAGCTTCGTGTTCGAGCCCGATCACACGACCGGGCAGTACCTCGCCCTCGCCGGCGGTCCGACGCGCGGCGCCGACAAGGACAGCATCTTCATGCTGCGCGCCAACGGCTCGGTCATCAGCGCGCGCCAGGGCGCGTCGTTCTGGCACAGCGGCAGCGACTTCGCGAGCGCCGTCGTGCAACCGGGCGACACCATCTTCGTGCCGGAGCAGGTCAACAAGTCGACGTTCGTGCAGGACGCCAAGGACTGGACGCAGATCCTGTACCAGTTCGGCCTCGGCCTGGCCGGCATCAAGACGCTGGGGCTGTGATGCAGGCCACCATCGATCGCGACAACACCCCTCCCGCGGACCTGATCGACCTGTCGATGCCCATCGCCAGGCGCTGGCGCTCCGTGATCCTGATCCCGATCTGCGCGGCGTTGCTCGGCTACGGCGCGACGTACCTGATCGACCCGACGTTCAGGGCCACCGCGACCTTCCTGCCGCCCCAGCAGCAGCAGAGCGGCATCGCGTCGGCGCTGGCCTCGCTGGGCGCCGTTGCCGGCCTGGCCGGAGGCGCGGCGGCCATCAAGAGCCCGGCCGACCAGTACGTGGCGCTGATGCAGAGCACCACCGTCAGCGACCGGCTGATCGACCAGTTCAAGCTGATGCAGGTCTACAAGGCCCGCTATCGTGCAGAGGCGCAGAAGATCCTCGCGAAGGCGACGGTCATCGTGGCGGGCAAGAAGGACGGCCTGATCACGGTGGACGTCGACGACACGGATCCGGCGCGCGCGGCGGCCATCGCCAACGCGTATGTCGACGAACTCCGCCGCCTGACCTCGACGCTGGCCGTCAGCGAGGCCCAGCAACGCCGCGTGTTCTTCGAAGGTCAGTTGCAGGACACCAAGCGCAAGCTGACGCAGGCGCAGATCGCGCTGCAGGAAAGCGGCTTCAACTCGGGCGCGCTGAAGGCCACGCCGCAGGCGGCCGCGGAGGCCTATGCCAAGGCGCACGCCGAAGAGACAGCCGCCGAGGTGCGCCTCGAGACGCTACGCAACTCACGCACGGACAGCAGCGTGGAAGTGCAGCAGGCCACGGCCGCGGTGCAGGCCCTGCGCGAGCAGCTGCGCCAGCTCGAGCAGGCCAATCCCGACAGCGCCCACGGCCCCGACTACGTCACCAAGTATCGCGAGTACAAGTACCAGGAGACGCTGTTCGAGCTGCTCGCCCGCCAGTACGAGAGCGCGCGCTTCGACGAGGCGCGCGAAGGCGCGCTGATTCAGGTCGTGGACACCGCCAAGCCGCCGGAGCGCAAGATCAAGCCGCTGCGCATGATCGACGGCATCGTCGTGGGCTTGCTGACCGGCATCGTGTACGTGCTGTACCTGTTCCTGCGCGAGCGCTGGAGCCGCGCGGCGCTCGACCCTGCCGTGGCCGCGCGGCGCGAGAACCTGCGGGCGGCCCTGCGCGGGCGCGCCTGACGCGTCCACGCGCGCCGGGCCCGCGCCGCGGGCGTCCCCTCGCCGCGAGGAGACGCCGGCGTCGTTCCGTCAGGGCATGACCAGGAACAGCGCCGCCAGCACCAACCGGTCGCGGAACGCGCGCCGGTACTGGCGCACGTGCAGGGCCAGCCAGACGCGATCGCGCCAGTTCATCCGGGCCAGCCTGCCCAGCAACGGCGCCTTGGAGCCGGTGGCAGCGGCGATCGCGAGGACATCCTCCCGGAAGTGCCCGCGAAGGATGTTGCGGATACGGGGCACGGCCGCGCGCCAGCCCGTGTTCGCCCCGGCCTCGTTGCGCTCGTGCTGGCGATAGAGCAGTGTGGAGCTCGCATCGATGGTCCAGCGCCATCCGCGCTCGCGCGCGAACGAGTAGATCAGCCAGTCGTGCACCTTGATCTTCCACAAGGTCTCGAAGTTCGTCCTCACCCAGTCCTGCAGTTCGACGAACACCGCGCGCCGGAAGACGAACGTGCAGCCCGGGCCGGCCGACTCGAACAGGTGGTCGAAGGCCTGCTGCGGCTGGGACTTGAAGAGCAGCTTGCGGCGGCCGTCCTCCCAGAAAGCCGTCACGTTGGAGCTGTAGACATCGGCCCCCGTCTGCGCAAGCACCTTCACCGAACGGGCCAGCTTGTCGGGCAGCCAGAGGTCGTCCTGGTCGGACAGCGCGAAGTACTCGACGTCGTCCAGCGCCGTGTCGCGGATGAGCCGCAGGAAGTTGCGGTTGGCATTGCCGAACTTCTCGGGAAACGGCGGCAGCAGCGTGAGGTCACCCCGTCTGCTCGCCGACTCCAGCAGCGCAGGCGTGGCGTCGGTGGACGCGTCGTCGCTGGCCACGATGCTCGCCGAAACGCCGGCCTGCCCGACCAACGTGGCGAGTTGCTCCTCCAGCCAGCGATCGCCGTTGTAGGTAGCCAGAAGGATTCGTATCGACGGGACGCCGGGCATGGATGGGAAGGTCGGTATCGGGAAGACGCGTCGTGGAAGACGGCTGCACAGGCAGTCAGAGGCCCGCGACGAGCAGGCGGATGAGGCTTGGCCAATCGGGCGCGTACGGCGCGGCCACGTGCGGGAGCACCGCGGGTTCGAAGACGAGCCGCCGCTCCTGCAATTCGAGCATCTGTCGGGCCAGCTTGCCGGCGTCGCGCGGCTGGAAATACGCGGCGCGCGCGTAACTTCCCACGGTTTCGTGCGCGTAGGGAAGGTCGGCCGCGAGGATCGCGAGCCCGTGGCCCTGCGCCTCGGTCAGCGGCAGGCCCCAGGTCTCGAGGCGCGACGGGAACAGCAGGCAGTCCGCCTCGGCGTAGAGCGCGCTCATCTGCTCGCGCGACTGCAGTCCGATGAATTCGAGCGTGCGCAGGTCCTTGAAGCGCTCGTGGATCTCGCGCGCATAGGCGTTCTCGTCGCCGGCCACCGTCAGCTTGACGCGCCCCTTCCACCGGGGATCGGCCTCGAGGAGTCGCACGGCCTCGCCCACGACCTCCAGGTTCTTGAAGATGCGCGGCAGGGTCGGATAGATGAACAGCGGCGCGGCGGACGGCGCCCGTGCCGGGGCCGCCGGTGCGGCAGGCACCGGTCGTGACACGATCACCTCGCGCACGCCGTAGCGACGCCGGAACTCGTCGCGCAGCCAGTCCTGCTGCACGATGATCGCGTGGTTGCGACGGATGAACAGCCGGTACATGACCCCGTAGAACAGCGTGAACACGAGCTGCTTGGGGGCGAGCCAGCTCTCGCGCCAGGTGATCCGGTAGAACGGCATCGGGTTGTGACAGTAGACGACCTGGCGGCGCGCCGTGACGACGGGCGTGAGGTCGTGCAGTGCAAGCCAGAGGTCGGCCCGCAGGCCGCGCGACAGCTTGCGGCAGGACCAGTACTCGAACCAGGCACGGCGCAGCCAGGACGCCTTGAGCGCCGGAAACTCGAGGTACTCCACGCCGTCCGCCGGCGCCAGCGCTCGATCGTGCACCAACGCCACGATGCGCCATTGCGGCGGCAGATCGCGGCGCAGCGTCGTCAGGCATTCGCGCAGGATCGACAGCGTGCCGCCCTCGACCAGGTTGACGGCCGAGACGACGACGGTTCGTCCCTCGGCGCGCTTGCTCTCGCTCTTCGAATCTCTCATGGGCCTCGCACGGCGATGCGATCGCGCCAGGCACGATCGCTGGAGCGCATCAACGGCCAGGCACTGGCCGCCAGATACACGATGGCAAAGCCCAGCATCAGGTCCATCGTCTGCGACATGAACAGGGCTTCATCGATCGCCAGGGCCGGCGACAGCAGGACGAAGGTCGTCGCCATGCACAGCCCCAGCGGCCTGGCACTTGCGGCCCGGACGAAGCGGCTTCGCAGCCAGCCGATCCCCATGCCGATCACGCAGCAATAGAGGTACTGCCCGACGCCGAAATACATCTCTCCGCTGACGTAGAACGGCACGTTCGGCCCCAGGCTCTCGCTGACGTCGTCGCTGGCGCCCAGGCTCAGCTGCACCATCCGGCCGCCGTACGGGATGCCGTAGTCCACCAGGCGCAGCGCGCCGAGCACCGGTGCCAGCAGGTTGGCGAGGTAGTCGGAGAAGTCCAGCGACGCGAACGCGTGCTGGACCTGGGGCGTCTCCCAGTAGATGAGCACGTCGCTGGAATACAGCAGGCGCACGCCGAAAGCCAGCAGCGCGCCGACGAAGTCGCCCTGCTCGATGACGAGCACGCCCAGGCTCACCGAGACCGCAGCGATGGCCAGGGCGGGCAGCAGCCACTTCTTCCAGCGCGACTTCCGGGCGTCCGCGCGCTGGAGATCCGCGCGCGACCCGAGGAGCGCGAACGCGAACAGCATCGGCACCAGCGCGGACTTGGAACCCGACAAGCCCGAGATGGCCACGTAGGCCGCGTACCCCAGCATCGCCCAGCGCGGGCGCCGGGTGAACAGCAGGTAGGTGAGCCCGACGATGTCGAACGTGCCCAGGCCCCAGTCGAGGCGGCGCAACCAGCCGAAGCCGCCCGCATAGCTCTCGGTCTTCGCGAGCGAAGGATCCGCCGACAGCGCCGGCGGTCCGACCACCGCGAAGAAGAACAGGTTGGCCAGCACGAACAGCAGCGTGCCGATCATGACGATGCGCGTGAACTGCGCCTGGTGCAGTTCGCTGGCGGCGGCCGGGGCCGGCTGCGCCGCGGGTCCGGGCCAGGTCAGCCGGACGCCGACCCAGAACGTCACGATGCAGGCGATGACGCGCACGAATTCGAGCGACATCCCGCTGAGGGCGAACGACATCGCGACGGCGGCGATCGAGCCGAGTCCGACGTAGACGATCGGGTCGATGAGGCCGATCGCCATCCGGCGCAGCATCCAGCCGTGCACCAGGATGGCGGCGCACAGGACGAGCCAGACGGCGGTGAGATCGGTGTCGAAGTCCATGATCAGAGGAAGCGCGTCGTGCGGTACTGCAGCGCGTACTTCGCGCGCACGACCGCGTTGACGCACCGCACGCCCAGGCGCACGAGCCAGGCATCGTTCGCATAGACCGCGCGGTTGGCGGCCAGGATCGCCTCGACCTTGTCCGCCTTGCTTTCCAGCGAGGCCGAATCGAAGCTGAGATCGTGCTCGATCACGATGGGCAGCGCCAGGAAGCGAGGCTCCCGGCGTCCGAGCCGCTTGAAGAAGTCGGTGTCGGTGCCGTACAGCTTCAGCGTGTCGCTGTACCACACGCCCAGCTCCTCGAACACGCGGCGGTGGATCCAGGCGCCGCTGTTGATCAGCGTGTTGGCGCGCAGCGAGTGCCAACCCGGGCGCGGGCCGCTCCAGCGCCGGCCCCAGCCCAGGAAGATCCGGCAGGGGCTCGCGATGCGGCTGCCTGCCCGCATGTGCGGCGCCATCAACGCCGGGAAGGACTCGGTGCGCGCCGCGCGCTGCGCGGCCTCGACGATGTCCGCGGGCAGGCTCGTGTCCTGGTCGAGGATCAGCACGTAGCGGGCCGCGCCGAGATGCGCGCGGATCGCGCGGTTGTAGGCCCGGCCCAGCGGCGGATTGTCCGGCGCGGACTCGTAGACCGACGGCGTGGGCGAGAGCGCGGCGGCGGCGCGCGCGAACGCCTCGTCCTGGCGCTGCGGGCTGTGGTCGACCACGACGACGCGCTCGCAGCCGTCCATCCGGGCACAGGCCGCCAGCGTGCGCAGCGTCGGCGTCGCGTCCGGTGCCGTGCGGTACAGGACGACGATGGCTACGAACGAGAAAGCGTCTTCAGTCGCCATTGCAGTCCACGTAGCTTGAAGAGAAACCAGGCCACCGCCACCCAGGCCCGGCCGCAATTGCGCGCGACGACCGTGTAGAACTCGCCGAAGCGGCTGCGCTCGTGGGAGACGCCGTCCGCCGCATGGCAAGCCACGGACTCCGGCAGGCACGCCACGTCGCGCGGACGCAGCAGCCGCAGGTTGAGGTCGTAGTCGGCGAACGTGCGGAACGCGGTGTCGTAGCGCAGCGCGGGCACGCGCCGGTAGAACGTGCCCTGATGGTGCAGGCCGTTGTAGGTCTTCCTGCGCCAGTCGAAGAACGGCACGTGCCTGCCGCCCTCCGCGAAATCGACCGGAAAGCTCAGCGCCGCCACCGTGTCGGCCGCGCCGCGTAGCTCCGCTAGGGGCACCCTGAGCAGGCGATCGCCCACGTTGATGTGGACCACGAAGCGGCCGTGCGCGAGCGCGATGCCCTTGTTCATCGCGTCGTAGATGCCGCTGTCGGGCTCGCTGACCAGGATGTCGATCCGCTCCGCAAAGCGCCGCGCGATCGCCAGCGTCCCGTCCGTGGAGGCGCCGTCCACCACGACGACCTCGACCTCGGGGCCCTGGAAGCGGCAGATGCTGGCCAGCGTCGCCTCGATGTCACGCTCGCCGTTGCGCACGACGGTGACGATCGACAGCAGCGGCGTGGAAGTTCGTGTCAGCCCCATGGTCGAGTCGGCACCGGCAGTAGGAAAAGGGAAAAAAGACCCGGCATGGGAGGCAGATCGGGAGCCGCGGCAAAGACCGCCATTATCGCCTGCCGTGCGCGGCGGGCCGACGCGCGAGCACCCGGGCGTTCGTGCCGCGGCGGCACGACGCTACAATGCGTGTTCAATGACTGAACGCACCGACACCGGATTCGCCGACTCGCCGCTCGACGCCGAGGAAGCGCAGCTCGTGATCCTGCGCCTGCTCAACGAAGACCCCGAATTGTCGCAGCGACAGCTGGCCGAGCGGCTCGGCACCAGCCTCGGCAAGACGCACTACCTGCTGCACGCACTGCTCGATGCGGGCATGGTGCGCGTTCGGCGCTTCCGGCAGAGCGATCGCAAGCTGGCCTACGCCTACGTGCTGACGCCCAGCGGCCTGCGCGAACGCATCCGGCTCACGAGCGCGTTCCTGGCTCGCAAGGAAAGGCAGTTCGACGCACTGAAGAAGACGATCGAGCTCTTGAAGAACGAAATGAACACATCGCTCGAGCAGCACGCGGCCAGCGAAGGCGCGCGCTCGCGATCAGGAACGACAAAATGAACCAGGACCACCCCGTGCGCCATGCGCCGGCCGTCGTCGCAAGCGCAGGCGCCCCGGCATGCGGCCTCTTCGCGTGATGCTGGCCCGGCTCTCCCCCCGGCTCGCGAACCTGGATCCTCGCACCAGCCGCGTCCTGCTGACCGCTGCCACGAGCTATGTCGGGCGCTTCGGTTCGGGCATCGTCCTGCTCATCACCATCCCGCTGGCCAAGCAGCATCTCACGCCCGAACTCTTCGGCGTGTGGATGATGCTCAGCTCGCTACTGGCGTTCTTCGCGTTCGTCGATCTCGGCGTGGGCAACGGCGTGCTCAACCGCGTCACGTCCGCGCGGGCGAACGGGCGCGACGACGAATTCGCGCACGCGGTCGCCGGCGGCTACCTCTGCACCGGGCTGGTCGGGCTCATCATCGCGGCCGCGTGGTTCGTCTGGCGCGTGGCGGCCGCCGAACCGACGTCCATCGCCGGCGCGCTGACCCCGGCGTCGCGCGACGCCGCGCTCGCGGCGCTCCAGGCCTTCGCGCTGCTGCTGGCGCTCAACGTGCCGGCCGTGCTGATCCAGAAGATCCAGCTCGGCTCGCAGCAGGGTCACTGGATCGGCGTGTCGCAGCTGTTCGCCTCGGTCGCGACCTTGATCCTGGTGCCGGCGACGCTGCTCAACGACGGTCCGCTGTGGATGCTGGTGGTGTCCTCGTTCGGGATGCAGGTCCTCGTCAACGTCGTCAATTCGGTCTGGTGGCTGGTGCGCAACGGCGTGCCGGCGCAGCTGGCCGTGCACGGCATCCATCGCGGCACGCTGGCCGCGCTGCTGGCCAGCGGCGCGATGTTCTTCGTGCTGCAGCTGGCCGCCGCCTTCGCGTTCCAGTCCGACGCCATCGTCCTCACCCACGTGCTGGGGCCGGCGGCCTACGGCGACTTCTCGGCGGTGCAGCGGCTGTTCCTGTTCGTCTCCGCCCTGTTGTCGACCGGCCTCATGGGACTGTGGCCGGCGTTCGGCGACGCCATGTCGCGCGGCGACTCGGCCTGGGCGCGCCGCATGCTGTTCCGCGCGCTGCGGATCGCGGGCGTCGTCGCGGCGCTCAGCACCTGCGCGCTCGTCCTGTGCCTGGGCTTCCTGACGGCGCACTGGCTCCACATGAAGGCCGCGCCGCCGCTCGCGCTGGCGCTCGCGCTCGCGACCTGGACGACGATCGACGCCATGGGCGGCGTCGCGGGCACCTTCATGAACGCGTCGAACGTCCTGCGCGCGCAGATCGTGTTCGCGTTGGCGATGGCATCGCTGGCATTCGCCGGCAAGTGGTGGCTCTCGCCCCATCTCGGCGCGACCGGCGCGGTCCTCGCGACGATCGGTGCCTACTGCCTGGTGTCGGTGCCGGGGCAGATCTTCATTTTCTCGAGGCTGTTCGCCTCCTCCAGGAAACCAAAATGAGCAAGTTCAGCATTCCCATCTACCAGCCCGACCTCGGCGGCAACGAGAAGAAGTACGTCAACGAGTGCCTCGACACCTCGTGGATCTCCTCGCGCGGCCGTTTCGTCGGCGAGTTCGAGAGCCAGTTCGCGCAGCGCATCGGCATCGAGCACGCGGCCTCCGTCTGCAACGGCACGGTGGCCCTGCACCTGGCCCTCATTGCCCTGGGCATCGGCCCGGACGACGAGGTGATCGTGCCCACGCTCACCTACATCGCCTCCGCCAACGCGGTGGCCTACACCGGGGCGCGCGTGGTGTTCGCGGACTCCGACCGCGGCACCTGGCAGATCGATCCGCAGGACATCCGCCGCCAGATCACCCCCAGGACGCGCGCCATCATGCCGGTGCACCTGTACGGGCAGGCGTGCGACATGGACGCGATCATGCAGATCGCGCGCGAGCACCGCCTGTTCGTCATCGAGGACTGCGCGGAGGCCTTCGGCACCTACTACAAGGGCCGGCACGTCGGCACGTTCGGCGACATCTCCACGTTCAGCTTCTTCGGCAACAAGACGATGACGACCGGCGAAGGCGGCATGGTCGTGAGCAACGACCGCACGCTGATCGACCGCTCGCGCCACTTCAAGGGCCAGGGCCTCGCGAGCCATCGCGAATACTGGCACGACGTCGTCGGCTACAACTACCGCATGACCAACATCGCCGCGGCGATCGGGCTCGCGCAGCTCGAACGCGTCGACCAGTTCATCGAGGCCAAGCGTGCCCTGGCGGTGCGCTACCGCGAGCTGCTCAAGGACCTGCCCGTGACGCTGCACGCCGAGCAGCCGGACACCGTCCACAGCTACTGGATGATCTCGCTGCTGGTCGACCATCCGGACGACCGCGATCCGCTGCGCGAGCACATGGCCGCCGACGGCATCGAGACGCGCCCGCTGTTCTACCCGGTGCACACGATGCCCATGTATGCCCGCAGCTACCGCAAGCACGCCGTGGCGGAGGACCTGGCCTGGCGCGGCATCAACCTGCCCAGCTGGCCCGGGCTGAAGCCCGAGCAGGTCGAGAAGATCGCGGGCAGCATCGCCAGCTACTTCAAGAAGAAGGGCGGCTGAAATGCCTGCGTCCGACACCCGTTCCTGCGAACCGGCGTCCGGGCTGCCCGCGATCTTCGTCGTGGGCGCGGGCGGCTTCGGCGCGGAGATCGTCGACTACCTGCAGCATGTGCTGGACCGCGCCGCGACGCCGGCCTATGCCATCGCCGGCGTGGTCGACGACCACGTCGCCGGGCCGCCACCCGAGCAGGTCGGCGGCGTGCCCTTCCGCGGCCGCATCGCCGACGTCGCGGACACGCCGAGTGCGCGCTTCGTCGTGGCCGCCGGCGCGCCGCGCTTCCGCCGCGAGACGATCGAGCAGCTGCGCGCGCTGGGCCTGCCGCTGCACACGCTGGTGCATCCGACGGCGCTCGTCTCGGCGTCCGCCCAGGTCGGCGAGGGCTCGGTGATCGCGCCGTTCTCGATCGTCAACGCCAATGCCCGCGTCGGCGCGGGTTGCGTGCTGAACGTGTACTGTTCTGTCGGACACGACGCGGTGCTGGGCGACTTCTCGGTGCTGTCGCCCTACGCCGCGATGAACGGCTGGTCCAGCGTCGGGGCGCAGTCCTTCCTCGGCACGCGGGCGACGGTCTTCCCGCGGGTCAAGGTGGGCGAACGCTGCACCATCGACTCGCACTCGTACGCCAAGGCGGACACAGGCGACCGGATGATCATCTCCGCGCGCGGCGAGTACCGCGTGCTTTCAAACAGACTAGAGAAATGACCATGAACAACCAACAAAAACTCGTCGAGGCCTTCGCCACCGGGCTGGCCGTGCCCCCGTCGATGATCACCGACGACCTGACCTACGAAGGCATCTCGCAATGGGATTCCGTCGCCCACATGGCGCTCGTGACGGAACTCGAATCCGTGTTCGACGTGATGCTCGACACGGACGAGATCCTCGCGCTGAGTTCCGTCGCCAAGGGCCGGGAGATCCTCACCAAGCACGGCGTCGAATTCTGACGGCAGCGACATGAGCGTACGCACGGCCGCTCCGAAGGGAGCTCGCACCGCAGCCGGCAGGCGGAGGATGGCTTTATGAACGAATTGAACCTGGACGGCAAGGTCTGCCTGATCACGGGCGCCACGCGCGGCATCGGACTCGCGGCCGCCAGGCGTTTCGCGCAACAGGGCGCGCGCGTGGCGCTGGTCGGCCGGCAGCTCGACGAACTGGAGTCGGGCGCCGCGGCCATCCGCGAAGAGTGCGGCGCCGAGAGCGCGCGCGCCTTCTCGTGCGACGTGTCGGACGACGCGCAGGTGCGCGACCTGTTCCAGTCCGTCTTCAAGCAGTACAAGCGGCTGGACGTCCTGCTCGCCAACGCCGGCGTCCTCGACGACGCACTGATCGGCATGGTCTCGCGCGCGCAGATCGAGCGCGTCTTCGGCGTCAACACGTTCGGCCTGCTGTATTGCGCGCAGTACGCGAGCCGGCTGATGGCACGCAACCGCAGCGGCAGCATCATCAACATCGCGTCGATCATCGGCACCAACGGCAACCAGGGCCAGGCCGTCTATGGCGGCAGCAAGGCCGCGGTCATCGGCATCACGCGCTCGCTCGCCAAGGAGCTCGCGGCGACGAACATCCGCGTCAACGCCATCGCGCCGGGCTTCATCGACACCGCCATGACGCGCGGCCTGCCCGAGGCCAAGTTCGCGGAGCGCCTGGACAGCATCGCCATGGGACGCATCGGCACCGCCGACGACGTCGCCAAGGTCGCGCTGTTCCTGGCGAGCGACCTGTCCGCCTACGTCACCGGCCAGGTCATCGGCGTCGACGGGGGCATGCTGATATGAGCGAGCTGCACGATCTCGCGCGGCACGGCCAGGCGCCGGCGATCCACCACGATTCGACCGGGTGGATCGCCTACGAAGCCCTGGCCGCGATGGCCGACGAGAGCGTCGCCGGACTGCGCGAGCGCACGCTGTTCGCCCTCGAGTTCATGGCGACGCCGCAGTGCGTGGCGGCCTACCTCGGCGCGCTGCGCCACGGGCACGTGCCCCTGCTCGTCGACGCGCAGCTCGACGCCGCGATGCGGGAGTCGCTGTACGACCATTTCGGCATTCGCCGGGTCTTCGGCGGCACCGGCTGGCGCGAACGCGCGGGCACGGCGGCGAGCGAGCCGGCGCTGCACGACACGCTCGGGCTGTTGATGTCGACCTCCGGCAGCACCGGCTCGCCCAAGCTCGTGCGCCTGTCCGTCGGCAACCTCGAAGCCAACGCGCGCAGCATCGTGGCATTCATGGACCTGACGGCTGCGGCGCGTGCCATCACGTCGCTGCCGCTGCACTACTCCTACGGCCTGTCGGTGCTCAACTCGCACCTGATGGCCGGCGCCGGCATCGTGCTGTCGGACGAGGCCGTGACGACCGCGCCGTTCTGGGAACGCTTCCGCGCCCACGAGGTGACGGGCCTGGGCGGCGTGCCCACCACCTGGCGCATGCTGCGCCGGATGCGCTTCGAGCGCATGGCGCTGCCGTCGCTGCGCCTGATGACGCAGGCCGGCGGGCGGCTCGACGTCGACGACGTGCGCTGGCTCGAAGGCGTCGCCAAGGCCGCCGACCGGCGCCTCTACATCATGTACGGACAGACCGAGGCGACCGCGCGCATCGCCTACCTGCCGCCGCACTGGCTGGCCACGAAGGCCGGCAGCATCGGCGTGGCCATCCCCGGGGGCACGCTCGAGGTCGTCGACGCCGAGGGCCGGCAGGTCGCCGCGGGCGACGAGGGCGAGCTCGCCTACCGCGGACCCAACGTCATGATGGGCTACGCGGAGTTCCCCGAGGACCTGGCCACTGCAGGCACCATCGACCAGCTGCGCACCGGCGACCTGGGCCACCGCGACGCCGACGGCCTGCACTGGATCACCGGACGCATCAAGCGCTTCGTCAAGGTGTTCGGCAACCGGTTCAGCCTCGACGACGTCGAGGCGCATGTGCGCGGCCGCGGATTCGACGCGGGCGTGGTCGGACGCGACGACCTGCTGATGGTCGCCGCCTGCGCGCCCGAGGACGCCTTGGACACGCTGCGCGCCGAGCTCGCGGCGTACTACCGCCTCCACCCGTCGGCCATTCGCGTGGCGAGGGTGCAGGCGCTGCCGCGCAACAGCGCCGGCAAGCTGCTGCACGCCGCCCTGCTCGCGCAACTCGACAACCAGGACGGCGGGAGCAAGCCATGACCGAGGACGACCGCAACTTCGTGGACTGGCCGCCCTACGGCCTGCCACGCGACGAGAAGCGCGCGCGGCTGGAGCCCGCCCTGCACCAGCTCACCGCGCATCATGCGGCGAACTGCGAGCCGTTCGCGCGCATCCTGCAAGCGCGCGGCATCGACCCGCTGCACGCGGGGTCGCTGGAGGAGCAGCCCATGCTGCCCGTGCGCCTGTTCAAGCACTACGAGCTGCGCAGCATTCCCGCCGAGGAGGTCTTCAAGACGCTGACCTCGTCCGGCACCACGGGCCAGGCCCCGTCGCGCATCGTGCTGGACAAGCCGACGGCGCAGATGCAGACGTCGACGCTCGTGAAGATCATGCAGGAGTTCATCGGGCGCGCGCGGCTGCCGATGCTGATCGTCGACCACCCCGGCGTCATCAAGGACCGCCGCAGCTTCTCCGCGCGCGGCGCCGGCATCCTCGGCATGTCCAACTTCGGCCGCGGGCATGCCTACGCGCTGCGCGACGACATGACGCTCGACCTGGATGCGCTCGAGGAGTTCGCGACGCGGCATGCGGGCGTCCCCAAGCTGCTGTTCGGCTTCACGTTCATGGTCTGGCAGCACCTGGTGCTGGCGCTCGAGGCCCAGGGACGCCGCGTCGACCTGTCCGGCAGCATCCTGATCCACAGCGGCGGCTGGAAGAAGCTGGAGGCCATGGCGGTCGACAACGCGGAATTCAAGCGTCGCACCACGGCCGCCACCGCCATCGAACGGATCCACAACTTCTACGGGATGGTAGAGCAGGTCGGCTCCGTCTTCGTCGAATGCGAGCAGGGCCACCTGCATGCGCCGTCGTTCGCGGAGGTCATCACGCGCGAACCCGGCACCTGGACTCCCCTGCCCTTCGGCCAGCCGGGCCTGATCCAGGTGCTGTCGTGCGTGCCCCGGAGCTACCCGGGACACAGCCTGCTGACCGAGGACCTGGGCACGGTGATCGGCGAGGACGATTGCCCGTGCGGGCGCAACGGCCGATATTTCCACGTCCACGGGCGCTTGCCGAAATCCGAAGTGCGCGGCTGCAGCGACACGCAGCCCTCGCCCGCAACGCAGAAGAACTGATCGCATGCCTGAACTCATCGTTGCCCTGCCCGAAGGCGGCAGTCTCGAAGCGCTCGAGCGCGCGTCCAACCTGCCGCCGTTCGGGCCGGTGCAGCAATCCTTCGCCGCGGCGCTGTCGCGCCAGCTGACCACCAGCCCCGCCACGCGTGCGCATCCGGAGCTCGTGTCGCTCGGCTTCTGGCTGCGCGCCGCGAACGTCGCGCGGCTCGCGCAGGCCTTCGCGGCGGCCCACGCCGGCAGGGTGCACCTGCCGCGCGGCCTGGTCTTCCACGTCGCCCCGTCCAACGTCGACACCATCTTCGTCTATTCGTGGTTCGTCTCCCTGCTGTGCGGCAACCGCAACGTGCTGCGGATCTCGAGCCGCGAGAGCGCGCAGACGAGCGCGCTGCTGGACGTCCTGCGCGGCCTGCTCGCGCAACCCGAATGGCGTGAGATCGCCACGCGCACGCTGGTCGTGCGCTACGGCCACGAGGCGGAGATCACGCAGGACCTGTGCGCCCGCTGCGACATGCGCGTCGTCTGGGGCGGCGACGCCACCATCGCGGCGCTGCGCGCGTTCCCGCTCGCGCCGCATGCGACGGAGCTTGCCTTCGCCAACAAGTTCTCGTGCAGCGTGATCGACGCGGCCAGCCTGCTGGCCTGCGATCCGGCCGCGCTCGAGCGACTCGGGCAGGCCTTCTACAACGACGCGTACTGGTTCGGCCAGATGGCGTGCTCCTCGCCGCGGATGGTGTTCTGGCTGGGCACGGACGACGCCGTGCGCGAGGCCGCGCTGCGCTTCTGGCCGGCCGTCGGCCGCGCGCTGGATGCGCACGAGACGCAGATCGCGCCGGCCGACAGCGTCAGCAAGGAAGTGGCCGTCGACTCGCTGGCCATCGAGCAAGCGGGCGTTCGCATCGACACCCACGACCCGCGCATGACGCTCGCCTGGATGACGTCCGCCCGCATCCGCGACGAACTGCACTGCGGCGCAGGCCTCTTCCACGAGACCCGCATCGACAGCATCGCCGAACTGCAGCCGCACCTGACTCGCAAGGTCCAGACGGTCTCGCAGTTCGGCGTGTCGCCCGAGCAATGGCGCGAGTTCCTTGCCGGCGCCTTGCCGCGAGGCATCGACCGCATCGTGCCGATCGGCCAGGCGCTCGACTTCGGGCCCGTCTGGGACGGCTTCGATCTGATCGCGTCCTTCCTGCGCGAGGTGACCATCCTTCCAGCGGCGGCGGCCCGCGCATGATCCGCATCGGCATCCTCGGCCACGACTTCATGGAGTGGGGTGGCGGACTCGATTTCATCCGCATGGTGTGCGCCAGCCTGCATGCCACGGGCGAGCCGCTCGAGCTTCACCTGCTGCTGCCCGTGCGCGGCCCGCGCCTGCTCGCGCAACGCGCGGTGCGGCAAGCGCGGCGCCTCGTCGCGCGCAGCCTGGGGCGCAAGGGATCGCCCTCCCATGCGCCCTCGCTGAGCGACATCACCGAGGCCGTCGCGCATACCGGTGGCACGGTCCGGATCCACGAGATCGACAGCGGAACGCGCGCCTTGCAGCGCGCCTTCCGCCGCTTGTCGCTGGACGTCCTGCTGCCGGTGTTCCGGCCGCTGCGACTGGGCCGCGACACGCCCTGGATCGGCTACATCTACGATTTCCAGCATCACCACCTTCCGCACTTCTTCGGTGAGCGCGAACGCGCCGACCGCGACCGCGATTTCGCGCTGATGCTGGAACGCGCGCCGGTGGTCATCGTCAATGCGCGCGCGGTCGAACGCGACGCGATGCAGTTCCGTCCCGACGCGGAGGCGCGCCTCGTGGCGCTGCCCTTCAGCGCGGCGCCCTCGCCGGCGTGGCTCACGCTGGACGTCGACGCCGTGCGACGACGCTACGCGATCCAGTCGCCCTACCTGATCGTCTGCAACCAGTTCTGGGTGCACAAGGATCACGGGACGGCGCTCGAGGCGTTCGCCCAGGTCTCGGCGGAGCATCCCGACCTGCTGCTCGTGTGCACCGGCGCCACCAGCGACTATCGCAATCCGGCGCATTTCGACGAGCTCATGAAGCTCGCCGACGAGCGCGGCATCCGCCCGAGGCTGCGCGTGCTCGGCCTGATCCCGAAGGCCGACCAGATCGCGCTCGTGCGCGGCGCGACCGCCCTGGTGCAGCCGACGCTCAGCGAAGGCGGACCGGGCGGCGGCGCGGTCTACGACGCGGTCGCACTGGGCGTGCCGGCGCTGGTGTCGGACATCGATGTCAATCGCGAGATCGACGAGCCGAACGTCACGTTCTTTCGCACCGGCGATCCGCAGGATCTCGCGAACGCCATCCGCGCCCTGCTCAAGGCAGGGACGGCCCCGCGGCGCGCGCCCGAAGAGCTCCTGGCCGCGGGCCGCGAGCGCCGGCGCCGCTGCGGGCAGACGCTGCTCGACGCCATCGCGCTGGCGCGCGGCCGCTGACGCGGCGCGAACGGCCCGCACGACGCCGTGCGTCGTCGAGCCCGCGCGCTCAGCGACGCTTGGTCGGGTCGCCGCCCTTGTCGTAGAAGTGCGTGGTCTGGACGGCGCCCTTCGGGAAGAGCTTCCGCACCGCCATGCGCAGGCCCGCGTCGGCCTGCAGCACGAGGTCGCGCACCGGCTGCTCCGGACGGCCGCGGAACGACGTGACGTGGAAGTATTCGTCGTCGTCGGCCGGCAACTCGGAGAAGTAGTAGTTCGAGACGCAGCAGCGAAGATCGTCCGTCTGCACGCGCGACACGGAGTGCCACGAATGCCGGTTGGTGATCATGATGGCCAGTCGATTGAACTTGCTTTCCACCGTGACCTGCTTGCCCTCCACGCCCTGCGGCCACAGCTCGAGGTTGCCGCCGTTGGCGAGGGACCAGTCGGGCGAGACGTAGTACAGCAGGTTCAGCACGCGATAGAGCTCGCGGTTCTTGTCGTGCGAGTTGTCGAGGTGCGGATTGAGGAAGTGCCCGCGCGACATCATCGAGATGCCGCCGGCGTACAGCATGTCGTCCGGGAGCAGAGCGCGCAGGCCCGTGATGCGTCCGACCAGATCGACCACGCGCGGATCCTGGAAGGCGTAGAGCGCCTCCTCCAGGATCGGGTCGTAGGCATCCATCTGGGCGGCCACGAATTTCAGCTCGCGCAGGCTGCGCCGGATGCGCATCGACTCGCCGGCCGGATAGGCCTTGCGGATGCGCATGGCGACCTCGTACGGCAGCACGTCGTCCACGTAGCAGTGCGAGACGACGCCCGAATTGCGCCACTGCGCCGTCAGCGCATCCAGGCTCGCCTCGAGCCGGGCGACGACATGATTGGCAATTTCGACTCGATCCATTTTCTTATCCCTCGTCCAAGGCATTAATGTAGCAACGCCAGGTCGCTGCGGCGCAACGAACGCCCGCTCGCAGACCCGCTTCTGCGGCCTAGGTGTGCAGCGGTTGCGGCGCGGGCCGCGCGTGGCCGCCCGGCCGGTGCAGGAAGCGGCTCTCGATCGCATGCCACAGGATGACGGCGCCCGCCAACGCGATCGCGACGGCCCCGGCGAGCGCCAGCCAGGGCGACCTGGCGAACGCGCCCGCCTGCACCAGGATCTGGATGATGGGGAAATGCAGGATGTAGACGCCGTAGGAGAAGTCGCCGTAGCGGCCGAACTCGCCCAGGTAGCAGAACAGGCCGGCGCAGATGGTCAGGGCCCCCACGGCCGCCGGCACGAGCAGCCCCAGCGGCAGGAACTTGCCCGCAATGAAGATGCAGGCCGCCGCGACGGCGATCTGCTTCCTGTAGCGCTGGAACTCGGGCCAGCCGTAATAGCACGCCGTCCCCGCCACGAAGTAGCGCAGCTCGCCGGGCAGCTGGTGCTCCAGGCGCCCGTGGACGAGCGCCGCGTACAGCGACGACAGCAGGTAGGTGATGACCAGCACCGGCGCGGCGCCAAAGCGCCGGATGGCCAGCACGAACAGCGGCACGCTGACGTAGAACAGGATCTCGACCTTCAGCGTCCAGAGCGCGCCGTTGACGGTGTGTTCGACGTTGCCCTGGAACACGCCCGGCAGCTCCGGGTGCAGGAAATTGAGATAGCTCAGGTTGGCCGCCAGGTAGGCCCACCAGTCCTGCGTGAAGTAGAACTGCGAAGCGGAGCTGATGGCCCGCAGCGCGAAGGCACTGAGCAGAACGACCGCGACGTACGCCGGAACCAGGCGGCGCGCCCGCTTCTCGGCGTACGACTTCAGCGAGCTCGAGCGCTCGTAGCTCATGAAGATCAGGAAGCCGCTGACCGCGAAGAATCCCTGCACGGCGATCTCGGAGCTCAGGATCTGCGGAATGACTGCCAGCGCCGGCGCCGCCGACAGAACGCTGGCATGCACCAGGCAGACCGTCATCGCCAGGCAGAAGCGAACGAGGTCGAAGTTGTTGCGGGTGGGAATGGGAAACGTCGTGCGCACTTGAGGAAAGCTCCGCTGGCAGGTTCAGCCTGCCCTGTATTCCGGGACGGCGCGCGCCAGCGCATCGCGTACCGCCGCGTCGGACAGCGGGGTCGTCGCCAGCTCGGTGAGCCGCTCGATGAGCGCCTCCACGTGTTCGTCGCGCTCGTCCAGCACCGCCAGCCGCAGTTGCGAGACCGGCGTCGGGATCGTCGTGTCCGCGTCCGCGAGCAGTTCCTCGTAGAGCTTCTCGCCGCGCCGCAGGCCGGTGAACTCGATCCGGATGTCCTCCGGGCTGCGCCCCGACAGGCGGATCATGTCGCGCGCCAGGTCGACGATCCTGACGGGCTCGCCCATGTCCAGCACCAGCACCTGGCCGGACTGGCCGATGACGGTTGCCTGGATGACCAGCCTGGCCGCCTCCGGGATGGTCATGAAGTAGCGGATGATCTCCGGATGCGTGACGGTGATCGGACCGCCGCGCTCGATCTGCTCCTTGAACTTCGGGATCACGCTGCCCGAGGAGCCCAGCACGTTGCCGAAGCGCACGGCCATGAAACGTGTGCCCGGGTGCTCGGCGGCCAGCGCCGAGACCACCATCTCCGCGGCCCGTTTCGTCGCCCCCATCACGTTGGTCGGGTTGACCGCCTTGTCGGTGCTGATCAGGACGAAGCGCTCGACGCCGGCGCGCGCGGACGCCAATGCCGCATTGTGCGTGCCCAGCGTGTTGTTGCGCAGCGCTGCCCAGGAATTGTGCTCCTCCATCAACGGCACGTGCTTGTAGGCCGCCGCATGGAACACGACCTGCGGCCGCCAAGCATCGAAGACGCGCTCCATCTGCGCCAGGTCCTTCACGTCGCCGATGAGACGCACCAGCTCGAGCTCGGGAAACCGATGGCTGAGCTCCTGCTCGATCGTGTACAGGTTGAACTCGGACAGCTCCACCAGCACCAGCCGGCCCGGCTTGTAGCGCGCCACCTGCCGGCACAACTCCGCGCCGATGCTGCCGCCGCCGCCGGTGATGAGCACCGTCTTGCCGTGCAGCACCTGGTCGATGCCCTGCTCGTCGAGCCGGACCGGTTCGCGTCCGAGCAGGTCCTCGGGCTCGATGTCGCGCACCCGTTCGACGCTGCCGTTGCCCACGCGCAGTTCATCGGCGGACGGCACCGTCAGCACCGGGAGGCCGGCGGAGCTCGCCAGCTCGAACGCGCGCCGGCGCTGCCGCGCGGACGCGCCGGGCAGCGCGATGATCAGGTGCGTGGCCGCACCCAGCACCGCGCGGTCGTTGACCGCCTCCAGCGGCCCCAGCACCGGCACGCCGGCGATGCGCGCGCCCTGCTTGGCCGGATCGTCGTCGAGCATGCCCATCACGATCCAGCCTTGCTGGTGGATGCCTGCCATCAGCCGCTTTGCCGCCTGCCCGGCGCCCAGGATCAGCGCGCGCCGCACTTCCTTGTCGCCACCGGTGATCTGCGCGCGCGAGTGCTCGTAGAGCATGCGATAGCCCACGCGCACCATGCACACGGACATCAGCGTGACCAGCGGATGCAGCGCCAGCACCGAGCGCGGCACCCCATACAGCTGCAGGCCCATCACCGTGGCCGCGCAGGCCACGCCCGCGCCGAGGCAGGCCCAGGTGAGGCGCTTGACCTCGCCGAAGCCCGAGAAGCGCCACATGCTCTGCGGCACGCGCAGGATCCAGAACAGCGTCAGGTAGGCCGCGATGATGCCCAGCATCACCCAGAAG
>FTBV01001469.1_pt1 | contig 21573 bp, 18 predicted proteins | sample 1639281 | NCBI WGS metagenome assembly FTBV01 (sample SAMEA3914864, study PRJEB12502) | metagenome | biome: forest; material: soil | place: USA | collected 2012-03-12 | depth 0.3 m | reverse complement strand
TGCGTGCGCTGGAGCGTTTCAAGGCCGGTGAAGTGAAGATCCTGGTGGCGACCGACGTCGCCGCGCGCGGCATCGACATCGACGAACTGCCGGTGGTGGTGAACGTCGACCTGCCGATCGTGGCCGAGGATTACGTCCACCGCAGCGGCCGCACGGGCCGCGCCGGCGCCTCGGGCGAGGCGGTGTCACTGGTATGCGCCGACGAAGTGCAGCAGCTGGCGGCAATCGAACAGCTGACCAGACAGACCCTGGAGCGCCGCGAGGAAGCCGGCTTCGCCCCCGACCACCGGGTGCCGGAGACGAATGCCGGCGGCCAGGTCGTCAAGAAACCGAAAAAGCCGAAGAAGCCGAAGCATGGCGCTTCGGCCAAGGGAGATGCGCCGGTCGTGCAGGAAGATGTGCGCTTCCGCCGCTAATGCGCGGCGTTGATGCGCGCCGCTGATGCGCGGCGCCGGGGAACTTACTCGCCACGGGCCTCGGCGTCGATCTTCGAATGCGCGGAGGTATCGCGCATGAAGAAGCAGACGACCAGGGTGCAGGCGATGACGGCGGTGGCGTACCAGTAGAAGCCGCTCTCCATGTCGACCGACTTGAACCACAGGGCCAGGTACTCGGCGGTGCCGCCGAACACCGAGACCGCGAAGGCATACGGCACGCCGACGCCGGTGGCGCGGATGGTGGCCGGGAACAGCTCGGCCTTCACCAGCGCGTTGATCGAGGTGTAGCCGGTCACGATGATCCAGGCGCAGGCGATCAGGATGAAGGCTTCCCACGGGCCGCTGGCGTTGCGGATGGCGGTCAGCAGCGGCACCGTGAACAGGGTGCCGAGCAGGGCGAAGCCCACCAGCAGCGGACGGCGGCCGATGCGGTCCGACAGCGCGCCGTAGAGCGGCTGCAGGCACATCGCGAACAGCAGCGAGGCGGCCGAGACGGCGGTGGTCTGCGCATCCGTCAGGCCCACCGACAGGCGCAGGAATTTCTGCATATAGGTCGTGTAGACGTAGAAGGCCAGGGTGCCGCCCATGGTCAGGCCGACCACCAGCAGGACTTCGCGCGGATGCTGGGCCAGCTGCTTCAGGCCGCCCATGGCCTTCGACTTCTTGCGCGCGGCTTCGAAGGATGCGGTCTCCGGCATGTCGTGGCGCATGCGCAGGGCCAGCAGGGCCAGGCAGGCGCCGGCGAGGAAGGGGATGCGCCAGCCCCAGGCGCGCAGTTGCTCGGCGTCGAGCAGGTAACGCTGCAGCACCAGCAGGAGCAGCAGGGCCAGCAGCTGGCCGCCGATCAGGGTCACGTACTGGAAGCTGCTGTAGAAGCCGCGGTGCCTGGAGTCCGCCATCTCGGACAGATAGGTGGCGCTGGCGCCGTACTCCCCGCCCAGGCTCAGGCCTTGCAGCAGGCGCGCCAGCAGCAGGATGCAGGGCGACAGGATGCCGGCCGTCGCATAGGCGGGCGCGCAGGCGATCAGCAGCGAGCCGAAGCACATCAGCAGCACCGACGTCATGAGGGCTTTCTTGCGGCCCAGGCGGTCGCCGATGTGGCCGAACAGGATACCGCCGATCGGGCGCACGAAGAAGCCGAGGGCGAAGATGCCGGCGGTCGACATCATCTGCGCGGTCGGGTCCTGTTTCGGGAAGAAGGAACTGGCGAAATAGAGGGCGAAGGCCGAGTAGCAGTAGAAGTCGAACCACTCGACCAGGTTGCCGGCCGAGCCGACGAAGATGGCGCGCAGGCGCTTGCCGGAGATGCGCTCGGCGGCATCGCTACGGCCGTCGAGGGCCGTCTTTGTTGTGACAGTGTTCATTGTCGTCTCCTTTTTCAAGGGCTCCACTATCGCGGCCGGCGGCGGCGCACGCATCCGCAATCCCGGCGCACCCTCCTCCGTAAAACTACGGAGAGGCATTCCAAAGCCCGGCCGCAACTGCTATCGTTCGACGATGTCCATCACACGCCACTGGCGCAGGCTGCTGGCCGCCGCGGGAGCCCTGGTCCTGATCGTGGCCTCGGGGAGCCTGGCCGAACAGCACGAGCTGCAGTCCAAGACCGAAGCCTTGCGCCAGGCCGCCGCCGCCAACGCCCTGGGCCTGCGCGGCCTGGTCGAGAAGCACAACTTCCTGCCGCATGCCGCCGCCCGCCATCCGGACGTGCAGCAGCTGCTGCGCACCCCGCACGACGCCGCCCTGCGGGCGCGCGTCAACGATTACTTCGCCGACCTGCAATCGACCACCGGCGCCGCCGCCCTCTACCTGGTCGACCGCGAGGGACTGACGCTGGCCGCCAGTAACTGGAACCTGCCGTCCAGCTTCGTCGGCGAGTCCTACCGCCAGCGCCCCTATTTCGAGGACGCCCTGCAGGGCCGCCGCGGCCTCTTCTACGGCCTCGGCCTCACCACCGGCCAGTCCGGCCTCTTCATCGCCGAACCGGTGCGGGTGCAGGGCGCGGTGACCGGCGTCATGGTGGTCAAGATCACCCTGGAGCCGCTGCAGGCCGCCTGGACCCGCGGCGCCGACCCGGTGGTGCTCAGGGACAGCCGCGGCATCGTCTTTCTCAGCGCCGTGCCGGACTGGTTGTTCCACAGCATCCGGCCGCTGTCCGCCGCGGACCTGCGCTGGGTGACGGAACACGGCCAGTACGGCGGCCGCGAGCGTTTCGATCCACTGCCATGGAAGATCGAGCCCCAGCCCGACACACCCGGCTTCGTCCTGCGCACCAGCGTGCAGGGTCGCCGGGTAAAGCTGCTGGCGCTCGACACCCCGCTGCCGGAACTCGGCTGGACCCTCACCGTGACCACCGACATGAAGGAAGTCACGCAGGCGCGCCAGGGTGCGCTCGCGCTCAGCGCCCTGGCCGTGGCCCTGCTGCTGCTCGGCCTCCTGTACTGGCGCCTGCGCGAAAAGCGCTTTGTCGAACAGCGTGCGGCCCGCCTCGAGCTGGAACACCGGGTCGAGGAGCGAACCCGCGACCTGGAGGAAGCCCACGCCTTCCGCAAGGCGATGGAGGACTCGCTGCTGGTCGGCATGCGGGCGCGCGACCCGGAGGGCAAGATCATCTACGTGAATCCGGCCCTGTGCGCGATGGTCGGCTACGGCGCCGAAGAACTGCTGGGCCGCCGCCCGCCCTACCCCTACTGGCATCCGGACGACCTGGAGAAGCACGCCAGCGACAGCGACCAGGCCCTGCAGGGTCGCGCCGCGCCGCACGGCTTCGAATCGCGCCTCCGCCACAAGGACGGCCACGACGTCATCACGATGGTCTACACGGCGCCGCTGGTCGATGCCCAGGGCGTGCACCGCGGCTGGATGAGCTCCGTGGTCGACATCACCGCCCAGAAGCAGGCCGAAGCCCGCCAGCGCGACCAGGAGCTGCGCCTGCAGCGCAGTGCGCGCCTGGCGAGCGTCGGCGAGATGGCGTCCACGCTGGCGCATGAACTCAACCAGCCGCTGATGGCGCTGTCGAATTTCGCCGCCGCGGCGCGTGCCCTGGCCGCCCAGGACGCATCGAAGGAGATGCTGGCCGGCGCGCTCGACGAGATCGTCGGGCAGTCGAAGCGCGCCAGCGAGATCGTCAAGCGGGTGCGCGCCTTCATCAATCCGCAGCGCGCGCATTACGAGATCCTGACCATGGAGAGTGTCATCGCCCACGCGGAGATACTGCTCAGGCCCGAGCTCCAGCGCGACGGCGTGAACCTGCGCCTGCAACTGGAAGACGCCGACGCCCCGCTGCGCGGCGACCGGGTGCTGCTCGAGCAGGTATTGGTCAACCTGATCCACAATGCCCTGCACGCGATGCAGGAACAGCCTGCGCCTCAAGCCGGTTCCCGCCGCAGCATCGAATTGAGCTGCCGGCGCGAAGGCCAGCTGCTGCGCATCACCGTCGCCGACCGCGGACCGGGCATTCCACCCGAACAGCTCGAACAGGTGTTCGCGCCCTTCTTCACCACCCGTGCCGACGGTCTCGGCCTCGGACTGAACATCTGCCGCACCATCGTCGAAGCCCACGGCGGCTCCATCACCGTCGAAAACCGGCCCGGCGGCGGCGCCGCCTTCTCCTTCACGCTGCCCACCGTATCATGAAAGACATGCCCCTCACGCTCTACGTCGTCGACGACGACGAAGCCCTGCGCCGCTCCCTGCTCCTGCTGCTGTTCTCGCAGGGCCTGGCGGTGCAGGCCTTCGAGTCCGGCGAAGCCTTCCTCGACGCCGTCGACATGCGCCAGCCCGGCTGCGTGATCCTCGACCTGCGCATGACGGGGATGAGCGGCCTGGCCGTGTTCGAGCGCCTGCTGGCCGAACACAGCCCGCTGGTGACCCTGTTCCTGTCCGCCCACGGCGACATCCCGACCGCGCTGGAAGCGGTGCGGCGCGGCGCCTACGACTGGGTGGAAAAGCCGGACACCCAGCAGCTATTGGAGAAGCTGCCGACCGCCATCGCCCAGGCCAGGTCTCGCGCCCAGGCGCTGCGCATGTGGGCGGAACTGACGCCGCGCGAGCGCGAGGTGGCGCGCCTGGTGGGCCTGGGCCAGCCGAACAAGGAAATCGCCCGCATCCTGGTGCCGCCATGCGGCCCGCGCTCGGTAGAGACCCACCGCGCCAACATCTTCAGCAAGCTGCAGTGCGCGAACGATAATGAGCTGGGACGTTGGCTGGCGGCGCATCCGTGGCTGGACTGAAGGTTTGGAACACCGGATCGACCTTTTGTTTGCTCTAGTCGCAGCCGGGTTTACACTGAGCGATTGTAAGCGTCTGCTATCGGGCCCAAAAGCAGACGGCAGCGGTGCAGAGCAAAACGACGGAGCACGCGAATGGAAAGCCTCGGCATGGATCGCATGACAGCCAAGTTTTATGAAAGCTACGTGCAGCATGGCACGGTCGATTCAGAAGCGTCGCACAGCGCTATCTCGAAGTATTTTCATGTCGCTTTTAAAGCAGGCGACAAGGTACTGGACGTGGGATCGGGTTCCGGCCGAGATTTGGCGGTTTTATTAAAAAATGGCGTTGACGCCTATGGCATCGAACCCAATGAGTCGATGCGAACGTACTCGTTGACGAAACATCCCGAGTTGGCAGGGCGCGTGCAGCCTGGCCTGCTGCCTATAACTCGCGTGCCGTTCGGTGGTGGTTTCGACGGGGTGCTGTGCAGCGCAGTGTTGATGCATATTCACGAGGGCTGTTTTGCAGAGTCCTGGAAATCCATTCTGGAGGTACTCAAGCCGAGCGGGAAGATACTTTTCTCATTGCCTTCGATGGACCCTGGATTACTTCGAGATCGTCGTGATGACGATGGCCGTTTTTTTGAGAACCGCCGCTTTGAGGTTGTCGGCTCTGTTCTGGCATCTCTCGGTTTTAGTGAAATAGACCTAGGTGCAGAAGCCACTTCCGTGTATCCCGGCATAACCTGGACCATTTCCCTCGTCGAGTCCACGGCAGCCAGCCTTGGCGGCGAGAGCCACATCATGTGACTCCATGGCCAAGGTGGCCACCTCAATCCGCGCTCACGAACGCGCGAATCAGCCGGTTAAACGAAGCCGGATGCGTCACGTTCATCCCATGCGAGGCCCCCACAATGCTCTGCTTCTCCGCCTGCGGAATCCACTCGACCAGGCTGTCCACGTTATCGCGATACATGCGCGGGCTGCGCTCGCCGGCGATCAGCAGGGTCCTGCAGCGCACCTCGCCCGCCTCGGCGCGCGTATAGGCCGGCAAGGGATCGCGGAACTGCTTCGGCAAGGTCGACGCGTTGTCGGCGGCCATGGTGCGGAAGTTCGATGAACTCCGGCGCCAGATGCCGGGCATGCTGACCGAATCCACGAACATCTCCAGGCCGGACTCGATCTCGCCATGCTCGATCAGGTCCGCCACCTTCTCGCGCAGCTGCAGGGTCGCCGGCGGCATCGCCGCCTCGGGCTTGCCCTCGATCTGCAGGGGACCGCCCGGGTCGGCCAGGGTCAGCGTCTTCACCAGCTGCGGATATTCGCGCGCCAGGTGGAAGGCGACGCAGCCGCCACGCGAGTGGCCGACCAGGTGGACCGGGCCGAGATTCATGCCCTCGATGAACTCGGCGACTTCCGCCATGTGCCGGCGCCAGCCGAATTCGCCCTCGTTGTCGCCGGCGTCGACGTTGGCCGGCCAGTAGTGGCTCAGGCTGACGGACACGCAGAGGAAGTCCTGGGCCAGCACCGCAGTCTGGGCGTTCCAGTAGCGGTAGTCGCACAGCGATCCGTGAACGAACAGCAGCGGCTCTCCGGAACCGCTCGCCACATAGGGCATGCGGATGCCAGAGCGGAGGGTGGCGAAGTACACCTCGGGGATGGAAAGGCTGGGCAGGTCGGTTCGTGCGTTCATGGTCTTGCTCCTTTCCCACTACTATGCACCACACGGCAGTCCAAGAAAATCGCATAATACTGATCATAACCATCAATTTTTCTGATAGCGATGAAAGCACTCGACCTCGACGTCCTCACCATGATCGTGGCGGTGGCCGATACCGGCAACATCAGCCGCGCGGCCGAAGTCGTGCACCGCTCACAATCGGCGGTGAGCATGCAGATCCGCTCGCTGGAGACGGCGATCGGCAAGCCGCTGTTCGTGCGCGGTCCGCGCAGCGTCTCGCCGACCCAGGACGGCGAGGTCCTGCTGAGCTTCGCGCGGCGCATGCTGGCCCTGCGCGACGAAGCCTGGGCCGCGGTGGTGAGGCCGGACATTACCGGCCGCGTGGTCATCGGTGTGCCCGACGACTACGCGTCCTCGCTGCTGCCGTCCATCCTCAAGAAATTCTCCGCCACCTACCCGAAGGTGCAGATCCAGGTGGTGGGCCTGCCCAGCGTGGCGCTGGCACCGATGGTGAAGGACGGCTCGGTCGACCTGGTCTGCGCCACGCGGGTCAAAGGCCTGAGCGGCAAATTCATCCGCTACGAGCCGATGGTGTGGGCGGCTTCGCCAGGCGCGCGCGAAATCTGGAAGGAGGATCCGCTACCGATCGCCGTCTTCCTGCCGGGCAGCGTGGCGCGCGAGAACGCGGTCCGCAGCCTGGAGCGGGCGAAGATCCCCTACCGGACTTCCTACGAAAGCCCCAGCCTCATGGGCTTGCTCAGCATGGTCGAAGCGGGACTGGCGGTGGCGCCGCTGGCGCGCTGCGCGGTGCCGGCGCATTTGAGCCTGCTCGGCCAGGCCCAGGGGCTGCCGGAGATCGACCCGCTGGAGCTGATCCTGGCGCGCAGCACGACGTCGAAACGGCCTCCCTGCGATTTCCTTGCGGAAAAAATCATGTCAGAGCTGAGCCGCTGAATCGGCTATCCTATCGACCTCGTCAACCTAGTGCTCCGCCATGCAAATCTTCGGAATCGGCATCCACATCATCATCGCCATCTTCTTCGCGATCCACGCGGTACGGAATCATCGCGAGATGTACTGGCTGCTCGTGCTCTTCCTCTTTCCGCTGCTGGGCAGCATCGTGTACTTCTTCGCCGTGTTCCTGCCCTCCTCGCGCTTCGACCAGTCCGCGGCGCGCGCCGGCCGCGCGCTGCAGGCCAGCCTCGATCCGGGTCGCGAGGTGCGCGACGCCCAGCGGGCCTTCGAGCTGACCCCGACCGCGCACAACCAGATGCGGCTGGCGCAGGCCTTGCTGGAAACCGGCCAGGCCGCCAAGGCGTCCGAGCAGTACGACGCCTGCCTGCAGGGTCCCTTCGCGCGCGATGCCGAACTGCGCCTGGGCGCGGCCCGCGCCCGCCTGGCCAGCGGCGACGTCCAGGGCAGCATCGCATTACTCGAAGCGCTGACGGCCGAACAGCCGGGCTTCCGCACCGAACAAGTCGGCATCCTGCTGGGGCAGGCCTATGCCGCCGCCGGCCGCCAGGACGAAGCGGGCGCGCAATTCGCCGCCGCCGCCCACCGTTTCGGCAGCCTCGAAGCGCGCGCCGAACTGGCGATCTGGGCGCTCGCCAACGGCAAGCCCCAGGTGGCCGGGCCGGAGCTGGAGGAAATCGAGCGCACTCGCAGGCACATGCCCGGACATTCGCGCAAGCTGAACGCGGAGCTGTTCAGGCGCGTGGATGCGGCGCGGGCGCAGGCGCGCTGAACTTCAGCGCGCAGTCAGCGCAGCTCCAGCCAGAACTTGCGCACGCCCTCGTCCTCGTCCACCGGTCCCACCGTGAAGCCGAGCTTCTTCACCAGCCCGATCACGGGCGCATTCTGCGGCAGGGCCTCGCCGACGATCTCGCGGGTGCCGCGCGCGCGGCAGTAGGCGATCAGCTTGTCCATCAGCATGCGGCCCAGGCCCTTGCCCTTCAGGTCGGAGCGCACCGTCACCGCGAACTCCGCGCTGACGTTGTCCGGGTCGGCCACCACCCGGCCCACGCCCAGGGTTTCGTCATGCCCGTCCGGACCGGGGCGGGTGGCGACGAAGGCCATCTCGCGGTCGTAGTCGATCTGCGTGAAGCGCGCCAGCTGGGCCGGCTGCAGCTCGCGTACCCGCACGAACATGCGGTAGCGGACGTCGTCGGGCGTCAGCGCATTGAAGAAAGCGACGTGGGCCGGGCCATCCTCGGGGCGGATCGGGCGCAGCAGCACGGTGCCGCCGTCCCAGGGCAGGACTTCTTCCAGCTCGGCCGGATACGGACGGATCGCCAGGCGGTCGAGGGTGGAGCCGGAGCGGTCCGCCATGCCGATCCGCATGCGGGCGTCCAGCACCACGGCGCCGCGGCTGTCGGCCAGCAGCGGGTTGATGTCGAGTTCGACGATCTCGGGCACGTCCGCCACCAGGCGCGAGACCTGCACCAGCACCGCCTCGATGGCGTCCATGTTCGCCTTCGGGTGGTTGCGGTAGCCCTCGAGCAGGCGCGCGACGCGGGTGCGCGCCACCAGTTCCTGGGCCAGCACCGTGTTCAGTGGCGGCAGCGCCACCGCGTGGTCGGCCGCCGCCTCCACCGCCACGCCGCCCTGGCCGAACAGGATCACCGGACCGAAGACCGGGTCGGTGGCGGCGCCCACGATCAGCTCGTGGGCTTCCGGATTGCGCGCCATCGCCTGCACGATGAAGCCCTCCAGGCGCGCGCTCGGCTGCAGCTCGGACAGGCGCCGGCGCATCCGTTCGGCCGCCGCCAGCACCGCCTCGCCGCTGTCGAGGTCGAGGGTGACGCCGCCGACGTCGCACTTCTGCGCCACGTCCGGCGACAGGATCTTGACCGCCACCGGATAGCCGATCTCGCCGGCGGCGCGCACCGCGTCCGCGGGCGTGGCGGCGGCGCGCGTCGGCACCACCGGGATGCCGTAGGCGGCGAGGATGGCCTTGGTGTCCGGGTCGGCCAGCATGTAGCGGCCCTTGTCGAGCGACTCGCGCACCAGGCGGCGCGCGCGCTCGCGGTCCGGATCGCCGTCGCCGACCGAGGCCGGCACCTGCATCAGCAGGTTCTGGCTCTCGCGGTAGTGCACGATCTGCAGGAAGCCGTTGACCGCGTCCTCGGGCGTGCGGTAGGCCGGCATGCCGGCGTCGGCGGCGATGGTGCGCGCCTCCAGCACCGACTGCACGCCCAGCCAGCAGCCCAGCACATTGCGCGACGAACTCTTTGCCAATGGCGCCACCGCGCGCGCCACGTCGGCCGGTTCGACCACAGCGTTCGGCGCATGGATCATCAGCACGGCGTTGGCGCCCGGGTCGTGCAGCAGCACGTCGATGACGTCGCGATAGCGCTCGGGCGGGGCGTCGCCGCGCAGGTTCAGCGGGCCGCTGCCGCGCCATTCCGGCACCAGCTCGCGCAGCCTGGCCACCGTGGCCTCCGACAGCACGGCCGGATGGCCGCCGCCGTACTGCAGCGCATCCAGGGCCATCACGACCGGGCCGGCACCGTTGCCGATGATGGCGAGGCGGTCGCCGTACAGGGGCTTGGCGCGCGCCAGGGTCTCGACCGCCGCGAACAGCTGCTCGGTGGTGTACACGCGCAGCATGCCGGCGCGGCGGATGGCGGCGCCGTAGACGTCGTCCGGTGTCGCCAGCACGCCGGACAGGCAGGCGCCGGCACTGGCCGCCTCCAGCGAACGCCCTGCCTTCAGCACCACGGTCGGCTTGCTGCGTGCCGCCGCCCGCGCCGCCGACATGAACTTGCGCGCATAGCGCAGGCTCTCGATGTGCAGCAGGATGGCGCTGGTGCCGGGGTCGCTGGCCAGGTAGTCCAGCACGTCGCCGAAGTCGACGTCCGCCGACTCGCCCAGCGAGACGAAGCTCGAAAAGCCGATCCCGCGCGTGCGCGCCCAATCCAGCACCCCGGTCATCAGGGCGCCGGATTCGGAGACGAAGGCGATCCGTCCGGGCGCCGCGCCGCCGGCGGCGATGCTGGCGTTCAGCCCGATGCCCGGCGCCAGCAGGCCGGCGCTGTTGGCGCCGAGGATGCGCAGCAGGTAGGGATTGGCGGCGTCCAGCATGGCCTGGCGCAGGCTGCGTCCGCGCGCATCGCGGCCGGTCGCGACGCCCGCGCTCATGACGATGGCGGCGCGGGTGCCGAGTTCGCCCAGCGCCTTGACGATGCCGGGCACGGTGTGCGGCGGCGTGCAGACGATGGCGAGGTCGGGTATCGCGGGCAGGCTGGCCACGTCGGGCCAGGCGCGCAGGCCGGCGATGCTCTCGTATTTCGGATTGACCGGATACAGCGCACCCTTGAAGCCGCCCTCGCGCAGGTTGCGCAGCATGGTGGCGCCGACGCTGCCGGGACGCTCGGTGGCGCCGACCAGGGCCACCGATTTCGGCGCGAACAGCTGGCGCAGGTTGCGGACGCTCATGCCCCTGCCTCCGCCGGCCGCCCGCAGCCGTGCAAGCCGTGCAAGCCGATGCTGTCGGATTGGCTACACTGGCTCCAGGCAAAAACAAGGCACAGGACCAGGACATGGGCACCGGGCAGGACGAAGAAGAAAAGAAAAGCGGTTCGCTGAAAGTGATCTACGCGGCCATCGCCGCCAATCTCGGCATCGCCGTCAGCAAGTTCATCGTCGCCGGCATCACGGGCAGCGCTGCGATGCTGGCCGAAGGCATCCACTCGGCGGTGGACACCGGCAACGAGTTGCTGCTGCTGATCGGCGAGCGCAACAGCGCCAAGCCGCCCGACGCCAAGCATCCCTTCGGCTACGGCAAGGAGATGTATTTCTGGGCCCTGATCGTGGCCCTGTCCGTGTTCTCGCTGGGCGGCGGGCTCTCGATCTACCACGGCATCGATGCGCTGCGCCATCCCGAAGCGCTGCAGGACCCGACCTGGAACTACGTGGTGCTGGGCGTCTCGGCGCTGTTCGAAGGCTATAGCTGGAACGTCTCGCGCAAGGCCCTCAACAAAAGACGAAAACCCGGCGCCTCGTTGTGGCAGACCATGCGGGCGAGCAAGGACGCTTCCGTGTTCACGGTCTTCATCGAGGATTCGGCGGCCCTGATCGGCCTGGCCATCGCCGGCCTCGGCATCGCGCTCGGCCATGCCCTCGACAACCCTTACTTCGATCCGGCCGCCTCGGTGCTGATCGGCCTGCTGCTGGTGGGCGCGGCCTTCACGCTGGCGCGCGAGACCGGGGCGCTGCTGGTCGGCGAAAGCATCGGCGCGGACGCCACCCGCAAGGTGCGCGGCGTGTTCGAGCAGGACCCGGCGATCGAGAGCGTGAGCGCCCTGCAGAGCATGCAGCTGGGGCCGGACGAGGTGCTGCTGACGGTGGCGGTGCAGTTCCGGCGCGGCATGCGCATCGACGAAGTGGAAGCGGCGATCGAGCGCCTGGAACGCTCGGTGGCGGCACTGTATCCCTCGATCCGGCATATCTATTTCGAATCGGGCGCGCTGCGTGCGGCGATGGGCTGACAGGGCCGCTGGACTCATTGGGTTTGCCTCCGTCGACGATGGCGTTGGCACAATGCTACCACCTTATCAGGAACGCCCAAGGCTGCGGAACGTCAGCCGTGCAGCACCGCGGGCCGGGCGCGCGTGCTAGAATGGCCGCGTGAAATCCATCCTCAAACTGCTGCTCGTGTGCTACCTGCTGCTGGCGCTGCCCTTCCAGGCATTCGCTTCGGCAAGCATGCGCCTGCCCGCCGAACCGGTGCAGCAGCCGCCTTGCCACCAGCAGATGACGCAGGTGTCGATGGATGGCCAGCATCACGGCCACGAGGCACAGGCATCGTCCATGAAGGACGGCCACGCCACTCACCATGAAAAAGGCAAGTGTGGCACCTGCGCCGCCTGCTGCGTAGGCGCCGCGTTGGCATCAAGCCTGCCCGCATCGCCCGCCCTGGCGCCGCCCAGCACGATGCTGATTCCCTTCCGCGCCGGCCACCTGCCGAGCGTCGATCCGGTCCTCCTCGAACGGCCTCCCACCAGCCTCCTCGCCTGATTCGCGCGCCGTCGCCCTGTAGGCCGACGGCTGTCATCACGCATTTCGACGAGGTTCGCATGAAACACCAATCATCCCTGGCACGCGTTTGCGCCTGCCTGCTGCTGGCCATGGCCGGCGTCCACGCTCACGCCCAGCAGGCCCCGGCCACCGCCGCCGATCCCCAGGCCGCCGTGCCGGCCACCCGATACCAGTCCGTCCTCGGCCACAAGCCCGAGGCTGCCCCCGACACCAGCCCGGACCGCAACTGGACCCGCGCCAACGACACCGTGGCCGCCACCAATTCGATGTCGCTCACCATGAAAGGCATGGGTGGCCACGGCGGCCACGACCACGCGGCCATGCAGGACATGCAGAAAATGAAGAAGCCGAAGGAGACACCATGAGTTTCAGACTGTTGGGCGCCCCGCTGGCGCTGGCCGTCCTGGCCGGCTGCACGACGGTGGCCCCGGACGGCGGTTTCGGCAGCGTGGCCGGCACCGCGCGCAGCCACGTCGGGGCCGAACCGCGACTGGCGCGCGACGATGCCGCCGCCCGCGAGCTGGCGCAATCGGTGCAGGCCATGCTGGGCAAGCCGCTCGGCATGGACGATGCCATCAAGGTGGCCGTGCTGGCCAATCCCGGCCTGCAGGCGAGCTACTGGAAGGTCGGCATCGCCCAGGCCGACCTGGCCCAGGCCGGCCGCCTGCCGAATCCCGTGCTCGACTTCAAGCACGTATCGAATGCCGGCGACATCGCGATCGAGCGCACCTTCACCGTCAGCCTGGCCAGGCTGCTGACCCTGCCCCTGGCCTCGCGCCTGGAGGCGCGGCGCTTCGAGCAGGTCAAGCTGGAAGTGGCGCGCGAGATCGAGCAGCACGCGCGCGACACCCGCATCGCCTGGGTCGAGGCGGTGGCCGCGAACCAGGCGCTCGAATACGCGCGCCAGGTCGATGCCGCCGCCGAGGCCAGCGCCGAACTGGCCGGACGCATGGCGAGGGTTGGCAATATGAGCCAGCTCGACCTGGCGCGCGAGCAGCTCTTCCACGCCGAGACCGGCGCCGCCCTGGCACGCGCCGGCAAGACGGCCGTGGCGGCGCGCGAAAAGCTCACCCGCCTGCTGGGCCTGTGGGGCAAGGACGCGCAGTACAGCCTGCCCGCTCACCTGCCCGAACTACCCGCCGCGCCGGCCGACCTGGAAGACGTCGAGCGCCTCGCCCTGTCCCGGCGCCTCGACGTCCAGGCCGCGAAGCTGGATGCCGAGGCCACCGCCGCCAATCTCGGGCTGACGAAGACGACCCGTTTCGTCAACGTCCTCGATCTGGGCTTCGTGAACGAGACCACGAGCGGCGCACCAACTGCGCGCGGCTACGAGCTCACGCTGGAACTGCCGCTGTTCGACTGGGGCGGCGCGCGGGTGGCGCGGGCCGAGGGCGTCTACATGCAGGCCGTGAACCGCGTCGCCCAGGCCGCCGTCACGGCGCGCAGCGAAGCCCGCGAGAGCTATCTCGACTACCGCAACGCCTACGAGGTTGCCGCGCATTACCGCGATACCGTGATCCCGCTGCGCAAGCGGATCTCGAAGGAAGTCCTGCTGCGCTACAACGGCATGCTGCTCTCGACCCGCGAGCTGCTGGTCGATTCGCGCGAACAGGCGAACGCGGTCTCGGCCTATATCGAGGCATTGAAGGAGTTCTGGACCGCGCATGCGACGCTCGAGGCGTCGCTCGGCATGCGGCTCGAACAACAGCATCACGATGCAAACGTCAAGGAACACGCAGAATGACATCCCGCAGGAATTTCCTCAGCGGCGCCGGCGCCGCCATGGTCGGCGCATCGCTGGTCAGCAAGGCCGCAGCCGCCGCCATCCCCGAAGCCCCGCAACAGAGTTCGGCCGGCACCGCGCCGCCGCTTAGCCCGCCGAACGGGCGTCCCTACAACCCGGTCGTCACCCTGAACGGCTGGACCCTGCCCTGGCGCATGAAGGACGGCGTCAAGGAATTCCACCTGGTGGCCGAGCCGGTGGTGCGCGAGATCGCGCCCGGCATGAAGGCCAACCTGTGGGGCTACAACGGCCAGAGTCCCGGACCGACCATCGAGGTGGTCGAAGGCGACCGCGTGCGCATTTTCGTCACGAATAAACTGCCGGAAGCCACCAGCATCCACTGGCATGGCCAGTTCCTGCCGAACGGGATGGACGGCGTGGCGGGCCTGACCCAGCCGGCCATCGCGCCGGGCAAGACCTATGTGTATGAATTCGTGGCGCGCTATGCCGGCACCTTCATGTACCACCCGCACGCCGACGAGATGGCGCAGATCGGCATGGGCATGATGGGTTCCTGGGTCACGCATCCAAAGGACCCGCGCCAGCATGCGGTAGACCGCGACTTCGTGTTCCTGCTGAATGCCTACGACATCGAGCCGGGCGGCTACACGCCGAACGTGAACACCATGCTCGACTTTAATATCTGGACCATCAACAGCCGCGCCTTCCCCGGCACCGACGCCATGGTGGTGAGGAAGGACGACCGGGTGCGCATCCGCATCGGCAACCTGACGATGACCAACCACCCCTTCCACATCCACGGCCACCGCTTCGAGATCACCGGGACCGACGGCGGCTGGATTCCGCCGGCGGCGCGCTGGCCGGAAGTCACGGTCGATATCGGCGTGGGCCAGATGCGGGCGATCGAGTTCAACGCCGACGCCCCCGGCGACTGGGCCTTCCACTGCCATAAATCGCATCACACGATGAACGCGATGGGCCACCAGGTGCCGAACATGATCGGCGTCGACCACCGCGGCGTGGCCAGGAAGATCAACGACCTGGTGCCAGGCTATATGGTGATGGGCGAGAAAGGCGGCTCGATGGGCGGCATGCGCATGCCGCTGCCGGAGAACACCTTGCCGATGATGGATGGCAAAGGCCCCTTCGGCGAGATCGAAATGGGCGGCATGTTCACCATGATCAAGGTGCGCGAAGGCCTGGCCCGCGGCGACTTCCGCGATCCGGGCTGGTACCGGCATCCGGCGGGCACGGTGGCGCGGGAGTGGACGGGGGCGCCGCCCGAGACCGTGCGGGCGCCGGCTACGCCAGCTTCGCCGGACGAACCGGTGGCGACCGTCAAGCGCGGCGGCGGCCACAGCGGTCATTAGCCTTCGGATTTTCCGAAGGCTGACCCTGGTATTGCCAGATTGCGAAGGCAGCGGCCCGCCTCTAAGATCCTTGCATGAATGCGATGATCTTGACCTTTTCCGCGGGAATCGTGGCCGGTGCGATGAATGCGCTGGCCGGCGGCGGCTCCTTCGTCAGCCTGCCGGCGCTGATCGCGGCCGGTGTGCCTCCGGTCCAGGCGAATACTTCCAGCACGGTCGCCCTCTTCCCCGGCGGCCTGGCCAGCGCCTGGGCCTACCGCGACGGCGCGGTCTCGGTCGGTCCGGTGCCGCTGCGTTCCCTGCTGCTGGCGACCCTGTGCGGCGGCCTGGTGGGCGCGGTCCTGCTGCTGAAGACGTCGTCCGCGGCCTTCAGCTTCGTGCTGCCCTGGCTGCTGCTGGTGGCCTCGCTGGCGCTGGCCTTCGGGCGGCGCGCCGGCGAAGCCCTGCGGGCGCGCTGGCAGATCCACGCGCATGCGGTGCTGGCGGTGCAGTTCGCGCTGGGGGTCTACGGCGGATATTTCGGCGGGGCGGTCGGGATCATGATGATCGCCGTGTGGGGACTGCTCGACAACAGCGACCTGAAGCGCCTGAACGCGCCGCGCACGCTGCTGGTCAGCGCGGCGAACACGGTGGCGGTGCTGGCCTTCATCGCGGCCGGCGCGGTGCGCTGGCCGGAAACCCTGGCGATGCTGGCCGGCGCCGTCATCGGCGGCTACGGCGGCGCCCACATCGGCCGGCGCGCGCCCGCCAAGGTAGTGCGTGCGATGACCCTATGCGCCACCGCCTGCATCACGCTGGTATTCTTCCTGAAGACTTATGCACCCGCCCTTCTGCACCATTGAGTCGATGCGAGGACGCCATGCTCGAAGCCTTGATGGCAACTATCGGAACCCTGGCGATCCTGGCCAGCATCGCGGCGAAGTTCATCACGCACTCGGCCGACACGGCCGGCCAGGCCGCCGAGGAAGCGCGGGCGCCGGCTAGCCCTTCTTGCGCAGCGCCGCGACCTGGGCGCGCAGCTCCGCGTTTTCGGCTTCCAGGCTGTCGCGCGCCGTCTTGGCGCCGACCAGTTCCATCTCCGCAGCCAGGCGGGCATCCGACAGCGTGGCATTCTGCGCCACGCCCTTCTCCAGCTGCGTCCGCAGGTCCGCCAGCTGGGCATCCTTGCCCTCGATCGCCAGCTGGTCCTTGGCCTTGCCGACCAGGGCGTCCATCGCCACCTGCCTTGCATTGCGCAGCTCGGCGTTGAGGCGCTCGATTTCCTCGTCGCGCTCGGCCACCGAGGCCAGGGCCTCGTCACGGGCTGCCGTGAGCTCGCCGAGCTGCTGCTGCAGCTCGCCGCGCTCGGCCTCGAGGGCATCGCCGGCTTCGCGCAGGGCTTCCAGCTCTTCCTCGTGGCGGGCCAGCGCGGCGCGCGTGCCGGTGCTCGCCTCTTCGGCGAACTGCTGGGCCCAGCGCGCCAGTTCGGCGACCAGGTTCTGCGGCAGCTCGGCTTTCGGCGGCTCGGGCGGGGTTTCGTTGGCCGCGCGCCAGTCGGCCAGGTGGCGGGAGATGGCGCTGGCGGAACCGCCGCCGAGGACGTCGCGCACCGCGTCGATGGTCACCGGCGTGCCGCCGGCCTGGAGCTTGCCGGCCGCCGCCGCTACGTCTTCGAAGTTCATAAATACCTATCCATTGTCGAAGGCCGTATGATACGACAGGCTCGTCCTCAAATTAAGCCCGGAAATCGTCCAGCGACTTGCCGCCGGCCAGGGCCTCGGCGATCCACTTCGGCTGGCGGCCGCGGCCGGTCCAGGTCTGCGATTCGTCGGCCGGGTTGCGGAAGCGGGCCTGGCCCGGCTGGCCATTGCCGCCTTTCTCTTTCTTACCGCCGCCGGCTTTCGCGATCAGGTCCGTCACCGGCACGCCGACGTCCTGGGCAATCGCCAGGATCTGCTCGCGCGCCTTGCGCACCTCATCCTTCTGGCGCGACTTGATCTCTTTCTCGATATCGAATTGCAGGCCCTTGAGCTCGGCAAGGTTGTAGTTCGACAGGTCGGTCTTGGCCATGTGCGCGCCTTTCGTGTGCAGGTTAGTTAATTGGCATGTTTGGCGATTTTACATGAATCAGGAGCGCGCACTCACCGGATAGCCCGCCGCGTCGATCGCCTGCGCAATCCGCTCCAGGTCGGCCTTGCTGTCGATCTTCACCTTCTTGGTCGGCAGGTCGATGTCGACCCTGGCGTCCTGGTCGATATCCTGCACGGCCTTGGTCACGCGGCCCACGCAGTGCTTGCAGGTCATGTCTTCTACAGTCAGTTGATACATCGTCGGTTCTCCTCGGGTTGGAACAGTTGAAATGGGTGCTACGGATACTTCCCGCCGCTCCGGCATCCAGCGCCGCAGCAGCAAGGCATTGGTGACCACGCTGACCGAGCTGAGCGCCATCGCCGCCCCGGCCAGGATGGGGTTGAGCAGGCCCAGCGCCGCGACCGGGATCCCGACCACGTTGTAGACGAAGGCCCAGCCCAGGTTCTGGCGGATCTTGCGGTAGGTCGCGGACGAGATCGCGATGGCGTCCGCCACCAGCAGCGGGTCGCCGCGCATCAGGGTGATGCCGGCCGTGTGCATGGCAACGTCGGTGCCGCCGGCCATGGCGATGCCGACGTCGGCCGCGGCCAGGGCCGGGGCGTCGTTGATGCCGTCGCCGACCATCGCCACCTTGGCGCCCCGCTTTTCGCCGCCACTACCTTCCATCAGTTTGCGCACGGCTTCGGCCTTGTCCGCCGGCAGCACCTCGGCCACGTAGCGGTCCAGGCCCAGCTCGCGCGCCACCAGCGCCGCCGCGCCCTGGTTGTCGCCGGTGAGCATGACGGCATCCACGCCGATCTCCTTCAGGCGGGCGATGGCCGCCGCGCTGCCCGGCTTCAGGCGGTCGCCGAAGGCCAGCAGGCCACGCACTTCCACCTTCCCGCCCTCTTCCACGGCCAGCCAGGACACGGTACGGCCATCCGCCTCGTGACGGCGCGCGGCAGCTTCCCAGGCGTCGAGGTCGGCGCCGGCCTCCTGCATCAGGCGGCGGTTACCCAGATACACGTTCATGGCGCCGACCCGCGCCCGCACGCCGCGGCCCGGCAAGGCGCCGGCGTCGACGGCAGCCGGCAGGCGCAGGCCGCGTTCCTCGGCCGCCTGCGCCACCGCCCTCGCCAGCGGGTGTTCGCTGTACTGCTGCACGGCCCAGGCCAGCTCCAGCAGCGAATCGCCGCCATCGACCGCCACCACCCGCGGCTTGCCTTCGGTGAGGGTGCCCGTCTTGTCGAACACCACGGTGCGCACCGCGTGGGCCGTCTCCAGCGACTGGGCGTCCTTGATCAGGATGCCGTGGCGGGCCGCCACGCCGGTGCCGACCATGATCCCGGTCGGCGTCGCCAGGCCCAGCGCGCAGGGACAGGCGATCACCTGCACCGCCACCGCATTCAGCAGGGCCTGCTGCCAGTCGCCTGTGGCCAGGCCCCAGCCGAGCAAGGTGACCAGGGAGATCAGCAGCACCGCCGGCACGAACACGGCGCTGACGCGGTCGACCAGGCGCTGGATCGGCGCCTTGACCGCCTGCGCATCCTCGACCATGCGGATGATGTGGGCCAGCATGGTGTCGGCGCCGACCTTGGTCGCCTCGACCAGCAGCAGGCCTTCGCCGTTGACGGCGCCGCCAAGCACGAGCTCGCCCATGGTCCGCGCCACCGGCAGGCTCTCGCCGGTGAGCAGGGATTCGTCCAGGTGGCTGCTGCCTTCGAGCACGCGGCCGTCGGCAGGCAGGCGCTCGCCCGGCCGCACCACCATCACGTCGCCGGCGCGCAGCGCGTCCAGCGGGATCTCGAGGTCCTGGCCGCCGCGCCGCACCAGGGCGGTGTCCGGGCGCAGCGATTCCAGCGCGCGGATGGCCTCGACGGTCTGGCGCTTGGCCCGGCCTTCCAGCCACTTCCCGAGCAGCACCAGGGTGATCACCACCGCCGAGGATTCGAAATACAAGTGGGGCATGCGCTCGCCGGCCGGGACCGTGACCAGTTGATAGACCGACAGCGCATAGGCCGCCGAGGTGCCGATCGCCACCAGCAGGTCCATATTGCCGGAACCGGCCCGCAGCGCCTTCCAGCCGGCGCGATAGAAACGCGCGCCCAGCCAGAACTGGACCGGGGTCGCCAGCAGCAGCTGGATCCAGCCCGGCGGCATCCAGCCATGGGCGGTGTCGGTGCTGAACAGCTGACCGACCATCGGCAGCACCAGCGGCAGGCTGAGGATGGCGGCGGCCGCCACCGGCCACCAGGACGGCAGGCCCGCCTTGCCCTCTTCTTCCGGCACATGGCGCTGGCCGCGCTGCACCGGCGCCGCTTCGTAGCCGGCCTGGGCCACGGCCGCGACGATGGCGCCGGCATCCAGGGCCGCGCCGTGCACGGTGGCCTGCTCGGTGGCCAGGTTGACGCTGGCGTCCACGACGCCGGGGACTTTCTTCAATGCCTTCTCGACGCGCGCCACGCAGGACGCGCAGGTCATGCCGCGTACCGCGAGCTGCAGCTCGGCCGGGGAATCCATCGTTTCCATGATTGCTCCTGTCATTTAACGACAGGATAATCCTTCCCACGATGGGAAGGTCAAGCCCCGTCCGCCATGTCCTCGAAAGGGAATGCCGCGGGCGTATCCGGCAGCGGCGCCATCGGCCGCATGTCGTAGACCATGTCGGCGCGGTCCCGGGCCAGCGGCCTGGTGATCAGGAAGCTGTCGCGGCCCAGCTGCTCCGGCCCGCCGGCCAGGCGCGCCGGTCGCGGCTCGCTGCGCGCCAGCACCAGCACCACCTCGTAGCCGAGGGTCGGCGCGGCGAACAGGCCAAGCATGGTGCGCAGGGCCAGGGCGCCCGGTGCGTGCGGCAGGAAGCGCTCGAACTCGGCGCGCCGCAAGGGGCCGATGCGCACCCGTACGCGCAGGTCGGGACGCCAGCAGCGCCGGCCCAAGACCGCGGCCTGGCCCAGCACCGCGCCCGGCCTGCCTGCAGCGCTGCCCATCCGGCCGCCCAACAAGCTCTGCTCGTCCGGCGCCAGCGCATCCCAGTGGCCAATCCCCTCCTGCAGCCGGACCGGCACCCCGAAGTGGTGGGACAGCACCCTGGCCAGCACCACGCCGGAGGCCGGGCGCTGCCGGAGCACGCCGGCATAGCGCGCGAGGGTGGCGTCCTCTACCTGTTCGTGGAATTCGCCGGGTGCGAAGCCGGCCAGCGCCAGCAGCAGCGGCAGGAAGCCGTCGCCGGCCTCCGGCCCGGACACGGCATGCTCGATCCGGTACTTGCGCCAGGCGCCGTAGAACAGGGCCAGCATGCGGGTGGTGAAGATGTCGAGGAAGGCGCGCGGCGCTTCCGCCAGCTGGACGTCGGCCTGGCTGGATTCCCAGGCCGCGATGCGCTCGGTGACGTGGCTCGGCAGCGCGCCGTGGGCGCCCAGCAGGCCCATGAAGGTCGGGGTCAGGTGGAATTGCGGCGGCTGGCCGGGCGCCAGTCCCAACGGCGCGATCGCCTCGACCTGGCCGGCCGGGAAGCCGAGGGCCAGGCTGTTACGGAAGCGCAGATGGCGTTCCAGCGCCCGCCGCGGCGGCACACCCTGCTCGCCCAGCCACAGCAGCAGCAGCCGCACCGCCTGGAAGAATTCGAAGCGCTGCGGCTCGGCCAGCAGGCCCGCGATCAGCGGCTCGCGCGCGGCGCGCATGCGAGCAGCTCCTGGCCGGTCTGGTGCGACACGACCTGCAGCCGGGTGAAGCAGTTGAGCTGCCCGCCCAGCGCGAAGTAGCGGTCCAGCACCTGGACGAACACGTACAGGCCGCTGCCGGCGAAGGCATCCTCGTCCACGGTCAGGCGGATGCCGATGCCGGGCATCAGGGTCGCCACCGGGGACGTGGCGACCCAGCTGCGCACGGCGCCGTGCTCCAGCCCGACGATGCCGGCGATCTGGCGCTGCGCCACCGGGGAGCGCGGCAGGTCGTACAGCGACAGCATCTTCTGGAAGTCCGGCAGGCCCGCCGTGGTGAGCGCCGAATGGTTGAGCGCGAGGTGCGAGATCAGGCGCCAGTGGGT
>FTBV01001510.1_pt1 | contig 21767 bp, 20 predicted proteins | sample 1639281 | NCBI WGS metagenome assembly FTBV01 (sample SAMEA3914864, study PRJEB12502) | metagenome | biome: forest; material: soil | place: USA | collected 2012-03-12 | depth 0.3 m | reverse complement strand
GGCTATACTGCGAGGCTCAGTCGGGGCGTAGCGCAGCCTGGTAGCGCACTTGCATGGGGTGCAAGGGGTCGCGAGTTCGAATCCCGCCGCCCCGACCATAGAGAACAGCACGAGCCCGGTACCGAAAGGTGCCGGGCTTTTTGCTTTCATCGCCGCGCTCCGAAGGCCCCGACATTCGTGGGCTTGACGCGCGCCGCCGCCGAGCCCGACGATACCTGCCCCCGTATCATCGGAGGCTGTCCATGCCGTCCGCCTTCTACAACGTCCGCAGCCAGCTCCTGACGACCAACTCGTTCGGGCAGGACCAGAACTGCTACTTCTGCACCATCGCGGCGCTGTTGAACATGACCACCAGCCAGCTGGTCGCGCATGCGCAGACCATGCAGCAGGTCACTGCCAATGCCGACGAGATCGTGGCGCTCATGCGCGACGCCGGCATTCCCAATCCGACGTATGCCACGTTCCAGCACCTGACCGCCATCGACCAGGCCGTCTCCAGCCTGCCCAACGGCGGCCATGTGGGCCTGGCCTACACGCGATCCGACGGCAGCGGGCACATGATCGTCGTCGGTCGGATGCTGTTCTCGGGCGCGATCAGGTGCATCGACTACCAGGCGTCCCCGCCCCGCGTCACGGATGCCTTTCCCGAGGACTTGAGCACCATCGTCGCGATGCACCTGTTCTACATGGCGTGATCGCGCGGCCGTACGAACCCGGGGACGGGTGCGGGCCGGCTGCCGGATGTCGCCCCGGCCCGCGCCGTCGGAGCTTTCCTGCATTTGTCTGAATGCAAATGCCGCTTGGCAATTCGCGGAATACCCGATGCGGCGCTTGCCTGACGGGTTTGTCAGCGGGCTTTGTAGCGATATTGCAATATGCCGCCGCAACCCGATCGCGCCCTCGCCATATTGAACTGCCGGTTCTTCTGCGTTGATGGCGTTTGGATTCCAGATGCGCCAAGTAAGCGGCCGAACGCCCCTGGAGCATGCGCGCAATCCGTGATGGATTGCTGACAATCCGGACAGCTCGGCTGCGTCTTGAAACGATGTCGTTGCGCGCTCTTTACGCCGGCTTTGTCCAGGGCGCGGCGCCGCGGCAACGATATCCGGGGCGCTGGGTTGCACCCAGGGTTCGTGAGGAAGGCCTCATGCAAGACTGTAACCTGGAGCCGACCAGGATTGAATCGATCCTGATTCAAGAGCCATACCCACGGGCTTGCCCGGCCGCCGCTCCGGTCATCAACCTCCCAATACCCTTGGAGAATATATGTACCAACCGACGAAGATCAGCACAGGTCTTCAGATCGCATTTGGACGCGCCGACCACACCACCGGAATCCGGAACAGCCGCGGTGCCCGCCGCGCGGTGAAGTGCTCCATCCCCGCGCTCACCGCCGCCCTGTTCAGCCTGCCCGTGCTCGCCCAGACCACGCCGGCCACGGACAACCCCGACACCACGCAGCGAGTGACGATCACGGGCAGCATGATTCCGCGCACGTCTGCCGAGACCGCCGAAGCGATCACCGTCGTATCGGCGGACAGCCTCAAGGCCATGGGCATCCAGACGGTGGAACAGGCGCTGCAGCAGGTCGCGTCGAACCAGTCGACGCTGCTGACGGCCAGCTCCGTCACCGCCTGGGGCACCGGCGGCGGCTCCTTTGCCAGCCTGCGCGGCCTGGGCGCCGCGCGCACTCTGGTGCTGCTGGACGGCCAGCGCCTCACCTCCAACGCGCAGGTCGACAGCTCGGCCGACCTGAACAGCATTCCGTTTGCCGCCATCGACCGCATCGAGGTGCTGCGTGAAGGCGCCTCGTCGGTGTACGGCGCCGACGCCATCGCCGGCGTGATCAACTTCATCACGAAGAAGGACCTCAAGGGCGGCCAGCTCAACGTGACCGGCTCGAAGGCGGCCAAGGCGGGCGGCAACAGCTACGGCGGCGACGTCACGTACGGCCTCGGCAGCCTGGGCTCCGACGGCTACAACCTCATGGGCTCGCTGAGCTACACCAAGCAGGACGAGCTGCGCGCGCTGCAGCGCAGCTTCGCGCAGCGTGCCGGCGGCGACAACGCGTACTACACGTCGCCCGGCAGCTTCCAGGACAGCGCGGGCAACATCTTCTCCGTCGACTACCCCGACTGCGGCAAGAGCACCGGCGTCAGCCAGACCTACCTGAGCACCGCCAACGGCTACTGCGGCTACCAGTACACCAACGCGACCGACCTGCTGCCGCAGTCCAGCGTGACGTCCGGCATGCTGCAGCTGACCAAGACGCTCGGCGCCAACGACACCCTCAAGCTGCAGTACTTCGCGACGCAGTCCAAGCTGCGCACCTGGGGCGGCGCCTACTCGTACGCCGAGACGATGAACCCGACGTTCAACGCCGCGTACTTCCCGACGGCCGCGCAGTCCACGCCCAACACGTTCTTCGGCACCGACGCGAGCGCCACGCCCGACCTGAGCCACAACATCGAGATGCTGTGGACCGATCCGGGCAACAACCGCTACCAGGGCGACCGGGCCACCGAGCAGCGCTTCCTGGCCACGCTGACGGGCTCGCATCACGACTGGGACTACCAGGCCAACTTCAACTACAGCCAGAACGTCAGCACGGTGTTCCTGGACGGCGGCTACCCCGACACGAGCCTCATCGAGGAGACCGACGCCGATGGCGACACGGTGCTCAACCACCTGATCAACCCGTTCGGGCCGCAGACCACGGCCGGCCAGGCCGTGATCGACAACTCGTACAAGCAGGGCAACCTCGCCACCGCCAGGCTCAAGCTGATCAACCTGAACGCCTCGGCCAGCCACTCGGTGGGCCAGTGGTTCAAGGGCGGCGACGCCGTGCTGGCCATCGGCGGATCCGTCGGCCGCGAGCAGATCAACAGCGCCACCACCGACCTGGCCGCGGAGATGTCGGCCGAGACCGGCTACTACCCGTCCAGCGTCACGGGCAAGCGCACGTCCGAAGCGGTGTACGCGGAGCTGAACGTGCCGGTGACCAAGGACCTCGAGTTCACGGCGTCCGATCGCGAGGACCACTACAGCGACTTCGGCAGCACCAACAACGGCAAGCTGTCGTTCCGCTGGCAGCCGTCCAAGCTGGTGGCCTTCCGCGGCGCCGCGTCCACCGGCTTCCGCGCGCCGTCGCTCGTCAACCTGTACTCGCCGCAGATCCTGGGCGCGACCACCAACTTCGCCGGCTCCGTCTGCCAGAACCTGCCGGTGCTGTGCGGCTCGCAGGGCATGCAGGTGACCGGCGGCAACCCGCAGCTCAAGCCCGAGAAGTCCGACAACTTCGACCTGGGCATCGTGCTGGCCCCGACCTCCAACCTGGGGATCACGCTGGACTTCTACCGCATCAAGATCAGCGACCAGATCACCACGCTCACGAGCTCCACGATCTACAAGAACTACGAGACGTTCAGCGACCTCTACCACCTGAACAGCGCCGGTTCGCTGTCGGTGGCGGGCGACCACAGCTGCGACGCCGGCCTCACGGCGCCCACCTGCGGCTACATCCTGCGCACGGTGCAGAACTCCGGCGGCGTCACCACCAACGGCGTGGACGTCAGCGTGAACTACACGCTCGACACCTCCGCCGGCCGCTTCCGCGCCGGCCTGGAAGGCAGCTGGGCCGCCGAGTACAAGCTGCAGGCCTACAAGGACGCGGTGTGGCAGAACATCCGCGGCGACTACAGCGGCGGCTACGAGCCCGTGCTGGCCTGGCAGGACCTGCTGTCGCTGGACTGGACCAAGGACGTCTGGGGCGCCGGCCTGTCCAATCACTACGAATCCGGCTACAAGGACCAGAACGCGGGCCGCCACGTGGGCTCGTACTCGCTGTGGAACGCGTACGGCTCGTGGAAGGCCACCAAGGCCATCACGCTGCTGGTGGGCGTGCGCAACCTGCTCAACACGTCGCCGTCGTTCTCGAACCAGACCGACGAGTGGCAGGAAGGCTACAACCCGACGTTCGGCGACCCGATCGGCCGCGCGTTCTACGGCAAGATGACCGTCGACTTCTGACGCGCCGGAGGCTCGGGCCTCCTGCCTCCAGACGTGTCGCGAGAGGCCCGGGTCGAAGGACGCCGGGCCTTTTTTCGTCAGCGCTGCGGCGCGATCCCGTCCAGCATCCAGTCCACGCCCGCGAGGAACTGCGCGCGATCGTCGTGCACCGGCAGTTGCGCGGCCACCTCGTGCACGAACGGAAAGTGCGCCGGGTCGAGGCGCTTCCAGCGTTCCGCGACCTCGCCCAGGAACGCGACGCGGTCGGTGGCGGCGGGCTGCAGGCGCGCGTTGGCGGCGTTCTGGCCGGCGATGCCCAGGATGTAGTTGACGAGCGCGCAAGCGGCGTCGAACCGGGCCTTGGCCGGCACGCCCAGCGCGTGGAGCTGGCCGCCGAGGCCTTCGAAGATCTGCACGAGCGCCGTCTCCCACGGCGCGCGTGCCAGCTGCGTGCCCACCCACGGATGGGCGTCGATCGCGTCGAACATGCCCAACGCCACCTCGCGGATGGCCTTGCGCGGATCCCTGCGCCGCACCACCTCGGCCATCACGCGCGAGACGACGTCGCCTGCCGCGGCGGCGAGCAGCTCGTCCTTGTTGGCCACGTGCCAGTAGATCGCGCCCGGGCCGGTCGCCAGCCGCGCGGCCAGCGCGCGGAAGGTGAGGGCGCTCTCGCCCCCGGCGTCGAGGATCTCGATGGCGACTTCGACGATGCGCTCCTTGGACAGGGCATCGGTGCGGCGTTCGGCACGCGGGGTCGGCTTGGGCATGGCCCGCATCTTGACATGGATGGAACATTGTTCCAATATGCGCTCAATGGAACGTTGTTCCAATTGACTCGGGAAAGACCCATCCATGACCTCACCCCGCATCGCCATCGTGGGCGCCGGCCTCGGCGGCCTCGTGCTCGCCCGCGTGCTGCACGTCCACGGCATCGCTGCCACCGTCTTCGAAGCCGACGCCTCCGCCGACGCCCGCACCCAGGGCGGCCAGCTCGACATCCACGCGCACGACGGCCAGCAGGCGCTCGCCGCGGCCGGCCTCACCGCGGCGTTCCGCGCCATCATCCACGCCGGTGGCGAGGCCACGCGCGTGCTCGACCCGCAGGGCCGGGTGTTGTTCGAGGAGGCCGACGACGGCACAGGCGGCCGCCCCGAGGTGCTGCGCGGCGACCTGCGCCGCATCCTGCTCGACTCGCTGCCCGACGGCACCGTGCAGTGGGGCAAGCGCCTGGACGGCATCGAGCCGCTGGGCGCGGGCGCGCACGAGCTGCACTTTGCCGACGGCACGCGCGCGCGCTGCGACCTCGTGGTCGGCGCGGACGGCGCGTGGTCGAAGGTGCGCCCGCTGCTGTCCGCGGCGCAGCCCGCGTACGTGGGCGTGGTCTTCGTCGAGAGCTGGCTGCGCGACGCCGACCGGCGCCATCCCGCGGCCGCCGCGGCGGTGGGCATCGGCGGCATGTTCGCGCTCGGGCCGGGCCAGGCGATCACCGCGCACCGCGAGCCGGGCGCAGTGCTGCATGCGTACGTGCAGCTGCGGCGACCGGCCGACTGGGTGGCGGCCATCGACTTCACCGACGCCGCCGCCGCGCGCCAGCGCGTGGCCGCGGAGTTCGACGGCTGGGCGCCGGCGCTCACCGCGCTCATCACCGACGGCGAGGGCGCGCCCGTGCCGCGCCCGATCCACGCGCTGCCCGACGACCACCGCTGGCCGCGCACGCCAGGCGTCACGCTGCTGGGCGACGCCGCGCACCTGATGCCGCCGTCGGGCGACGGCGCCAACCTCGCGATGTTCGACGGCGCGGAGCTCGCGCGCGCGCTGGTCGCGCATCCGGGCGACATCGAGGCGGCGCTCGCGGGCTACGAAGCGGCGCTGTTCCCGCGCAGCGCGGCGATGGCGGTGCAGGCGCGCGACACGCTGGCGCGCTGCGTGGGCGGTGCGCCCGACGACCTCATCGCGCTGATCGGCGGCGCGGCGTGAGCGTCACTTGGCGGGCGTGTCGCCGCGCGCGGCCTGCTGCGCCTTCACGTACTTCATGATGCTCAGGAAGGTGTCGGTCCAGTAGACGTCGCGATGCGCGGCGAGGTAGGCGAGCAGCTCCTCGTGCGCCTGCTTGGACGTGATGATGTAGTCGCCGCCGATGCCATGGAACGTGAAGTTGATCATCGTGCCGCGCGCCGCGGCCTGCTGCACGAGCGCGATCAGCTGCGCGCCGCTGAGGCCTTCCGGCGCGGTCACGCCCACCGCCCAGGGGTCGAGCGCGTCCATGTCGGGGATGGCGGCGGCGCCGCCCAGCTTGACCGCCACGAAGTCCTTCTTCACGAGCTCGACGTAGTTCACGCCCTGCGCGTCGACGTCGCCGCACGGCACGGTGAACGTGCGCTCGGTGCGGCCGTCGATGGCGTGCAGCATGGTGTTGGCGAGCCGCACCTGCGCGGCCATGCGGGTGGCGCTCATCGTGTCGAGGTCGAGGTCGGGAGTGACCCACTCGTGGCCCTTGACCGAGCCGGAGCACAGGTGGAACAGCGTGTGGTTGCCCAGCTCGTGGCCGTGGGCCGCGGCGGCGCGCCATTCGTCCAGGCGCTTGTAGAGCGACGGGTTGGCGAGCGTCAGGTAGAAGCTGCCGTGCAGGCCGGCGCGGTCGAGCGCGGGGATCGCGTTGTCCAGCTGGCTGTCGATGGCGTCGTCGTAGGACAGGCTGACCGCCGCCTTCTCGCCGTGCGGCCAGGGGAACGGCGCGGCGGGATGGGCGCCGGCCGCGGCGGCGGCCAAGGCGCAGAGCAGGGCGGCGGCGCGCAGGATTGGAAGCGGTTTCATGGATGCGGAGGATAGGCCAAAACCCACGGCCGCATGCGGCCTGCGCTGACACGCCGGGAACTCGACAGGGCACCGGCGTTGCCTGTAGTGGGCCTATTCCTGCTTCGTTCACGAAGCGCCCGCACCCCACATCCAAGGAGTACTTCCATGTCCCACATCAACAAGAAGCTCGCGGTCACGGCCGCTGCCTCCGCCCTGCTGGCCTCGCTGGGCCTGGCCATCGCGCAGTCCAACAACACCGTCGACCCCACCGACGCGCAGCAGGAGCAGCACGTCGACGTGAACGCCACGCCGACCAACGCCTCCGGCAACCAGATCTACTTCTTCCGCGACCAGGGCAATTCGCCCGAGACCGATCCCGCGGCCCACCTGATGCTCATCAAGCACGAGCAGCCGATGCCGGTGGCCGCCGACACCACGACGACCACGACCACCACCACGGTCGCCCAGGCCTCGACGCCGGCGGACGACACGGTGACCACGACGATGCCGTCGGCCGCCGACACGAGCAACACCGAGTCCGGCACCGACAACACGGCGTCGCAGTCGATGGACACGCAGCCGGCGCTGGCCCCCAAGGCCGACCGCAACTGATCGCGGCCTGACGCGCGCCCGCGGGCGGCCCTTCGCGCGAGCGAGGGCCGCCGTTTTGCGTGCGCATCGCGAAGGCTTCACCCCGAGCGCAGTCGCAGGATCCACCCCTGCCGCGACGCTGCTCAGGACGGCTTGACCAACGCCAGCCAAAGCACCGCGACGATCATCCCCAGCACCACCGGCGGCGCCGCCCGCCACGCGCGCGCGGGCACCGCGGGCGCGCTCGCGCCCGCGCGCCGCAGCGCCGCCGACTCGGCGCCGTGCAGCGCGCTCAGCGCGAGCACCAGCGCCAGCTTGGCGTGCAGCCAGCCGCTGTGCAGCCAGCCGGCGCGCAGCGCGAGCCACGTCCCGCAGGCCCAGGCCGCGAGCAGCGCGGGCGTCGTCACCCTGCGGTGCAGCCGCCGCATGCCGCCGACGAACCGCTGTTCCCCGGCGAGCGATGCGGCCGGCTGCAAGCTCAGCGCCGCGAGCACGAATGCCGCCGCGAGCACGCCGACGATGAACAGGATGTCCGCGCCGAGGTGCACCAGCACGACGAGGTCGTAGGCCGACGCGGCGTCCATCACGGCGCGGCCAGGGCGAGCGTGGCCCGTGGCTTCCACGGCGCCGCGTCGGCACCGGCCGCGTGCAGGCTGGGCGCGGCCAGGAACAGGCGCTCGCCGGGGATGCCCTTGGCGATCAGCGCGTCGCGCACGGCGATCGCGCGGGCCAGCGCCTCCTGGCGCATCGTCTCGTCGGTGACGGGCACGTTGTGCCGCAGGAGTTCCTCCATCTGCGCGTCCGGGATGTCCTTGGCGATGCCCAGCACGCGCGGCTTGTCGGGCAGCCGCGTCTGCTTGTAGAGCGCCTTGAGCAGCGCGGAGCGCGCCGCGGGCGCGAGCGCCTGCGGTGCGCTGGCCGCGGCCGCGCCCGATTCGCCGGCGCGCAGCGCCTCGTCGCGCGCCAGCGTGCGCAACTGCGACTCGATGGTCTCGCGCTGCACGTCGGCGCGCTCGGCCTGCAGGTCGGCGCTGCCGGTGATCGTGATCTGCAGCGACGGCCGCTCCGCCAGCGCATGCGCCACCTTGTCCAGCGCGGCGGCGCTGGCGTCGGTGACGACCGCGGTGCCCGGGCGGAACTCGATCGCGCTCATGTCCTCGCCGCCGCCGTCGCCGCCACCGCCGGCGAGCAGCGAGAACGGCGATGTGACCGCCTTGAGCAGCAGGTTGCCGATCAGCTTGAGGACGATGCCGCCCACGCTGAACTGCGGGTCGTTGATGCTGCCGCGCACCGGCAGGTTGATGTCGATGACGCCGTTGCGGTCCTTGAGCAGGGCCACGGCCAGCCGCACCGGCAGCTTGGTGGCGCTGGGCGAGGCGATCGGCTCGCCGAACGTGAGCTGGTTGAGGATCACCTGGTTGCGCGCCTCGAGCTGGCCGTCGGCCGAGATCTTGTAGGCGACGTCCATGCTCAGCTTGCCGCGCTCGATCGCGTAGCCTGCGTACTTGCCGGCGTAGGGCGTCAGCGGCGCGAGCTCGAGGTCGGTGGCCTTGGCCTCGATGTCGAGCGCCAGCGGGCGCGCCGCCGGGTTCACCTGGCCCGAGACGTCCAGCAGCGCGGTGCCCTCGGCGCGGCCGTGCAGCTGCAGCGGCGCCATGTCGCGCGAGGTGGAACTGAACGCGCCCAGCGAGCCGTTCAGCTCGGTCAGCGCGGCGCTGTAGTTGGGGCGCACGAAGTGGTCGGTGTAGTCGACGCGCGCGTTCACGAGCTTGACGCCGCCCACGTTGATCACGAGGGGCAGCGGCGCCGACGACGCGGCCGGCGCCGGGGCCGACGCCGCGGCCACCGCCTGTGGCGCCGAGGCCGCGGCGTCGGGCGGCGCGGCGCCGACGTCCTGCAGGTTGAGCCGGCCCTGCTCGGTCACCAGCACCTTGGCGAACAGGTCGTCGAGCTCCACCTGGCCGATGTCCAGGCGCGGCGTCGCGGCGGGCCTCTGCGCGTACTTCAAGCCCTTGAGCGCCAGCGACTGCCACCCGAGCAGCTCGTCGGGCGCCGCCGACGACGCGGCCGACGCCGGCGCTGCGGCCGCCAGCGTGGTGAGGTGGACGTCGCCGATCAGCGCGTCGCCGCTGGTGGCCACCGACAGGCCCGCCGGCGCCGACTGCAGGTCGACGTGGCCCGTGTAGCCGGCCTCGGCGCGCAGCAGGCTCACGGGCAGGCGATCCGCCACCCACGGCGTGACGAGCGCCACGGGAAAGCGCACGACGCGCAGGCTGCCGCTGGCGGCGAGCGGGCTCGCGCCCAGCGTGCCTTTCCAGGCCAGCTCGCCGCCGTGCGGCGCCTTGCTGCCGGCCACCGACGGCCGGCCGACGCGGGCGTCCAGCGTCACGCGCGCGGGCGGCACCGGATGTTCGCCGAACCAGGCGAAGTCCTGCACGTCCAGGTGCAGCTGGCGCAGCTCGGCGCGCAGCGGCGGCAGGTGCTGCTCGGGGTGCAGCGAGGCGTCGGCGAACTGCAGCAGGCCGTCGTCGAGCGCGGCGCGACGCAGCGTCACGTGCCAGGGCGCGACCTGCGAGGCCGGCGTCGCGGGGGCAAGCGCGGACGTGGGCGCGCGCAACCACTGCGCGGCGTCGAGCCGGCCGTCGGCGTCGCGCGTCACCTGCACGGTGGGCCGCTCGAGCTTGACGTCGGCGATGGCCACGGTGCGCGCGGGCACGTCCACCTGCAGGTCGGACACGGCCAGGCGTTCCCAGCCGGCGGCCGGCGCGGCGCCGGGCGCCTGCACGCGCAGCGCGGCCAGCGTCGCGTCGGCGAGGGCGATCTTCAGCGCCGGCGCGTCGGCCTTGCCCGACCAGGTGACCGAGCCCTTGGCGGCCAGGCGGCCGTCCACGCGCGGCATGAGGCTTTGCGCGAGGTAGGGGGCGAGCGTCTCCAGCGACAGGTCGCTGAGCGTGATGCCCACCTGCGCGTCCTGCGTGCTCGCGTGGCCTTCGAACGCGAGGCGCGCCGCGCCGGAAGCCGCGGACGCCGCGGGCGCCGCGACGGTGGCCGCCAGCGTGAACGTGGCCGGCGCGGTGCCGGGCCATTGCAACTGCTTGGCGTCCAGCGTGACGCCGTCGACGTCGAGCGCGGCGGCCGGCTTCGTCGACGCGTCGTTCCAGACGATGCGGCTGTCGGCGATGGCCAGCGTGGCGATGCGCACCTGCCACGGCGTGGCGGGTTCGGCGGCCGGCGCGCTCGCCGCGGACGCGGGCGCCGAGGCGGTGGCGGTACGCGGCGCGGCGGTGGCCGGTGCCGCGGCTTGCCCGGTGCGCAGCATGTCGATGTCGCCGCGCACGTCGCGATCCAGGTGCCACTGCGCGCCCTGCAGCCGGACCGCGTCGAACGCGAGCTTGCGGGCGAGCGGCTGCACGTCGCCCGCGTCCACGCGCAGCGACTTCCACGCCACCAGCGGCACGCCCGCGGCATTGGTGACGCCGACGTCGCGCGCCTCGACCCAGCCGCGCAGCGACACCTCGGCCGCGCTGCTGCCGGCCTTCGAGAAGGCGAGCTTGAGGTCGGCCGACAGCGCGCCGCCGCCCAGGCGCACCGGCAGCGAGTCAGGCAGGTAGCCGAGGTAGGGCCGCAGGTCGAGGTCGTGCAGCGTCAGCGCGAAGTCGCCGTGGTCCTGGGTGGCGAACGGCGTGGCGTGGGCGTTGCTGTCGAAGGCGGCGCCGTTGAGCCGGAACGCCAGGCGCGGCTCGACGACGATGTCCACCTTGGCCGGCAGGTTCGACAGGAACGGCAGCGACAGGTTCAGCGCGTCGACCACGTGCACCTGGTGCTCGGGCCGGTCGTCGAAGCGCAGGCCCAGGTCGTGCACCTGCAGGTTGTACAGCGCGAAGCGCGCGGGCTCGGACGGCTTGGCCTCGGGCTTGGCGGCAAAGCGCTGCAGGAGGTCGTCGATGTCGTAGCGGCCCGCCGACGTGCGCGCGAGGGCGATGCGCGCGCGGTCGATGTCGATGGCCTCGATGACCGGCGCCCGCCGCACGATCGACGACAGCGCGACGTTCGCGCGCACCCGCGCCACCTGCAGCAGCGGCGGCGCGCTGGCGCCCGCGGCGGGGCCCACGGCGAGGTCGTGCACGACCACTTCGAGCGACCAGGGATGGAAGTCGACGCCGCCCAGCGTGACGGGCCGGCCGAGCGCCGCCGACAGCCGCTGCGGCGCCTGCCACATCACCAGCGGCGGCACCGCGAGCCACGTGACCACCCACAACGCCAGCAGCGTGCCGACCGCCCAGGCGGCCCGCCGAATCCATTTGCCCTGCACCATCCCGCGTCGCCTTCCGGCGCCACCGTCGGGCGCCTCAGCGCGAAGTATGGTGGGAATCGGAAGACCGGTGTATCCGTCTGTCGCGCGCGCGCTTCGGCGATCGCGGGCGCGCCGCCCGCCTGCATTTGTCCGGATTGACGCAATCCGGCGAAACGGTGGACACGCGCCTGAGCTCTACTGCGAGGGTACCTTTCGATGGGGTATACCTCCGGCAGCGCTCATTTCCTCTTTCCTCCCTGGCTGCCGGCTTCACAGCCCGGACTCACCTCCGGGCTGTTTTCTTCATCGCTCGGGATAGGGGTTGGGCACGACGTCCGGCTTCTGGGCCGCCGGCTGGTGCTCGCCGCCGGGCACGCCCACGCCGGGGCCGGTGGGAAAGCCGTAGGCGCCGTCGCCGCGCCGGTTCTTGGCGTCCACCTGGGCGACGCCTCTCTCCACGGCCGGCCGCGGGCCGCCCATGTAGCCGCCGGCCTGGCCCACGTAGGTGCCGTCGTCGGCGATGGCGTTGGCGCTCTGCATCGGCTCATGGCCCTCGGGGCTGAGCGCGCGCTCGGCGGGGCTGGCGGATTCGTGCGCCGGGCCGGCCGCGTGGTCGCGGCTCAGGGCCGGGTCGTGGGCGCTGGGGTTCTCGAGGTCGTCGGGCATGGCGTTGTCCTGTTTCGCGCCTCGCGTGGCGCGCGCTTGCAGGGCAAGCCGGGTGCCGTCACCGGGCGACCTGGCGGTCGGGGGCGGTTCCGCGTGCGCCACGGCCGGTTCACATCCGCGCGGCATACTGACGCCGACATGACGCCCGAAGAAGCCCTCCAACTCGCCCAGGACATGGGCCTGACGCTCCCCACGCCCGCCTGGATCTTCGGCTGCATCCTGTTCAGCCTGCTGGGCATCGCCGCCTGGCGCTGGGGCAAGGTCAAGCGCAACAAGCGCGTGCGCTGGCTGGGCCTGGCGCTGATGCTCTACGGCTACGTCGCGGGCCCGGTCTGGCTGCTGTATGGCGGCGGCGTGGCGATGTGCGTGGCCGTCTGGTGGTGCGCGAAGAACCCCGCCTGACGACCGTTCAGGCGAGCAGGTTGAAGCGCGCCGTGCGGGTGGCCGCGCCATGTTCGAGGTGCAGCGCCAGCCGCTGGCCGGTCGCGTGGGCGAGCACGCGCACGCCGTCCGGGGCGGGGGCCGCGGCGACCGGCGCGAAGACGACGTTGAATTGCTGCGTGCGCGCGCAGCGCGCGACGCGCTCCACCGACTGCAGTACCAGCACCTGGCCGGCCTCGGGTCCCGCGACCACCTCGAAGCGCTCGCCCACGTAGGCCTCGAAGGTGTCGGCCCCGGCCTGCTCGGCCAGGTCGGGCAGGCGCTGGGTGCGGGTCAGCAGCGAGCGCAGCGCGCCGGGCGCGGCCGGCGCCTCGCCGGCCTGCGCGAGCGTCGGCGCCGCCACGACGGCCGCCATGCCGCCGGTCACGAATTCACGCTTGTTCATGATGCTTCTCCTGGGAAGGGTTCGTGGCGGGCGCCAGCGGGCGGCGCACCATCGCCTGGCGCACGCCCGCGGGGCCGACGGGCCGGAAACCGAGCCGCTCGTACAGCCGCTGCGCCGGATTGCCGACGACCACCTGCAGCTCGATGTCCAGGCCGGCCAGGTCGGCGCGCCGCAGCACGCGCTGCAGGCAGGCGGTGCCGATGCCCTGGCCGCGCAGCTCGGCGACGACGGTGATGTCGAGCAGCACGAGGCTGCGCGCGTCCTGGGCGACCCAGACGCGGCCGATCGGACAGCGTCGCAGTTCGACGATGTCGCATTGGGCGCCGGGGTGGCGGCGTTCGTAGTCGTGGCGCTGGGCGTCGAACTGCGACTTCATGAACGCACGCTCGGTCTCGACCGGCCAGCCCAGCTGCGCGAACTCGTCGGCCCGCGTACTGGCGTACAGCGCCACCAGGAAGTCGTGGTCGGTGGGCCGCGCGGCGCGCAGCGTGATCGGGTCGTCGCTCATCGCGTCGCTCAGGCCCGCGACGGGTAGATGCCTTGCAGCGCGATGATGAAGCTCAGCGCGAGGAAAGGCGGCATGTTGTTGTGCGGCGCGTTGCCTCCCGCCGCCGCGAGGTCGGACGGCGCGGTGCCCAGGTAGGTGCCGTCCGGCGCCCGGTACAGCGCGCTGCCGTTGGACGTGGGCGCCAGGCTCGCATTGCTGCCCGGCATGCCGGTGCTCGCGGCGCTGGTGGCTTCCATCACGTGGTTGTGGCCCGGCAACTGCGCCGGGGTGAGCGTGACCGTCGCGTTGCCGCCCGTCTGGCCGGTGACGCGCGGGGTCAGGCCGCCGCTCGTGCCGCCGCCGCCGGCGTGCATCGGGAACGCGCCCTGGAGGTTGGGCAGCGCGAAGTTGGTGGTGCCGTTGCCGCCGTAGTTGGTGCCCAACAGCGAGAACAGGGCGGTGTTCTGCGAGATGGGCAGGAGTTGCCCGTTGCACAGCGCCCAGCCCGACGGCGGAAAGTTGCCGGCGAAGACGCGCACTTCGCCCACGTAGGGATCGGCCATGGTCGGTCTCCGGTGTCAGTTCTGGCTGGGGAAGATGCCGTACAGCGCGATGATGTAGTTCATCGCCACGAACGGCGGCATGTTGTCGTGCGGCTGGTTGCCGCCGGCCGGCGTGATCGCGTTCGGATCCATCGCCATGTTGGGCGTGCCGTTGCCGTACAGGTTCATCGCCGCGGAGCTGCCGAGCACCTCCGAGGGCCCGTGCGTGGCGCTGGCGGCCGTGGTGCTGGCCAGCATTGCGTGCGAATGCGGCGGCATCTGGCCGGCGGTGAGCGTCACGCTCTCGGCGCCGCCGCTCTGGCCCAGCGTGTAGCCGGCGCCCTGGTGCACGGGCACGCGGCTGCGCAGGTCGGGCAGGGCGTAGGTGGTCTGGCCATTGCCGCCGTAGTAGGTGCCGATCAGCGCGAACAGGACTTCGTTCTGGGCGATGGACAGCAGCTGTCCGTCGCAGAACGCCCAGCCTTGCGGCGCGAAGTTTCCGGCGAAGAGGCGGACTTCGCCAACAAAGGGTTCAGCCATGGGACCTCGCTAGTTGCGGGATGGGTAGATGCCTTCCAGCGCGATGATGAAGTTCATCACCAGGAAGGGCGGCATGTTCTCGTGCGGCTGGCCGCCGCCGCTGGCGCTGATGGCGGCCGGGCTCAGCGGCACGAGGCTGGTGGCCGCGGCGTAGGCCGGCGTGCCGCCGCGGGCGGGCAGGGCCAGCACGCCGCCGTTGGGCGACGACGACGCGGCGGTCTTGGCCGACGCGCGCAGCGCATGCGCGTGCGTGGGCATCTCGACGGCCGATAGCGTGTGGGCGGCTTCGCCGGCGGCCGTGCCGATCGGGAGGTCGGCGGACACGTGCAGCGGCGAGCGCGCCTGCAGGTTGGGCAGCGCGAAGTTGGAGGTGCCGTTGCCGCCGTAGTAGGTGCCCAGGAGCGAGAACAGCGCGGTGTTCTGGCTGATGGACAGCAGCTGGCCGTTGCACAGCGCCCAGCCGATGGGCGCGAACTGGAAGCTCGTGAGGCGGATCTCTCCGAGATATGGCGACATGGCGCTCCTTTGCGGCGGGCGGGACGGCGCCCGGCTGGCTGATGCGCATCAAATCACTGCCCCTGGGGCGTCGCCATCCCCAGGATGAAGTCGGGAGTCGGGCTGAGCGTTGGCTGAACCGCGCGGGTCGGACGGCGGCGCTGGCACCGCCTGCTTGCGGCGATCTCGCTGTCCGATTGAAAAAGAAGTTATGGTGCCGGGGGTGGCTCTTTTCTAACCACAAAATGCGTCGGAAATCGGAGCGCCGACATCGTCATCGGCCGGCACGCCGTCAACTGAAACCGTCCTGCGCGTGCGCGGTCCCGCGAAGCGCGTCTCCAGCGCGCCGTCGCGACTCGTGAACTAGTTCTCGAAGCTCGACCGCCTTGCCGCTCATCCGTTCCGGCGCGGTGTCGATAGAGACCCCAAGCGCCGCTGCAAGCCGATGTCCGCATCGCGCCGCGCGGCCCCGAACACCGGACTGGAGACGCCAATGAAGCTGAGCTGCATCCCCCACGGCCTCGCGCTGGCCGCCGCCCTCGTGACCTGCTCCGGCGCCTTCGCGGCGAACGAGCTGCGGCCGATGAGCGAGTCGGAGATGTCGGACGTCTACGGCCGCGGCCTGTCGCAGCCCGCGCTGTCGGCCCTCAACGCGCTGGGCACGTCGGAGCAGGCCAACGCCTCGACCTCAGCCGCGGGCGTCGACCTCGCCGCCGCGATGGGCGCGCTGTCGGCCGATGGCACGCAGGGCCTGGATCGCCAGCTGGCGCAGCAGCGCATCCAGACGGCCACCAACGGCCTGCAGGTGTCCATCAAGCTGAGCGAGACCATGACGACCGCCAGCCAGCTGATCACGCCCATGCAGGCGCTCACCATGCTCGGCGCGATGCCGCTGTTCGGCCTGCCGATGACGCTGCCGCCCAGCAACAACAAGCACTGATCAGGGCAGCGTCACGGCCACGCTGGCCGTGCTGGAGGTCGCGAGGTCGGCATTGGCCGGCGAGCGCGACCAGCGGCCCGTCGTGCCGTCGGATCCCGACTTCCAGGTGTGCACCGCCACGCCGTAGACGGCCGCGCCCGGCGCCGCCGACGACGTGCCGCTGGGCAGCGTGAACGTGGTCGAGCCGCCCGCGGCGAGCTGCGACGACACGTCGGCCACCGCGACGGTGCCGCCGGCGTTGGTGACCACCAGTTCCGCCGTGTCCGCACCGCTGCCGTTGGCGCCGGACAGCGTCACCGTGAGCGTGCCGTCGGCAAATCCCGTGCGCCGCACCGGCGTGGGCGCGACGACGCTCGTGGCGGCCGCCGGCATCACGTCGACCGCGCTGGTGGCATCGGCGAGCGTGCCCTCGCTCCACACGCTCCACGCGCCCGCGCCTTCCTTGGGCGTGACGGTGGTGAACGCGGGCGGCGTGCCGGTGCCGTCGGTGGCGGTGCTGAACGCGGCGTCGTGGATCGGGCCGGCGGGCAGCGTGACGGCGTGGACGAGGCGGCCGGTGGCCGGGTCGGCCGCGCCTTGCGCCACCTGGTAGGGCACGTCGGCGCCGTTGCCGCCGCTGCCGGCGATGGTCTGGCCGAACAGCACGCGCGAGGCGCTCGGCGTGAACGCGTTGGCCACCGTGACCGTCGTCTCGGCCGTGTCGAGCACCGGCACGAGCGGCGTCGCCGTGGAGCTCAGCGCCGCCGGGAACGGCCGGAACAGTCCGGTCGTGTCGACGAAGACGTTGCGCACCACGATCGTCTCCATGTTGCCGCCGCGGATGACGACGTCGAACGTGGGCACCGGCGGCAGCGGGTACAGGATGAAGGCGCCCGAGGCGCTCACGTTGACGCTGCGCACTTCCTCGTGGAACAGGCCGTCGGCCGACAGGCTGGTGGCGCTGGCGACGACGTCGTGGATGCAGCCCACATGGCTCGCGCCGGTGCAGAAGTGGGTGGTGTCGAGCTGGCCGGTGATCGAGTCGAAGACGCTGCCGTCCACGCCCAGGCCGGTGCCGCTCAGCGCGGTGATCAGCTGCTGGTTGTACATCTGCAGCTCGTCGCGCAGCGTGAAGCGGTCGACGCCGCCGGGCGCCGCGCGGCGCACCAGGCTGGAGGCGGCGTCGAACTCGAGCGCGAGCGGCGTGGTGGTGTCGGCGGTCACCGAGAACTGCTGCAGCAGGCGGATGCCGGCCTGCGGATCGGGAATCTCGAGCGGCACCACGTGCACGCCGTTGGCGTCCGTGTACTGCACCTGGTCGTTCCAGGTCAGGCCCGCGGACGACGCCGAGGGCTTGAGCACCGCGTTCGGATCGGCGGACGCGAGCACGAGCCGGATCTGCGCGTAGGTGCCCACCGTGGCGGCCGCCTGCTTGAGCAGCGAGACCGACTGCCCCTGCGACAGCGACGGGTCGGCCAGATCCAGCGTGAGCGGCGTGGGCAGCGCCATCGTGACCCAGCCCGGATCGCCGTCGCCGTACACCTTGGTGGCGTCGGCATGCATCGCCAGGGCGGTGACGGTGACCCACAGGTGGTCGATGCCCGGGCTCGCGCCGCCGGCGAGCGTCACGCTCAGCTCGGCGTTGCCCGCGGGGGCCGGCGCGGGCGTCGGGGTGGGCGACGGCGCGGGCGTGCCGCCGCCCCCGCCGCCGCCGCAGGCCACGAGCGCGAACAGCGCGCCGAGCGCGGCCAGCGTGCGGACGTTGGCCATGGTCAGTTGGCCGTGGCGGCGGCGCGCAGCTTGAGGCCGGCGGCCTGGTTCATCGTCTGCACGTTCTTGTTGACGTCGGCGCCGACGTCTTCCTGGATCTTCTTGCCGAGCGCCACGTCGGCCTCGGGCACCAGCTTCTCGAACTTGGCGCGCACCGGCGACTGCAGCAGGGCCAGCAGTTGCTTGAGCTCGTCGGTGGTGAAGGTCTGCGCGAGCATCGGCACCACGGTGCTGGGCATGTTCTTCTTGGCGCTGTTGACGATCATCGGGTTGATGGTGTCGACGTACTTCTGCACGTCCACCGCGATGTCCTTGAGCGCGGCCTCGACCTTGGGCTTGGGCAGCTGCTTTTGCTCGAGCGCCACGCGCGACTGCTCCATGGCGGCGGTGGCCGGGCGCTGCGCGACCATCAGCACGCTGTTCTCGGGATGCCACAGCGCGATGACCTGGTCGATGAGCTTCTGCTTTTCCGCGTCGATGGGGGCGGCGGCGGACTGGGCGTGGGCCAGCGAGGCAGTGCCCAGCAGGGCGGCGAGGGCGAGCGGGCGGAGCTTGAGGCGGAAGGCGGACATGGCAGGGGATCTCAGAAAGGTTGCGTGATCTTCACGCCGAAGTACCGCAGCACGAAGGTGCCGCTGACGTCCAGCCCGGCGTACGGGTTGTAGATCACGTTGAAGAAATTGTCGCAGTTCAGGTTGCAGTCGGTGCCGGCGGGGACGTTGTAGCGGCCGCGCGCGTAGCTGGCGGCGGCCTCGAGCTTCATGCCGTCGTGCATCTGGTAGCTCAGGCCGACGCTCTTGACGTTGACGTCGGGCAGCGGCGCGATCAGGTCGATCTTGTTGGCCGGCACCGAGCTCTTGCGCGGCTCGTAGCCCAGGCGCAGCTTCACGCCGTCCCAGACGTCGATCTGGGTGCCGAAGCCGTAGCTCCAGACGCTGCGGTAGCCGCGCGGGATGACCAGCTTGGACGAGTCGGCCTGGCCGAACAGCCGCGCCATGTCGAGCAGGTTGACTTGCTGGTCGAACTGGAAGGTGAGCTTGTCCCACTTGCTCCAGTCGGTCCAGCCGGCGTCGACGTTGAACTGCACGCCGGTGACGGGTTTGAGCTTCAAGCCGAACTGCCAGTGCGCCGGGTACGGCAGCACCATCGTGAAGTCGCCGCCCTGGTCGGTGGGGATGCTCGTGGGAAAGCCGAAGGTGGCCGCCACGATCGGGCCGAACAGCGACGAGTACATGTGCCGCACGAACTCGGGCAGCATCGGGTTGGCGTGGAAGTTGTAGTTCCCCGTCATCACCGTCTTGGAGCCCGACTGGTACACCGCGCCCAGGCCGATGGATTCAGCCGGCTGCCACAGCGCGCCGAGGTTGAACGTGATGTCGGCCGGCGAGGTGGCCGCAAAGCGCATCTCGCCCACGCTGTTGAACGGGCGCAGGCGGCCGCTCTGGTTGCCGTTGGCGTCGGTGCCGCACAGGCCGAAGCCGAGCGTGTCGAGCGGATTGCCGTTGTTGCCGCACCAGGCGTCCTGCAGCTTGCCGATGATGCCCAGCAGCTTGTTGGGAAAGCGCATCTCGGTGTCGAGCGCGAAGCCCTGGTGGGCGATCGGGATGGCCAGGCCGACGCTGAACTTGTCGTTGAACTGGTAGCCCACCGACGGCGACAGGTAGACCAGGCGCTGGATGACCACCTGCTTGCCGTCGAAGCGCGCCGGATCGTCCGGATTCTTGGTGCGGTCGATGCCCACGGCCTGCGGCACGTAGGTGGCGGTGGCGAAGGTCCAGGGCGAGCCGTCGGCGTGCCACGCCAGGCCCAGGCCGGCTGCCACGGCCACCGGCAGGCGCGGGCTGGCCACGCCGGCGATCGGGATGAAGATGGCCTGCCTGTTGTGGTCGGAATGCGTGCCGGCGAGCGGGTCTTCGGTGTAGCCGCCCACGTCGAAGCCATCCGGCTGGTGGAAGTTGGCCGTCACGCGCAGCGCGGCGCCGAACAGCGTGTCCGAACGCGTGTCGGACTTGATCCGCGCCAGCCCCGCCGGATTGAAGTGGATGGAGTCGAGCCCCGGCGGATCGGCGGTGACGGCGTTGCCCATCGACATCGCGACCGGGCTCACCGCGAGGTTCTCCGTGAGCGCGGCGTGCGTCGGCGCCGCGGCACCGGCCAGCAGGGCGGCTGCGGCAAGGCGGGTCAGGCCGGGCGCCTGGCGGCGCGCGCGGCGCGTCGTCGAGGTGGCGGTCATGCGGTCAGAACAGCGAGAAGGTGAGGGGGACGTTCAGCCCGAGGCTGAAGTCGGGCGAGTCGGTGGTCAGGCCGATGCCGGCGCTCAGGTTGATCGTGGTCTTGGGGTTCAGGCGCACGCCCAGGCCAAAGTTGAGGATGGCCGCGGTCTGCTGCGTCGTTTCCTTGCTGGTGCTCGCCTTGCTCGTGTTCAGGTAGGTGATGGTCGACGGCGTGGTGACGTTCTCCTGGAACGACACGCTCGTGGAGACGTTGTACGACAGCGCGTACGTGAAGCCGGCGCCCCAGCTGATGGTCTTGCCGGGCCGCACCGCGGTGAGGATCGTGCCGTCGGTGTGCATCTGGCGCAGGTGCGTGACGCCGGGCGAGGCCGTGAAGTTGAGCGACCCGAACAGCGCCACCGGGTCGAGCACCTGCGACGCGTTCACGCCCAGCGTGCCGGTGGCAAAGCCCGCGCCGGTGGCCAGGTTCGCGCCCTCCACGGTGCGGAACGGGCTGCGCCCGGTGGGCAGGCCCACGGCGCCGGTGAACGTGAAGCTCGGACCGCCGGCCTTCTGGTAGAACGGCTGGTAGCGGGCGCTGAAGTTCAGGTCGCCGATGCCGTTCTCGATCCCGCCGAACTCGTCGCTCTGCGTGAACTTGCTGACGAACGGGATCGTGCCGCTGACCGTGAGGTTGTCGAACAGGCCGTAGTCGAGCGAGAACGAGTTGGTGAACGTGTGCGAGCGCGTGTTCTCGATCTTGAACAGGTCGATCGCGTTGTTCGTGTCCAGGCCGACGTCGATCGACTCGCTGCCGATGTAGGTGTAGTTCAGGTCGTAGTTGGTCGCGACGCGGCCGGCCTTGAGCAGCGAGTACTGGCGGTCGGTCTTGGTGAGCGTCTCCTTGAGCAGCGTCGACTGGTCGACGTCGCCGGCCTGCTTCTTGAGCGCGTCGCGGGCGTCGGTGGGCGTGGCCGCGCTGGCGGCGCCCGCGGGCGCGGGAGCGGCCGCGGGGGCCGGCGCGTCGGCGGCGGCCGGCGAACCGGAGGAGGGCTGGTTGTCGGGTTGTGCCTGGACGCTGAACGAGGCGCCCAGCATCCCGCAAAGGGCCAGCGCAAGCGCCGTCCGGTGGGGCGTGGTGATCATCATTGACGCTTGTATTGAAGAGTACCGAGACCGGACTGTACTGCGCGGTTGAGCGCGTCCTGGTGGTCGGCGGGCCGCAGTTCGAATCCGGGACGCACGAGGTCGGGCGAGATCACGCCCAGGTCCTGGTCGGTGAGCGTGAGGCTGGACGCGACGATGGGGTGCGTCTTGGACGGGTAGATCACGAACAGCGTGCCCTTGTCCCACAGGCCCTTGAACTCCTCGACCGAGAACGCGATGTTGCCGGCCGACGGGTCGGCGATGTAGACCTTGCCGTCGCGGATGCCCTTGACCACCACGAAGTGCTTGAAGCCCGCGTAGTCGATCGGCACGATGGCGGGCTCGTTGAGCTTGGCCAGGTCGTCGATCTCCGCGCGGAAGCCGCCGCTGTCGCTGCCGAGGGTGGCGACGTAGCGCTTCATGTCCAGCAGCGAGAAGCCGCGGCGCGCGATGATCTTGTCCTTCTCGCCG
>FTBV01001280.1_pt1 | contig 22084 bp, 24 predicted proteins | sample 1639281 | NCBI WGS metagenome assembly FTBV01 (sample SAMEA3914864, study PRJEB12502) | metagenome | biome: forest; material: soil | place: USA | collected 2012-03-12 | depth 0.3 m | reverse complement strand
GTGCAGGTGCAGGTGCAGGTGCAGGTGCTGGTGCTGGTGCAGGTGCAGGTGCGGGTGCGGGTGCTGGTGCCGGTGCCGGTGCCGGTGCGGGTGCGGGTGCGGGTGCGGGTGCGGGCGCAGGCGCAGGCGCTGGTGCTGGTGCTGGTGCTGGTGCGGGTGCTGGCGGGTTCTGGGACTGAGAAGCCAGATCACGGGCGGTCTTTTCGCCCGAGGTGGGCCCCGCCGCATCCGGCGTCGGGCTGGCGGCCGGCGTCGGCGCCTCCGCGACCGTCGTGTCGGCGGCGCTTGCATTGGCCGGCTGCAGATGCATGAGCTGCTGGACGCTGACGCTGGGCTTCACCGAGCGGTTGGGCGTGTAGGCCGACGAGCCCTTGGCCACGTCGACGCAGCCACCGTCGTTGCAGACCGCCACGAGGCCGCCGATGACGCCGACGCGCAGGCCGTCGTCCACCTCGGCGGTGTATTCCGTACCGCGGATGCCGATGGTGCCCGACGGCGTTTCGAGCTTGTAGTTGCTGGTGCGCGGCTTGCCGATGCTGCCGCTGACGGTGCGCAGGCCGCCGCCCAGCAGGCTCATGAAGCCGCGCTCGTCGTCGCCTGAGGGCGTGGCGAGGTGGTAGTCGTCCAGCCGCAGCGTCGTGCGCTCGCCCAAGGCCATCATGGCGCCGTCGACCATGCGCAGCTGCACGCGGCCCTTGCCCGTCTGCACCGTTTCGCCCGACTGGACACCCTCCCCCGTCTTCAGCTCGCGCACGACGCCCTTGGCCGAGACGGCTCGCACATCGCCGCTGGTGAACAGGACCGTGGCCGCCGGTGCCGCCCAGGCGACGCCGTTGACGACGCACAGCGCTGCGATGGCCAGCGCATGGCGGATCAGGCCTGCGGCTGGCGCACGAGCCGGGTCCTGAGGTGCAGCGAGCCGGCGTCGAAATGCATGCATGCGGCTCATGGGAAGCTCCTGTGAGCGGTGATCTGGAAGACGTTGCGGGAGTAGTCGTAGAGCACGACGTTGGAGTTCACACGGGCGAGGCGCGCCTGCGCGATCAGCTGCCAGCGCGGGTCGGCGTTCCAGCGCAGCCCGGCGCTGAAGTCGTTCTGGTGGTCGCGGCGGGCGATGTCGAAGAAGGGTTCGCTGCCGCCATAGCGGCGCAGCTCATGTTGCCATTCGGCGAAGCCGACCACGGCAGGGCCCAGGCGCTGCTCCATTCCCAGCCTCAGGCCGGCGCCGTGGTGGCCGAAGTTCGCGGCGCCGGCACTGCGGGCACGCTCCTGCACGGCATAGGCGCTGCCATAGGCCAGCGGGGCGGCGCCGTCGAACTGGCGCGCGCCACCGAAACCCAGCAGGAGGCGGTCGGTGTTGCGCTCGGCCTGGCCCGAATAGGTCTGGCGCGACCATTGCCCGAAGCCGCTGAGCTGCGCGACCGCGTCGAACTGGGCCTGCCATTGAGCACTCAGGCCATTGGCCGTTCGATAGGGATGACCGCCCACCCACGCCGTGTTGTTCTGCAGGGCGATGAGCTGGCTTTGCCCGCCGGCCGTGTGGCGCAGGCCGGCGGTGGCATCGAAGAAGGTGGTGTTCATGTCGTGGACGACGCGGTCCACGGTGGCACGCAGATTGGCCGCGGCCACCAGCTTCCAGGACGCCGACAGCGCCGCTTCGGCATTGAGGCCGCCGGCGGTGCTGAACACCAGGTCGTGCCGCTGGCGGTTTTCGGGGGCGTTCTGGAACAGGATGCCGCCGAAGGCCGGGATGGCGAACTCGCCCTGATTGGTGGCGCTGTTGACATTGCTGTCGTAGCCGGCGCCCACCTCGAAATAGCCGGAAAGTTGCGGCCCGGTCGGCGGCGCCACCTGGTCGATGACGCCGATCACGCGCTCGAGGGCGGCGGATGCGTCCGCCGGGAGCTCACCCCCGCGCGCCAGGCGCAGCTGTTCGCGCGCGGCACCGGCCTCGCCGGCGGCCAGGTAGGCGCGACCCAGCTCGGCGCGGGCCAGCATGTTGTCGGGCTGGCGCTGCACGGCGCGCTCCAGGGCGAAGATGGCACGCGTGACATGGCCGGCGTCAAGCGCTGCAAGGCCCAGCAGGTAGTCGAAGCGGGGATCTCCCGCGCGTTCAGGCTCGGCCTGCAGCAGCAGCGCATACGCGCCGCCAGCGTCGCGCCGGGTCAGCAGCGCACGCGCGTCATCCAGCAGCGCATCCTGTGCGCAGGCATTCGAGACAAAACAGGCCAGGGCCAGGGCCAAGGCGCAAAGTCGGGCGGGCATCTCTGACCCGACCCTCTCCGTCCGGGTCGGCAGATGGGGCAAAGAAACCTCAGATGTGGCAACCGGCGCACGACTGCACCGCGGTCGCCTCATCTTCGGCCAAGCCCTTCGCGCGTGCACCTCCGCGGCGAAACAAGGCCGTGACTTCCGTCGCGGATGCGCGTGTCCAGAGGTAACCGCAACGCGTGCCCGCCGGCCCGGCAGGCGGGAGCGCCGATTGCCCCGCGCGCCTCTTCTAGAGTTTCAGATGCCCGTGCACGCCCTCGTCGACGCGCTGAGCCGTGATGGCGCCAAACAGCATCTTCAGGCCGGCCACCAGACTGCCTCCGCGGGTGTCCCAGTATTCGCCGCTGATGGGGTCCACGCGCAGCACGCAGATGCGCGGATCGTCCTCGCCTTCGGTGAACCAGGCCCGCAGCTTGGGGCTCCACAGGCGGTGGATGGTGGCCTTGTCGGTGACCTGGGCGACGTTGCCGTCCAGCTTCAGGTGGCCGCCGTTGTCGCCCTCCTTGAAGAACAGCGTGACGCGCGGGTCGCGCTCCAGCTCGATGTTCTTCAGGCTGTCGATCTCGGTGAAGAACCACAGCGTGCCCCCGTCGTCGACTTCCATGACCGTCATGGGGCGGGCATGCAATTGCGAGCCCATGCCCAGGGTGCAGAAAAAGCAGCTGTTGCCGGCCTTGACGAGGTCGGCGATCTTCTGCGCGGCGGCCGGGCCGCTGAGGTCTTCCTCGGTGCTGGCCTCGTCGCTGAGGTCTCGGCTGTCGTCTCGCATGTCGGCTCCTTGGCTTTGGCTGGGGCTCAAGCCTAGGCAGCGCACCGCCGGCGCCCTGTCGGCCAGCAGGCCAGCCCGATGTCGGCACGGGCCGCCTGCTCTCCTACAGGCGGATAAGTACCGGCCGACGGGCGCCGGCGCTGCTTGCTGCACCAATCAAGATCCCGGCATCCCGCCCGCACCCAAGGAGACGCCATGACCCGCGACAAGCTCGGCCGCCGCCCATGGCCCTGGCTGGCCGCCGCCACCATTGCCGTGCTGGCCGCCTGCAGCCAGCCGGCACAGCAGCCGCCCCCTGCACTCCCAACGGCGGCGGCGCCGCCGCCCGCCGAGGTGGCCAGCGTCCCTCGCGATCCGCCTGCTGCGCCGGTGGTGCTGCCCCCTTCGCCGATGCCTCCGTCCGTGGCACCGCCTTCTTTCCCGCCCGCGTCTGCACCGCCGCCCTGGCCGGCCTCCAGCCCGATCCGCTGAGCTTCAGCCTGCGAGATAACGCGTCAGTCCATCGACCAGGGCGTCGAACACCAGGCGGCAGGGCGTGTTCTGGCGCAGGTCCTCGTGCATGGCGACCCAGGTCTCCAGGGGCCAGCTGAACTGATCGGCCAGCACGCGCTCCAGCACCGGCTCGCGTCGCGCCAGCGCCACCTGGCAGGCGCCAATGCCCGCGCCGGCGCGGATCAGCGCGAGCTGGGCCAGGTCGGAATCACAGCGCAGCGCGAAGCTGTCGCGGGTGACGCCTCCCATGCGCTTGGCCCCGGCGCGCAGAAACGGCGTCGCGCGGTCGAAACCCACCAGGGTGTGGCCGGCCATCTCGGCGAAGCTGGTCGGTCGGCCGTGGCGGTCGAGGTAGTCGGGCCGGGCATGCAGGCCCAGCTCGATGCTGCCGATGCGGCGTGCAATCAGCTGGCCCTGCTCGGGCGGCGTCATGCGCACGGCGATGTCGGCCTCGCGGCGCAGCAGGTCCTGCAACTGGTTGCTCAGGGCCAGCTCCAGCACCAGGCCGGGATGGGCCTCCCGCAGCTGCGCGAAGACGCCGGTCAACACCTCCACGCCGATGATTTCGCTGGCCGTCACCCTCACCGTGCCGCGCACCTCGTCGCCGCGCGCCGTCGCCGCCCGCTGCAACGCCGCCGCCGCCACCTCCATCTGCTCGGCATGGCCGCGCAGGGCCAGCGCGGCCTCGGTCGGCAGCAGGCCGGTGGACGAGCGCGTGAACAGCGGCTGGCCGAGGGCCTGCTCCAGCGCCGCGACGTGGCGGCCCACCGTCGGCTGGGTCAGGTCCAGCAGCCGTGCCGCGCCCGACAGCGAGCCCTCGCGCAGCACGCCGAGAAAGGTGTGCAGCAGGTCCCAGGGCAAGGTCGAAGCCATGCATAAATGTATAGCCTCGCCCTCATATTCAGCAATTCTCAACAGGGCTGCCGGTTTCGAGAATCCATCCCATCAACTCTTCCTGGAGAACGACATGGACAACAACGGCAGCAACAAGACGGCCCTGGTGCTGGGCGCGAGCGGCGGCATTGGCGGCGAGGTGGCGCGCCAGCTGCGCGATGCGGGCTGGACGGTGAAGGCGCTCAAGCGGGGTCAGGCGGCGGCGCACGAAATGAGCGAGGGCATCCACTGGCTGCGCGGCGACGCCCTGAATGCGATCGACGTGGCCGGTGCGGCCCAAGGCTGCGGCGTCATCGTGCATGCCGTCAACCCGCCCGGCTACCGCGACTGGGACCGCCTGGTGCTGCCGATGCTGGACAACGCCATCGCCGCCGCCCAGGCCCAGCAGGCGACGCTGGTGCTGCCCGGCACGGTCTACAACTTCGGCCCCGACGCCTTCCCCTTGCTGCGCGAAGACTCGCCGCAGCGCCCCGTCACCCGCAAGGGCGGCATCCGTGTCGAAATGGAAGCACGGTTGCGCGCGGCCAGCCAACGCGGCATGCGCGTCCTCATCGTGCGGGCCGGCGACTTCTTCGGCCCGCGCGCCGGCAACAACTGGTTTTCGCAAGGCCTCATCAAGCCCGGCAAGCCGGTGACGGCCATCAGCAACCCGGCCGCGCCCGGCGTCGGCCACCAATGGGCCTATCTGCCCGACGTGGCCCGCACCATGGTCGAGCTGCTGGCCCGGCGCGAGCTGCTGCCCGCCTTCGCCAGCTTCCACATGGCAGGCCACTGGGACGCCACCGGCCGCCAGATGGCCGAGGCCATCCAGCGCGTCGCTGCCCGCCATGGCCGCAAGCCGCGCATCGCCGCCCTGCCCTGGTGGCTGCTGAAGCTTGCCTCGCCCTTCGTCACCACCCTGAAGGAGATGCAGGAGATGCGCTATCTGTGGCAGCGGCCGGTGCGCATGGACAACACGCGCCTGCTGGCGGTGCTGGGCGCTGAGCCGCACACGCCGCTGGATGAGGCCGTCGAGACCGCCCTGCGCGGCCTGGGCTGCCTGCCGGCACAGCCCAGCCGTAACATGGCCTCCAGCTCATTCGCCGGAACCACCCCATGACCTATTGCGTCGCCATGCGCCTGCGTGCGGGCCTGCTGTTCGCGTCCGACACCCGCACCAACGCGGGCGTGGACCACATCGCGAGCTTTCGCAAGATGTACCAGTTCCAGATCCCGCACCAGCGCGAGATCGTCATCCTGACCGCGGGCAACCTGGCGACGACCCAGTCCGTCATCTCGCTGCTGAACCAGCGCCTCCATGCCGACGGCGAGCACCTGCTCAATGTGCCGACGCTGTACGACGCCGCCGTGCTGCTGGGACGCACGCTGAAGGAGGTCGTCAACCGCGACAGCGCCGATCAGCACAACGGCGTGGACTTCGGCGCCAACATGCTGATCGGCGGCCAGATCAAGGGCGAGGGACCGCGCCTCTTCCACGTCTACCCGCAGGGCAACTTCATCGAGTCGACGGAAGACACGCCCTATTTCCAGATCGGCGAGAGCAAATACGGCAAGCCCATCATCGACCGCGTCGTCCGCTTCGACACGACGCCGCTGGACGAGGCCGCCAAATGCACCCTGGTCAGCTTCGACTCGACCATCCAGTCCAATCTGTCGGTGGGCCTGCCCATCGACATGCTGATGCTGCGCGCCAACCAGTTCGAGATGGCCATGAAGCCGCCCCACCGCATCGAGCGCGACGACGCCTATTTCCAGTCCCTGCGCAAGGGCTGGAGCGCCGGCCTGCGCAAGGTCTTCGACGATCTGCCCAACGAACCCTGGTTTGACATCGATGCCTGATCAGGCCGGGCCCAGCACCCGCATCGAATAGTCGGTGGCGCGCACATCCTTGGTCAGCTTGCCAATCGAGATGCGGTCCACGCCCGTCGCGGCGATCCAGCGCAACTGATCGAGTTCCACCCCGCCCGAGACCTCGAGCAAAGCCCGGCCGGCATTCACCGCCACGGCGTCGCGCATCTGCGCCTCGCTGAAGTTGTCCAGCAGCACGCTGACGGCGCCGGCGTCCAGGGCTTCATGCAGTTGGGCGATGGTCTCGACCTCAATCTGGATGTCCACGCCCGACTTCAGCGCCTGGGCCGCCTGCAGGGCCTGGCCCACGCTGCCGGCCGCGGCGATGTGGTTTTCCTTGATGAGGATGCCGGCATACAGCGCCAGGCGCTGGTTCTGCCCGCCGCCGACACGCACCGCGTATTTCTGCGCCAGGCGCAGGCCGGGGACGGTCTTGCGCGTGTCAAGGATGGCGCAGCCCGATGCATTGGGGCTGGCACCCGCCACCGCGTCCACATGAGCGCGCGTGACGGTCGCTGTGCCCGACAGCAGTTGCAGGAAGTTCAGCGCCGGCCGCTCCGCGCTCAACAGCGCGCGGCCATCGGCCTCGATGCGACAGACGATGCTGTCAGCCGTCATCAGCGCGCCTTCGTCATACAGCCACTCGATGCGTGACGTCGTGTCCAGCGCGGCGAACACGCCGTCAAACCAGTCGCGGCCGCACAGCACCGCCGCCTCGCGCACCCGCACCTGGGCCGCCACGCGCCGGCCCGCGGGCACCAGCAGGGCGGTCCAGTCGCATTTGCCGATGTCCTCGGCCAGGGCCTCGTGGATATTGCGCGAACGGGCCTGGGCCAGGGTCTCTTCAGTGGAAAACATCGCCGCCGCTCACTCCGCCGGGCCGACGGTCAGATGGATTTCGCCCAGGCCTTCGATGCGGCCCACCAGCACGTCGCCCGCAACGACGGCGCCGACGCCGGCCGGCGTGCCGGTGTAGATCAGGTCGCCGGGATGCAGGTGATAGAGGTGGGACAGGTTGGAGACGATCTCGGCCTGGTTCCAGATCATGTCGGCCAGGTCGCCATGCTGCTTCTCGACGCCATTGACGGCCAGCGTGATGGCGCCCTTTTCAAGGCTGCCCAGTTCGCTGCGGCGCACGATGTCGCTGAGGATGGCCGACTGGTCGAAGCCCTTGGCCGTGTCCCAAGGCTTGCCAGCCGCCTTGGCCGCGGCCTGCAGGTCGCGGCGCGTCATGTCCAGGCCCGCGGCATAGCCCCAGATGGCGGCGATGGCCGCTTCGGGCGAGACCTTGAACACCGGCGCGCCGATGGCCAGTACCAGCTCCATCTCGTAGTGGTAGTTCTTGGTTTCGGTCGGATACGGCACCGTCGAACCCGAAGGCGTCAGGGCGGTGGCGGGCTTGGTGAAATAGAAGGGCGGCTCGCGCGTCGGGTCGGCGCCCATCTCGCGGGCATGATCGGCATAGTTGCGGCCGACGCAGAAGATGCGGCTGACCGCGTAACGCGCATCCGTGCCGCGCACGGCGGCACTGGGAATCTCGGCCGGAGGAAAGACGAAATTGCTCATGGCATGGCTTCGACATTGCAGGAACAGCGCGCAGCATACTGGGCTGGCCCTCGCGCTGCTGCTGCTCGCCCTGATGACCGGATGCGCGACGCGCTCACCCAGCGGCGGCTCGGCGGCCCCCATCGGCATCGATCGCGACGGCGCCCTGCCCAATCCGCCGCCCGACCTGGCTAAGGTGCCCGACGCGCTGCCCCGCATCGAGGCCGTGCGCAGCGGTGGCCCCAACAAGCCCTATGAGGTGGGCGGCGAGCGCTACGAGCCCATCACGGGCGACCCGGCGTATGCCGACCGCGGCCTGGCCTCCTGGTACGGCCGCAAGTTCCATGGCCGGCCGACGGCCAGCGGCGAGGTCTACAACATGTATGCGATGACGGCCGCGCATGCGACCCTGCCCATCCCCAGCTATGCCCGCGTGCGCAACCCGGCCAATGGCCGCGAGGTCATCGTGCGCATCAACGACCGCGGCCCCTTCCACAAGGGCCGCATCATCGATCTCAGCTACACGGCCGCGCTGAAGCTCGACCTGCTGCGCGGCGTCGGAGCCGTCGAGGTCCGGCGCATCACCTACGCCGAGATCCGTGCCGGCAACTTCCAGAAGCCCGCGGATGAAGCACCGCCCGTCTTCGTGCCCGACACGCCGCCCGGCGGTCCGCAGCGCGAGACGACGGCCGTGGTCGCGGGTACCGGCCCGGGGACCTGGCTGCAGTTCGGCGCCTTTGCCAAGCTGGATGGCGCGGAAGGCCTGCGCCAGCGCATCGCCGAGGCCGACCTGACCTTGCTGCCGCTACTCACGGTGGTGCGTGAAGGCGGCCTGCACCGGCTGCGCGCCGGGCCTTTCCCGAGTGCGGACGAGGCTCGCGCGACGGCGGCGCGGCTGCGCGACGAGGCCGGCATAGACGCCAGCCTGGTCGAAAAGCGTTAACGACCTCCGGCCACGTCGATCAGCGTGCCCACTGTGTAGCTGGACGCATCGCCGAGCAACCAGACGACGGCCTCGGCGATCTCCTCGGCGCGGCCCATGCGCTGGATGGGGATGTCCTTCACCTGGCTTTGTGCCCGCTCCAGCATGCCGCTGGTGGCGTGGATGTCGGTCTCGATGATGCCGGGGCGCACGCCGTTGACGCGGATGCCCTCGCCAATGAGCTCGCGGCCCAGGCCCTTGGTCAGCGTGTCGACGGCGCCCTTGGTGGCCGCGTAGTCCACATAGATGCCGGCCGAGCCGAACTCGGCCGCGCGCGAGCTGAGGTTGACTATCGAGCCGCCCGCACCGCCGTGTCGGGTGCTCATGCGCCGCGCCGCCTGCTGGCAGCACAACAGCGTGCCCATCACGTTGACGTCGAAGAGGCGGCGCCAGCGTTCGGGCGTCATCGCCTCCAGCCGTGCAGCGGGCGCGACGATGCCGGCGTTGTTGACCAGTCCGGCGAGACGGCCACCGGCCGCGTCCAGTTGCTCGAACATGGCGGCCACCTGCGCGGGGTCGGACACATCGGCCTTCAGCGTCAGCACGCGGCGGCCGAGTCCGTGCAATCTGCCCGCCAGCGCTTGCGCCGCGCCGCTATCCTGGGCGTAGTTGATGGCCACGTCCCAGCCGGCCTCGGCGCAGCGCAACGCGGTTGCCGCGCCGATGCCGCGCGAGCCTCCGGTGATCAATACCCAATCCGACATGCCGGCATTGTGGCGTTGTCGGAGAAGATGCGCGGTTCACCTTCTGCTGCATGGATTTCCTCGACGTCCCCACCGTCCTCCAGGTCAGTGCCCTCTTCAATCTGATGGCGGCCCTGGCCTGGCTGACCCTCGCCCAGGCCTTCCGCATCGCGCCGCGCGCGGGCCGGCTGACGGCGATGGGCCATCTGGTGCGCATCGCCTCGCAAGGCTGCGGCGACTGCATGACCGGCTGGCCCAGCCTGGCGCAACAGGCCATCCCCGAGTTCGGCCTGCTGGCCTGCATGGTGCTGTTGCTGCACGCCCTGCGCCGCATGCTGCGCAGCCGCCAGCGCCCGCGCGACATCAACTGGATCGCCGGCCTTGGCGCCCTTGGCATCACGCTCAGCCTGGCCAGCGGCTCGGGCCTGGCGCCCCAGGTTGCCGGCATGCTCAGCGTCACGGCCCTCTCCGTGCTCGCCGTTCGCGAGGTCTGGCGAGGTGTGGGTGACCAGCTGTCGCGCGTCGTGACCGTCTGCATGACCCTGCCCTTCGCGACGCTCGCGGCGCTGAGCGCGGCCCATGCCATCGAGCTGCTCGCCGTGCCGGGCTGGGACGACCACCTCCTCAGCGGCGAGCTGCCCACGCCGGCGCGAGCCGTGCTGTGGTTCGTCGTCACGGCGGCCATCACCCTCAGCCTCATCGCGCTGATGATCTGGCGCCTCATCAAGCGCATCCAGCACCTGACCTACCGCGACCCGCTGACCGGCGCACTGAACCGCCGTGCCTTCGAGCAGGCCCTCGGCGAGGCCCAGGCCCAGCTGCTGCGCGGCCGCGGCTTCGCGCTGGCCATGATCGACATCGACCACTTCAAGCGCATCAACGACGAGCACGGCCACCAGGCCGGCGACGCAGCCCTGCAGCATTGCGTGCGCATCTGGCAGGCCGCCCTGCGCGAGGTGGACTGCCTCGGCCGCCTCGGCGGTGAGGAGTTCTGCGCCCTGCTGCCGCTGAGCGGGGAGGGCGACCTCGCCAGTGCCGCGGTCGTGGCCGAGCGGCTGCGCAGCAGCCTGGCCACCCAGCCCCTGCGCTGGAAGGACCTCGAGCTGCCGCTGTCGGCCAGCTTCGGCGTGGCCCTGCCGGTGGTGGGCGACGCCAGCGGCGAGATCGGACTGGCGCGCGCCGATGCCGAGCTCTATCGCGCCAAGGCCGAGGGCCGCAACCGCGTCTGCGCGACCGAACTGCACGGCGAACTGGCCACCGCATGATCACGCCCGCCCAGACCCTGACGCTGCTGGCCGCCATCATCCTGATTGCCGGCGTGGCGACCTTGGTCTGGATTGCCCTGGCCCTGGTCGCGCGCATCGCGCCGCGGGCCTCGCTGGCCATGGCCGGCGCCAACGCGGCGGCGGCCGGCTCGCTGACCCTGCATGCCCTGCGCGGCGTGCTGCCCGATGCCTTCACCTACTGGCCCGGCGACGTGCTGGCCATCGCGTCCTTTGCCCTGCTCGGCGTGGCGGTGCCGGGCATCACGACGCGCTCGCTGAACTGGAAGCCGGGCGCTGCCGTGGTGGGTGTGGCGGCCCTGTTGCTGCTGGCCCTGCCCTACGAAGGCGATTTGCGCTGGCAGGCCCGCGTGGTCAACAGCGCCGGAGCCGCGCTGACGCTCGTAGCCGGCATGGCGGCCTGGCGCAGCCTGGCCCGCTCGGCCGGCAGCCGCCGCACCCCGGCGCCGCTGGCCCTGCCCCTCTTCCTCATCGCGGCACTGATGGCCGCGCGCGGCCTGGAGACCTTCCTCAACCCCGGCCGCACGCCCGACATGCGCGTGCCGACGGGCTTCAACCTCGCCTTCCTTTGGACGGCCCTGGTGCTGGCCCTGCTGCAGAACGCCACCCTGGCCTTCCTGGTGCTGATGCGTCTCATCAACCGCATCGAGCGCCTGCTGGAACGCGACCCGCTGACCGACACGCTGAACCGCCGCGCCTTCGACCAGTCCCTGGACCAGGCCCATGCCTGGCTCAAGCGCGGCCGCGGCTATGCGCTGGTCATGATCGACATGGACCGCTTCAAGCAGCTCAACGACACCCTGGGCCATGCCGCCGGCGACGCCGCCCTGCGCCAGATGGTGCAGGAGCTCCAGCCCTGCGTGCGCGAGGTCGACCGTTTCGGCCGCCTGGGAGGCGAGGAGTTCTGCGTGTTGCTGCCCGACACCGACCTGGCCGGTGCGGCCCTGGTGGCCGAGCGCATGCGCATGCTGGTGGACGAGGCGCCGCTGCGCTGGCTGGAGCAGGACTGGCCGCTCAGCGCCAGTTTCGGCATCGCCGAGGGCGAGCGCGACGACGACAGCTGCGGCGCGGTGCTGGCGCGTGCTGATGCCGCGCTCTATCGCGCAAAGCACCAGGGCCGCAACGTGGTGCAGGCCTAGGGCTGTGCGCGACGGAAGTAGGCGTCCACGCCCTGCAGCATCTCCGCCATCACCTGGCTCCAGTAGTGGAAGGTGTGGGCGCCGCGATCCTCGCGGTAATCGGTCGCCTGGTCCTGGGCGCGCAAGGTCGCCAGCAGGGCACGGTTGCCGGTGATCAGCTCGTCCTCGGTGCCGCAGCGCAGCACCAGCTCGACGGGCATCCGCCCGGCGCGCTTCACTTCGGCGATCAGCTCGTCCGGATACCAGCCGGCCAGCGCATAGGCGTAGCCCCAGCGCTGCGGCGCGGCCAGCGGCAGCTTGACGGCGCCATAGCCGCCCAGCGACATGCCGGCCACGGCCGACTGCGCCCGCGACGGTGCCAACCCGTAGCGGTCCTTCAACCAAATGGGCAGCTCGTCGATGATGAAGCGGCCTGCCGCGCCGTCATAGCGCAAGCCGTTGTTGCTGGGCATGACGATGACGAAGGGCTTCGCGCGGCCGCTGGCGATGAGGCGGTCGGCATAGCGCTCGATGTGGCCGGTGCGGAACCACTGGTCGGCATCCATGCCACCGCCGTGCAGCAAGGTCAGCACCGGCAGGTCCTGGCCGCGCTCGAAGCCGGGCGGCAGATAGACATTGACCTTGTCGTTGCGGCCGAAGGCGGCCGAGGCCACCTCATGCGACTCGACCCGCCCGCGGCCGGTGGCCGGTGGCGTCCACGGACCCTCGCCGACGAAGACAAAGGAATGCTGGCCGCCCTGGCCGTCGGCATCGTGGTCGGGCGTGGCCGGGTCGTGCACCCAGCGGCCGTCGACGACGAATTTGTAAAGCCACTGGCCGGGCGCCAGGTCCAGCTGCAAGCGCCAGACACCGTCGGCGCCGCGCGTCATGGCCCGCTTGCCCTGGTCCCAGCCCGTCATCTCGCCGGCCAGGAAGACCTGGCGGGCCTTGGGCGCCGCCAGCGCGAAGCCGACGGGCTCGGCCCGGGCCGTGCAGATGAGCGTGAATAGCAAGGTCAGCAGCGGTAACTTGGCTTTCATTCGGCTTGCAGAGGAACTGAAGGCCGTGAGATTGCCACAGACAAGACCCGCGCTGCGCGCATAGTGCGGCCGCTGACCACATCGCCATCATCACCATGGATCTCGACCCCAAGGACGTCATCGACCGCGCCGCCGAAGCCAAGGACCGCAGCACCGCCCGGCTGAACGCCGCCGTCGCCATCACGGTCGCCGTGCTCGCCACCTTCATGGGCATCTGCAAGGTCAAGGACGACAACATCGTGCAAGCCATGCAGCAGGCCCAGGCCGACAAGCTGGACTACTGGGCCTACTTCCAGTCGCGCACCATCCGCGCCGACGTCGCGGAAGCCAGCGCCACCCAGCTGGAGCTGGCCAAGGCCGGCGCGCCGGCCGCCCAGGGCGCCGCCTACGACCAGGCCATCGCCGGCGCTCGCGCCAAGGCGGCCGACCAGCTCAAGAAGCGCGACGAACTGAAGGCACAGGCCGAGGAAGCGCAGAAGACCTACGACTCGCTGAACTACCGCGACGACCAGTTCGACCTGTCCGACGCGCTGCTGGCCGTGGCCATCGCCATGCTGGCCGTCACGGCGCTGACCGGGCTGTGGCCTCTCTTCTTCGTGTCCCTGGTGCCGACCTTCTTCGGCATGCTGATGGGCGTGGCAGGCCTCGCGGCCCTGCCCATCCACCCGGATGCGCTGATCAAGCTGCTGTCCTGATCCAGGCCCCTATCGACGGGCGGCGCGGGGGCCCGGCCATGCACAATGAAGCCATGAAGAAGGCCTCCCCCTGGCTGTCGAACTGGGCGCTGCTTGGCTACGCCGTGGTCGTCGGCTTCGTCTGGGTGGTGGGCTCGAGCGCCTACAGCCGCTACACCCGCAACCAGGCGGCCCGTCAGCATGCGGCGGCGGTGCCCGTCCGGCATCTGGCGGCTCAAATCGATCTGGCGCCGCAACTCCCGCTGCAAGCCATCACAGGCATGCGCAGCCGGGGCTACACGACGGTGATCGACCTTCGCCCCGATGGCGAAGACGCCGACGAGCCCCCTTCAACCCACATGGCCCAACAGGCTCAGGCGGCTGGGGTCAAGTTCAAGTATGTGCCCGTGCCTCATGGCGACATTCCCGAGGCCGCGGTGAACCAGTTGCGTCGGGAACTCGCCGAGACACAGGGCGAACAGGTGCTCTTGTATTGCCGCAGCGGCCGGCGCGCCGCCCGCACCTGGGCGCTGGCGGAATCCGGCAGACCCGGCGGGCTCACGGTTGCGCAGATCCTGGACGCAGTGAAGGCCGCCGGGCAGGACGCGACGGATCTGCGGGAGCGTCTCGAAGCCAACATGGCACGCCGCGTTGGCGGTGCCAGCTCCACATGATTGACGGCATCGAGTCGACAGCGTCGACGCCGGCCGCGGCCGGGTCAGCCTGGCAGATCGTCTTCACCTGGATCGGCCGTATCGCCGTCGTTGGCGGCGGCTTGATGCTCGGCGCCATCGTCGGGCTCATCGTCGCCCTGTTCACGGGCATCATCGAGTTCAGCTGCTGATCAGGGACCCGCAGCCATGACGTCTGGCGTCCGGCCGGGCGCTGGCTAAGGTGCGCGCACCCCGTCGGATGGAGCACCGCGTGAAACGCATCGCCTTGCCGCTGTCAGCGGCCCTGTGGATGGCGGCCGCCCAGGCCGCGCCCGACCCCAGCGGTCGCTGGGAGGGCATGGCCGACATTCCCGGCGCGCCCTTCCCGCTCGTGGTCGACCTGTCTCGCGCACCTACGGGAGCCTTGCAGGGCTCGGCCATCCTGCCAGGGCGAGGCGTCAAAGGCTCGCCGCTGCAGGCGCTGGTTGCCGACGATCAGGGCCTGGGCTTCAGCCTGGCCGCCGCCTTCAACCCGCCGGCCGAGCAGGCGCCCAAGGTCAGCCTGCGCTGGCAGTCCGACGGCTCGCTGGCGGGTGAGTTGCTGCAGTCCGGCCTCAGCGCACCGCTGCGGCTGCAGCGCAGCGGCCCGGCCCAGGTCGACCTGCCCATCGCACCCACGGCCCTCTCGCCCGACATGCTCGGGCGCTGGATCGGCCGCTATGAACTCGGCGGCTACCCGCGCGAGGTGACGCTGACGCTGAGCAATTCCGCGGAGGGCCTGGGTGCGGGCGAACTGGTCGTCGTCGGCAAGCGCCGCACCGAACTCAAGATCGATCAGGCCGTGCAGGGCCGCGAGTTCCTGACGCTGAAGGCCAGCGCGGCCAACTACCGCATCGAGGGCCGCCACACCGCGGATCGCATCGAAGGCCAGGTCGTGCAGGGCCCCTTCGAGGCCGCCATCGTGCTGCGTCGTGACGGCGTGGGAGCCAAGCCATGAAGCGCCATCACTGGTTGATCACTCTCGGGCTGGCCGCTGCAACGGCCCTGCCCGCCGCGGCCCAGGGCATGTACCGTGGCGACGCCGCCCACTCCGGCGTGCTGCAGGCCCAGGCGCCGCGCCAGTTCAAGCGGGTCAAGTGGAGCTTCCCGACCGGGCAGCGCATCGTGTCCTCGCCGGTCTGGCACGAGGGCGCGGTGTTGTTCGGCAGCGACGACGGCAACCTCTACAGCGTCGACGCGGCCAGCGGCCGCCAGCGCTGGATGCTGGCCACCAACGGGCCCGTGTCGTCCACGCCGGCGGTCGCGGGCGGAAAGGTCTATGCCCTGAGCTTCGACGGCCGCCTGTACGCGGCCAACGCCGCCACCGGCGAGCTGCTGTGGAAGTTTGCAACCGAAGGCGAGCGCCGCTTCGAGGCCCGCGGCCTGCACGGCTCGCTGCCGCGCACCCAGACCTTCGCCGATCCCTTCGACACCTATCTGTCCAGTCCCGTGGTGGCCGACGGCCGGGTCTATTTCGGCAGCAGCGACGGCCATGTCTACGCGCTGGATGCGGCCAGCGGCGCCCTGGCGTGGAAGCAGCGTACCGGCGACGTCGTGCATGCCTCGCCGGCCTATGCCGACGGGCGCATCTATGTGGGCGGCTGGGACGGCAAGCTCTATGCGCTGGATGCCAGGACGGGCAACCAGGTCTGGGTCTTCCAGGCCGGCGTCGACCCGCTGATGCACAACCAGCAGGGCTTCCAGTCCTCGCCGGCGGTCGTCAACGGCGTGGTGTACAGCGGCTGCCGCGATGGCCATGTCTATGCACTGGACGCCGCCACCGGCCGCGAGCTGTGGAACCACAACACCAACGGCAGCTGGGTCAACAGCTCGCCGGCGGTCAGCGCCGGCCAGGTGCATGTCGCAACCTCGGACACGGCGCTGTACAAAGTGCTGGACGCCAGCACCGGCCAACCGGTGCGCGAGCACGGCGTGCAGGCCTATGTGTTCGGCTCGCCCACCATCGCTGGCGACGTCGTGCTGGTGGGCGTGCTCAACGGCGTGCTGCAGGCCCGCGACAAGGCCGGCGGCGCCCTGCTGTGGGAGTTCCAGACCGAGGCCTCGCGCGCCAACCGTGGTTGGGCGCTGACGGCCGACAAGCGCTTCAACGGCTCGCTGCTCTACGCGTCGAGCTGGCACGAGGGCATGGCCCAGGGCGCCGAGCGCCAGCAGGCCGTGGGCTCCTTCTTCTCGACGCCGCTGGTGGCGAACGGCGTGGTCTATGTCGGCAGCGCGGACGGGCGGATGTACGCGCTGGAATGAGGGCTGTGGGGCTCATCGCTTCAGGCTGATTGCTGCCGTTCGCCACGCAACAAGCGGTTGCCCGCATCGAGTCGGGCGTCGTGGATCTCCAGTCACCTCTCGCCGAGCGCCTGCTCGATGGACCAGTTGTCGAGATCCGAGATGTCAGCAAGATCGATCGGCTTGGGCACGACGATCCGCGACCATTGCTCGACGAAGCGCTCTTCTCCACCCTGCGCACCGCGATTGGTGTTGACCTTGTTCAGCTTCTTGCCGGTGGAAAAGTTGATGCTGGTGACAGATTCGATCACCGGGCCACGGTGCTCGCTCCGGTCGTAGCCGATCAACACGAACTGGCCCTGCTGGTAGCGGAACTTGTATTGCCAATAGCCGTAGCGACCGTGGCTGTAGTGCAGGACCAGCGCGCCCTTCTCGACACCGACAGACAGCTCCGGCGGGAAATACACGCCACCTTCCTCGTTCTCGGACGAGAGGAGGGTCGGATTCTTCAGGACGAGTTGGTAGCCGTCGCGGTCGCGGTCGCGAAACGCGATGACCAGGCCGCGACGGTTCCGGTCGACCCGCTCGCCACGACCATTGGTTACGACCTCGTCCGGGTCACTGGCCTTCACGAGCAGGACAACATCGTCCCGCCCATCGCGATTCAGGTCCCCGCGGATCGTCTCGACCACCCGGAAGCCCTTCGGGACCAGACCGGACCACGGCGCCGGCGAGTCAGCGAACGCGCGTGCGCTCAGGAAGACTGCCAGGATCATGACCAGCGCGATTCGCAAGCGGTTCATGACGCGGCATGAATCCCAAATGGATCGCCCGCAACACTGGACGAGGTCGTGGTTCGCCGCAGTCTTCGGGATCTTGCTCAGACCAGCAAGGGAGGGGGCGACGTTGAGCATGAGGCAAGAGTCTGCCATCGAAGCGGGAGCGCCTCAGCACCATGCGCAACGCCGAGCATCCCGCATCCTGGACAAGTGTCGAGCGAACGAGACACGCACGTTCCACAAGAGCCACTAACTGGAGTGTGCGGTGAAGCAGTACGTTGGTGAAGGAACCCCGCTCACAAATCAGTGCGGAAGTGCCGCCCGGAAGTTCACCGCGCTGTCCGCTTTCGCTGCAGAGAGGCCGCCCCACCACGCCCCACAGCGGATTTTCCGAACCTTGGATCAGGACAAGCGCTTGATCAGCCCCCTGGTCCTTCGCATCAACGATGCCTCATGGAATTGTTCGCTGCAGAGGCGCTTCCCACCTGAAATGCTCGGCGCGTAAACGGGACCGGACTGAACCACAGCGGAAGCCCTAACGGGCCTACCCTCCACCAAGCAGCCGTTCAACCTTGAACTGAGCCGCGAGCGACGGGGCAGGCGTCATGGTAGGCCGGCGACAAATGGGGATGCAACAACCAAACCGACGGCAAGAAGCATCGCGAGCTGAACCTTCTTGGACAGCTTTGCTGCCTTTGCTGCCAGGTTCGGATCGGTGAACTCTTTGAAATCACCAGCCGCAAGGTTCCACCATTGTTCACGCTCGAACGCGTTGGTGCCACTGTCATCCCTGCTCCGCTTGTCATTGAGCTCAGTCATGCGATCCGTTGCAGTCGCAACGTGCCTGCAGAATGAGTAGAACTGAAGCATCACTGGAACGGCGTATGCCGCGTACGTGGCAACCAGGATTCCAAGACCTAATGCACCCGTGGACGTCATCTAACGACTAGTTTATCCAGCACCACGTGCCGCATGACTCCAGGCTGCCGCTGTGCGCCGCTGAGGCAACGGCCGCTGTCGCCGCGAACCGGCCGTCGGCCGCGCACGGTGGCGCAGGCTGATAGGAGCGGTGCGAATCGGAGAGGCCGCGTATGGCTGCAATCTTCACGCGTCGGCATCAAGGATGCCCGCGGCTCGTGTCGGAGATCACCCGACCCTGGCCCTCGACGACGACTCGCTGGACCGCCAGGCAAAATTCAGATGATCGGGGGCAGACTGGCGTCAGGCCTACCGGGAGGCGTCTCGAAAAAAATGGAGCAGCATCAATGGCACTGACGAAGAAGGGCGAGTTCTGGTACGGAACGACGTCCGGCGACACCCAAGCCGAGCTGCGTAGCTACAGCGTTGCGAATCGCCATGAGGCCGTCCGGTTTGCCGCGTCCAAATGCGATTGCGGGTGCCGGACCTTCGCGCTGCAGACCGACGAAGAAGCCGGCGTGGCGATCCGCACCTGCACCGACTGCGGGCAGGAACACCTGATGGGCGACAGCGCGGATTACGTTGAGGAAGCCGCACCCGAGGCGCACGAGTGCGTATGCGAGAACGAGGTGTTCGAGCTGATGTCCGGCGTCTCCGTGTACGAGGGCACCCACGACGTGCGCTGGTACTACATCGCTTGCCGCTGCGTGGAATGCAATCTGGTCGGGGTCTTCGCAGACTGGAAGTGTGAAGCGGGTGATGCGGCGGCCTTCCTCGCCAAGGTATGAGTGGCCGAACACCGCAGAGTTCAGCCTCGCATGCTCGGGGTCACGCAAGGCTCAGAGTCGGGTCTCAAGTTTCCCGCCCTGGCTAGAGCAATGCCTGCCCCTTTCGCGCCGGAGCGCCCAGTTCAAGGTTTGCGCATGGCCGCTCGCGCTGCAGAGCGGGCCGCCGGGGCTACGTTCTCGGCTTCGGGCTGAAAGCGGCCTTGGGCCGCCACTCGGCCCAGCCGATTTCCAGGGTCCCGTCGCGGCTCCAGTACCGCCACTGCCCAGTCTCAACGTCAAAGTGAGCGGAGCCGCAGGAAATCCGCTCGAATGGCTGTTATGCAGAGTCGCAACGGATTCGAACGTTTGGTGCGCAGCAAGCGCGTTCACCACCCGATCTCTCCGTCGCTCGCCTCGTGACCAGCTTCCACAACCGGCAAGCCTCCACCACCGTCAGGCGCTGGCTCGACTTTCGACGTTAGAAACACCTCAGTACTTCGCCGATGGCTGAACGCTCGCCAGAGTTGGTCTCCCCAGCTTTGCGCGCTAGCTTCCGTTGTTGCAACCACCACGAAGCACGCGGGCCATTCAAAGTTCTGGTCTTCAGGTAACGCGCAGGTATCGCGAAACCAAGCGGTGTAGAGGTAGCGAATAGTTTCAGCGCGCCGCATCACGTTGGAGCTCACCGGGCGCCGCAAGGCGTCCGCTGCAGTGACCCGTTATGGCCCAGCGCGTGCACAGCAAGCCAGAAAGCCAAACTGCTGACCAAGCCCCAGGCGCCGAAGACTAGGACACCCTGCGTGTACTGCCACCATCCCGCGGCTGTTGGTGCACCGTCGATCATGGTTTGCACGCCATTGAAGGTGGCGCTTGACCTCAAGTTGGAATACTGGAGCGGCCAAGACCAGATTGCGAAAGGCGCCGCGCCAAGCACAAAGCCACTTGCAAGGATTGACCACCAACGTACTGCCCTACGCCAGCGCAAAAGTGCATAGGCAGGACCGCCAAGCAGAACGACGTGCGCCGCGGAAATCTCGAGAAACAGCCCCAGGACGCTCTTGGTTCGGACCCAGATGTACGGATCGTCAGCGGGGAAGATGCTGAACTGCCCGTACAGGTACCAGAGGGCCATGAGAGCGGCCGGGACAAACGCCGCCACGAGAAATGCGAACACTGTCTTCATGAGCCATAACGTTTGAGATGCGAGGCGGCGCCCGGCGTGCCGGGTGACGTCCTATCGATTGAAGGCGGCTCGCGCGCACAAGCCATTGTTAGCCCTTAATTCGAATGGAGCGAATGCCAGCACAGAGCAGGGACAACAACAGGGAGGCGCAAAGAACTAACACGCCATATTGCCAGACGTAATGTTGTGCCTTTCCGCCAAAAAGTAGCCACCAAGGTAGAGCAAATGAACCGGCGCCGTTTCGCTCGATAGCTGGGCCGAGCAAGAGTGCTAGCAGCAGTGCTAGAAAAATTGAACGGAAAAGTCGGGTTGGCAGCGGGTGCTTGGATAGCGACACCTTGAACACGGTGACGATCGTGACCATGGGCATTCCAAGTGGGAAGACGAACACCATCAATGCGTTAAGGAAACCCATGTTTGGAGACGCCTAACGAATGAAAGGGACTTCCCCGTCCCGAACCAGCCGCGTTGCGGCAAACGGCAACCAGGTGCCACGAGCTGGTGCGCCCTGCCGTGCCGCGAGACAAGCTCCACGAGCTCCTCGCCAGCCTGCCGCCGTGCCGCGAGACAAGCTCCACGAGCTCCTCGCCAGCCTGCCGCCGTGCGTCATCGGCATGAAGGCCTGCTCCGGCGCCCACCGCTGGGCGCGACTGTTCCAGGCCTCGGGCCACACCGTGCGGCTGATCGCTCCGAAGTTCGTCACGCCCTACCGCATGACGGGCAAGCGAGGCAAGAATGACGCGGCCGACGCCACCGCCATCTGCGAGGCCATTCAGCGCCCGCCCATGCGCTTCGTGCCGCTCAAGACCCTCGACCAGCAGTCGCGCCTCTACGCCGCCCGCCGACGCTATGGCTGCAGGTCTTGAAGGGAATGTAGATGAAGCAATGGACCGCTGCGCGGGCCATCAGGGATGCGTTTGGCTTGACAGATGGGGAAGCCCTTGTAGTTGAAGCTGAGCCGCGAGCGGCGGCTTGCCGAAGCGAGTCGGCTCGAGCGACTGGTTAAGGCGCATCTTGCATGACGCCCCATGAATCGCAAATGCCACCGAACGGCCGCATTGCGGCGGTGGTATTGCTTTGAACCCGCATCACGCTCTCGTATGTCACGGGCCCGTAGATCTGGAACTGCGCATAGCCATCTCCGTTCTCGTCTGGCTCATAGAGCGATACCTCGCCATGCATTGCCTCAAGCTCTGCGATCGCCGCAGGCAAAGGCGGCCAGAGCGAGAAGTCAACATTGAAGTCGACCGAATGGTGCTTGGAGAAGTCGAATCCGTGAGCCAGCAGGCGGCGGAAGACATCGCCGTCTACATCCAACGGCCAGTCGTGGCTAATCATTGTTCTTGCGCCCTACGTTCGCGGTAAGCGGACCAGCCGGCGAAGCTGGCGCAGGTCCGCTTGACCAAAAGGTTAAAGCGCATTTCGGTATAGCCCCTTTAGCTCTTGGACCACAGGCGACTGATAGGAATACCAAAGATCCTCTGCCGAATCACCTTGCGCTCGGACCACTTCGTACGGATCTTGCGCTTTGCCAATGATCGCGTTCAGCGCATCGGCGAACACACGAAACGAATTCAGGCCGACTGCAACGGCTGCAGCCTGGCAAGCCGCCCACTGCTGGAGCCCATGATTGCAAAAGTACTGCGAGACCCCACCGTTGCGTGCCTCTGTATGGAGCAGCCAAATCTCGTATACGGCGGACTCAATGGTCGTGAGACTCGATGCGTTGGCAAAGCGCTTTTCGACAAGGTCCGCGCCCACGTCCGTGATCCAGTCTTCGAGGTCCCAAGTGAGCATGGCTGCGCTTTAACGAATGAAAGGGACTTCCCCGTCCCGAACTAGCCGCGTTGCGGCAAACGGCAACCAAGTGCCACGATGGGAAGTACGGTTTCTCATCAACTCATT
>FTBV01000295.1_pt1 | contig 23140 bp, 16 predicted proteins | sample 1639281 | NCBI WGS metagenome assembly FTBV01 (sample SAMEA3914864, study PRJEB12502) | metagenome | biome: forest; material: soil | place: USA | collected 2012-03-12 | depth 0.3 m | reverse complement strand
TCTGCACCACTTTCTTCACGGTGCAGCGGTCGATCGAGCGCAGGATGCCCTGGCGGTCCTTCTCGGAGATATCCGGCGGCAGCTCGACCTGGATCTTGAAGATCTGCTGGTAGCGGTTTTCCGGATCGACGATATTGTTCTGCGAAAGACGGATGTTGTCGGTCGGGATGTTGCGGGTATTGCAGTACAACTTCACGAAGTAAGCTGCGCACAGCGCCGACGAAGCCAGAAAGTAGTCGAAGGGGCCGGGCGCCGAGCCGTCGCCTTTGTAGCGGATCGGCTGGTCGGCGATCACCGTGAAGTCATCGAACTTGGCCTCGAGACGCAGCTTGTCGAGAAAGTTGACTTTAATTTCCATGGAAGGGGTCCAAATTTGTGCTCAAAGTGCAAAAAACAGAGCCCTGACGAACAGGGCCCCATGCGGTCGCCTATTATATTTCGGAACAGGCTCCAGGACGATGCTGCTGCAAAGCACGATGTCCGTTCTGGACGACACCAGGTTCGCGTGTGCCGCCGCCAAAGACACCCGTGTATGATCGCTTGCACGGATAGGCGGCCTGCGGGGGAATCGCATGGGCAAGTATTTGTACGATGATTTCGATATCGAGCAACTCGTGCCCGGCTTCCGTCCGCCGCTGCAGGCCGGGTCACGCGCCGACCGTGCGGCGCTCGACGCAGCGGACGCCGGCATGCGGCGCTGGGTCAGCCCGGCTGCGGGTCCGCTGGTGCCCGGAAGCGACCTGCACCGCACCGAGACCTGCCGCATGTTCCGCGATACCTTCAATCCCTACCGTCCCGCGGTGCTCGACTGGCCGGCGCTCGAGCCGGCCGCGCTGGCGCGCATCGTCGCGCTGCCGATCTGGGACATCGCGGTCCAGACCGAAGGCAAGGCGCGCCTGCGCATGGCGGCCTACGCCGGCACCGTATCGAACCCGGACATCCGCTGTGCGCTCGCCCTCAATGCCTGGGAGGAAAACCGGCACAAGGAAGTCCTGTCGCGCATGGTCGAGGCCTACGGCATCCGCCTGGCACCCGAGGCGCCGTATGCCTGGCCCGGCGACACGGAGTGGGCCTACCTGGTCACCGGCTACAGCGAATGCATCGACAGCTTCTTTGCCTTCGGCCTGTTCGAGGTGGCGCGCCGCTCCGGCCTGTTCCCGTGCGCACTGGTGGACACCTTCGAGCCCGTCATGCAGGAAGAGTGCCGCCATATCCTGCTGTTTGCCAACTGGCTGGCCTGGCACCGGGCCCAGCTCGGCTTCTGGCGGCGCCTGCGTTTCGAAGCCAGGGTGGCCCGGGTCTGGGCCTTCCTGGTCTGGGAGCGCATCGGCCTGGCGCGCGCCATCGACGGCGACGGCGATGTCAAGGCGGCCGCACCGGACAACAATTTCACGCTGAACGGCGCACAATCCGTGGCGGCCGAAGCGCCGACCTTGCGCGAGTTGCTGGCGCTTTGCCTGCAAGAGAACGAACGCCGCTTCGCCGGCTACGACCAGCGTCTGCAGCGCCCGGTGACTGTGCCGCGCCTGGTGCGCCTGGCCCTGCGGCTGCTCCCCCGCACCAGAACCCGCGCCCCTGCCCCGCGCGCCGAACGCCCGAACTGAGGCCCAGCGATGCCAGCCTCGATTGCCCGCTTGCCGGCCTGCATCCTAGCCCAGGTAGCCGGCGCCTTCGAACCAGGCGAGCGCCGCCCGCAGCGCTTCCGCGTGGGCGCGTGGCCGGTATCCCAGCTCGCGCTCGGCCTTGGCCGAGGTAAAGAACATCCGGTTGCGCGACATGCGCAGGCCATCCACGGTCAGGAAGGGTTCGCGTCCGTTCAGGCGGGCGATGCCCTCGGCGGCCTGGGCCAGCGGAATCAGCGGCGCCACCGGCAGCCTGACCCGGGGCGGGCGGCGGCCGACGAGGGCCGCGATCTCGCCGAGCAGCTCGCGCAGCATGAGGTTGCTGCCACCCAGGATGTAGCGCTGGCCGATCCGTCCATGCGCGAGTGCCAGCAGGTGGCCCTGCGCCACATCGTCCACGTCGACGACGTTCAGGCCGGTCTCGACGAAGGCCGGCATGCGTCCGCGCGCCGCTTCGACGATGATGCGTCCGGTCGGCGTCGGCCGCAGGTCGCGCGCGCCGATCGGCGTGGACGGATTGACGATCACGGCCGGCAAGCCGTCCTCGGCCACCATCCGTTCGACCAGGCGCTCGGCCAGGATCTTGCTGCGCTTGTAGGCGCCGATCGCCTGCCCGGCGTCCGCCGGCTCGTCCTCGCAGGCGGCCACGGTATCCGGCCCGACGCGCAGGGTGGCGACACTGCTGGTGTGGACCACGCGGTCGACGCCGGCAACCAGCGCCGCCCGCATGACGGCGCCCGTTCCCTGGACGTTATTGCGCACGATCTCTTCGGGGTCGCGCGCCCACAGCCGGTAATCGGCCGCCAGGTGCAGCAGGCAGGACACCCCGTCCAGCGCGCGTTCGACGGCGGCCTGGTCCCGGATGTCGCCGACGGCGAGCTCCGCATCGAGACCGTCGAGGTTGGCGCGCGGACTGGCTTCGCGCACCAGCAGGCGTACCGGATGGCCTTGCGCGAGGGCCGCGCGCGCCACGGCGGAACCGATGAAGCCGGCCGCGCCGGTGATCAAGATTCTTTCCTGTCCAGCCATCGGCACCTCCCAGCGGCGCCCGAAGCCGGCGTCCGTGAGCCGATTGTAATCAAAACATCGCCCGACCGCCTTCATGGAGAACGCCCATGCGAGTGATTCTTGCCCAACCGCGCGGATTCTGCGCCGGCGTCGTCCGCGCCATCGAGATCGTCCAGCGCGCGCTCGACCGCCACGGCGCGCCGGTGTACGTGCGCCACGAGATCGTCCACAACAAGACCGTGGTCGACGGCCTGCGCGACAATGGCGCCGTATTCGTCGACGAACTGCGACAGGTCCCACCCGGCGCCGTGACGATCTTCAGCGCCCACGGCGTGGCGCGCGAAGTCGAGGCGGACGGACAGGCGCGCGGCCTGCACGTGCTGGATGCCACCTGTCCGCTGGTCACCAAGGTCCATATCCAGGGCCGCCAGTACGTGGCCAGTGGCCGCACGGTGATCCTGATAGGCCACGCGGGCCATGCGGAAGTCGAGGGCACGATGGGCCAGATCGACGGCCCGGTGCTGCTGGTCCAGAACGAGCGCGAAGCCGAGGCGCTCGAGCTGCCGGCCGACACGCCGCTCGCCTACATCACCCAGACCACGCTCAGCGTCGACGACACCCGCGGCGTCATCGCGGTGCTGCAGCAGCGCTTCAGCGACATCGTCGGCCCGGAGGTAAGGGATATCTGCTACGCGACGCAGAACCGCCAGCGTGCCGTGCGCGAACTGGCGAAGCAGGTCGATGTCCTGCTGGTCGTCGGCGCCGCCAACAGTTCGAACTCGAACCGGCTGCGCGAACTCGGCGCCGAATGCGGGATCCCCAGCTACCTGCTGGCCGACGGCAGCGAGCTCGACCCCGCCTGGGTCGCGGGGGCCGCCACGGTGGGCATCACGGCCGGCGCCTCGGCGCCCGAAGCGATGGTCGAGGATGTCATCGACACCCTGCGCCGCCTGGGTCCGGTCGAAGTCACGACCATGGAGGGTCCGGTCGAACGCGTGGAGTTCCGCCTTCCCGCCGAGCTGGCGGACTGCCCCGCCTGAACGCCTATCGGAGGTCCCATGGCAATCCCCTTGCTGCAGAAAACCCTGGTCGGCGCCTACGTGCTGCGCAAGCACCTCGCCGGCCAGAAGCGCTATCCGCTCGCGCTGATGCTCGAGCCCCTGTTCCGCTGCAACCTGGCCTGCTCGGGCTGCGGCAAGATCGATTATCCGGACGAGATCCTCGACCAGCGGCTGTCGCTCGAGGATTGCCTCGGCGCCGTGGACGAGTGCGGTGCCCCGGTGGTGTCGATCGCCGGCGGCGAACCCCTGCTGCACAAGGACATGCCGGCCATCGTTGCCGGCATCGTCGCGCGCCGCAAGTTCGTCTACCTGTGCACCAACGCGCTGCTGATGGAAAAGAAGCTGGACCAGTACCGTCCGAGCCCCTTCTTCGTCTGGTCGGTGCACCTCGACGGCGACGAAGAGACGCACGACCAAGCGGTGAGCCAGCGCGGCGTGTACAGGCGCGCGGTGGCTGCGATCCGCCGCGCCAAGGAAGCGGGCTTCCGCGTCAACATCAACTGTACGCTGTTCAACGACGCCCAGCCCGAGCGGGTCGCGGCCTTCTTCGATACGGTCGGAGAACTCGGCGTGGACGGCATCACCGTCTCGCCCGGTTATGCCTACGAACGCGCCCCGGAGCAGCAGCACTTCCTGACCCGCAATGCGACCCGGCAACTGTTCCGCGACATCCTGGCCCGCGGCGAAGGCGGCCGGCGCTGGCCCTTCAGCCAGTCCAGCCTCTTCCTCGACTTCCTGGCCGGGAACCAGACCTATCATTGCACGCCCTGGGGCAATCCGGCACGTACCGTGTTCGGCTGGCAGCGTCCCTGCTACCTGCTTGGGGAAGGCTATGCCCCGACCTTCAAGGCACTGATGGAGGAGACCGACTGGGATGCCTACGGCACCGGGCGCTACGAGAAATGCGCCAACTGCATGGTACACAGCGGCTACGAGGCCAGCGCCGTGGCCGACACCTTCGCCCACCCGCTGAGCGCGGCCCGGGTCGCCCTGAAGGGCGTGGCCACGACCGGCCCGATGGCGCCGGACATCGCGCTCGAAGGCCAGCGGCCCGCCCAGTACGTCCATGCGCGCCACGTCGCCATCAAGCTCGAGGAGATCCGCGGGCGCAAGGCCGCGCAGGCGCCTGCCGCCGGCGGGGCCGGACCGGCCTGACAGGCGGGGAGCGCCATCCGATGCTAATGCTGAGCACCATCGCCGGCCTACTGCTCATCGTACTGGCCACGCTGTATGCGCTGGCGGCCCTGCTGTGCCGCCCCCGCACCTGGCGCGCCGTGCAGGCCGGAGCCGACCGCGCGCGCCTTCCCGTGAGCGTGCTGAAGCCGCTGTGCGGCGCCGAGCCCCGGCTCGAACAGAATCTGGAAACACTGTGCGCGCAACACCACCCCTGCTTCCAGCTCGTGTTCGGCGTGCGCGCGCCCGACGACCCGGCCATCGGCGTGGTCGAGCGTGTCCGGCGGCGCCATCCCGCACTCGACATCGCGATGGTGGTTGACTCGCGGGTGCACGGCAGCAACCTCAAGGTGAGCAACCTGATCAACATGGCGCCGCATGCCCGCCATCCCTGGCTGGTGCTGGCCGACAGCGACATCGCCGTCGATCCCGACTATCTGGCAAGGGTCACGGCGCCGCTGGCCGATCCGCAGGTCGGCATCGTCACCTGCCTCTACCGCGGCGAAGCGACGGGCGGCTTCTGGAGCCGCCTGGGCGCATTGTTCATCGACACCTGGTTTGCCCCCTCGGTCGCGGTGGCGAGCCGCGGCGGCAGCAGCGATTTCGGCTTCGGCGCCACCATTGCCCTGCGCGCCGAGGCGCTGCGCGCGATCGGCGGCTTTGATGCCTTGAAGGACAGGCTGGCGGACGACTTCTGGCTGGGCGAACTGGCCCGCCGGCGCGGACTCGCGACGGTCCTGTCCGACGTGCGGGTGTCCACCGACGTCACGGAGGCGAGCCTGGGTGCGCTCTGGCGGCGCGAGCGGCGCTGGATGCAGACCATCCGTTCGCTCAATCCGCCAGGCTATGCCTTCTGTTTCGTGACCTTCACGCTGCCGATGCTCGCTCTCGGCCTCTGGCTCTCACCCGGCGCCTGGAGCTGGGCCCTGACCTCGGTCGGCCTGTGCGCCCGCATGGGTCTGCAGGCGCGCACGGCGCCGGGACCGGCAAACTTCTTCATGGCGCCGCTGCGCGACTGCCTGCTGCTGCTGGAATGGCTGAGCGCATTTGCCGGCGCCACCGCTCGCTGGCGCGATCACCTCCTGAGTATCGACCGTCGCGACCGGCGCAACCGCCTCGACCGCGGCGGCGCACGGCCAGCCTCCCTCGACAAACCCGAACCCGGACGGAGCCCCCGATGACCACCCACCCGCAGCTCAAAACGCTCTTCCTGCAAGTGCCGTCCTTCGACGGCTTCGACGGCGGCGCTGGTTCGCGCTACCAGGCCAAGCGGGAAATCCGCTCCTTCTGGTATCCGACCTGGCTGGCCCAGCCGGCCGCCCTGGTGCCGGGCAGCCGCCTGCTCGACGCGCCGGCGGATGGATTGACGATCGAGCAGACCCTGGCCATCGCCCGCGACTACGAACTGGTGATCATCCACACCAGCACGCCCTCCTTCCCCAGCGATGCGCGCCTCGCCGAACTGCTCAAGGAGAGCAGGCCGGCCGTCCTGGTCGGCATGGTGGGCGCCAAGGTTGCCGTCGACCCGGGGCCATCGCTGGCGGCGAGTCCCGCGATCGACTTCGTGGCGCGCGAGGAATTCGACTACACCTGCCGCGACCTGGCCGCAGGCATGCCCTTCGAAGAAGTCGACGGCATCAGCTGGCGCGGCAGGGATGGCGGTATCCGCCACAATCCGCCGCGCGCGATGATCGAGAACATGGACGAACTACCCTTCGTGGCCCCGGTCTACAAGCGCGACCTGAATATCCGCAATTACTTCATCGGCTACCTGAACTACCCCTATGTTTCCCTGTACACCGGACGCGGCTGCCGCTCGCGCTGCACCTTCTGCCTCTGGCCGCAGACCGTCGGCGGGCATCGCTACCGGATCCGCTCGCCGGAAAGCGTACTGGAGGAAGTACGCTGGATCAAGGAGAACATGCCGGAAGTGAAGGAGATCATGTTCGACGACGATACCTTCACCGATTTCCGCCCGCGCGCCGAGGAGATCGCGCGCGGCCTCGGCAAGCTGGGCGTCACCTGGTCCTGCAACGCCAAGGCCAATGTGCCGTACGAGTCGCTGAAGATCATGAAGGAGAACGGCCTGCGCCTGCTGCTGGTGGGCTACGAATCCGGCGACGACCAGATCCTCCTGAACATCAAGAAGGGCTTGCGCACCGACATCGCGCGGCGCTTCGCCGCCGACTGCCGCGCCCTCGGCATCACGGTGCACGGCACCTTCATCCTCGGCCTGCCGGGCGAGACCCGCGAGACGATCGAGAAATCGATCGCGTTTGCCAAGGAAATCAACCCGCACACGATCCAGGTGTCGCTGGCGGCGCCCTACCCCGGTACCCGGCTCTACGAGCAGGCGGTCGAAAACGAGTGGATCCCGCCCAACCGGACCATCAACCTGGTCAACGAGAGCGGGGTACAACTGGCCGCCCTCAGCTATCCGCACCTGTCGAGCGAGGAGATGTACCACGGCGTGGAACGCTTCTACCGCAGCTTCTACTTCCGTCCCTCGAAGATCTGGGAGATTGTGCGCGAAATGATGAAGAGCTGGGAGATGACCAAGCGGCGCCTGCGGGAGGGCGTGGAATTCTTCCGCTTCCTGCGCGCGCACCAGGCATGAATGCGGCGGCCGGGCCCGGCCTGATCATCACCGCCGACGATTTCGGCCTCCACGCCAGCGTCAACCAGGCGGTCGAGCGCGCGCATCGCGGCGGCGTCCTGTCCGCCGCGAGCTTGATGGTCGGCGCGCCTGCCGCGGGCGATGCGCTGGCGCGGGCGCGCGCCTGCCCCGCGCTGCGGGTCGGCCTGCACCTGGTGCTGGCAGATGGCGAACCCTGCCTGCCCCGCTGCCTGATCCCCGACCTCGTCGACGCCTCCGGCCGCTTCGGCTCGCGCATGGTGCGCGACGGCTTCCGCTTCTTCTTCCTGCCCCGGGTCCGGTCCCAGCTGGCGCTCGAGATCCGCGCCCAGTTCGAGGAATTCGCCGCCACCGGACTCGCGCTCGACCACCTCAACGCACACAAGCACTTCCACCTGCATCCGACCGTGCTCTCGCTGATCCTGGAAATCGGCCGCGAATTCGGGCTGCGCGCGGTGCGCCTGCCGCTGGAAGACGGCCTGCCGTTCTGGCTGCGGCCCTGGCTGCTCCTGCTGCGTGCCCGGCTGCGGGCGGCCGGCATCCGCCACAACGACTATATCGTCGGCCTGCGCCTGTCGGGGCGTTTCGATGAGGAGGCGCTGCTGGCTGCACTGGGGGAACTGCCGGCGTCGGGCGTCGGCGAACTCTACCTGCACCCCGCCCTGGAGTCGGGCGCGGCGATCGCCGCCTCGATGACGGGCTACCGCCACGCGGACGAATACAGCGCACTGGTCTCGCCAAGAGTCCGCCATGCGCGCGACCGCCTGCGCGCGCGCGGCTTCCGCTTCGGCGGCTTCGCCGACCTCGTGTGCGCATGAGGCGGCTGGCCATTGGCGGGGCGATCGCCGGGCTGGCGCTGCTGTGCGCGCTGGTCGCGTGGCAGGGCTGGCGGGACGTGCTGGGCGCCTTCGCCCATGCCGGCTGGCCCCTGCTGCTGCTGGTGCCGGTTCGCCTCGGCACGCTGGCGCTCGACGCCTGGGCCTGGCGGATACTGCTCGAGCCCTGGTTTGCGCCCGCAAGCGCAAGCGGGCAAGGCGCCGGACACAAGGCGGGGCAGCCATCCCTTCTCTACCTGCTGTGGGTCGCATCGGTACGCGAAGCCATCAACCGCCTGCTGCCCGCCGCCGGCATCGGCGGCGAGCTGGCGGGCGTGCGCCTGGCGCGCCTGCGTATTCCCGACACCGCCGGCGTCACCGCCAGCGTGATCGTCGAGGTGCTGATCACGATCGCCGTGCTCTACCTGTTCTGTGGAATGGGAGTAGTGCTGATGGCGCATGTGGCCGCCGGCATGGGCCAGGTCTGGGTGATCGGCGCCAGCCTGCTGCTGTCGCTGCCGCTGCCCCTGCTGGCCTGGTGGCTGCTGCGCGGCGGCCAGGCCTTCCGGCGGCTGGAGGCGCTGGCGCTGCGCCTGTCCGGCGCTCGCATCGTGGCCGGCCTGGGCCTGGACGGCGCCGCGCTCGACGCCGCCGTCGCCCGGCTGTTCGGACAGCGCATCGTCCTGCTGCGCGCGCTGGGCTGGCAGCTGCTGTCCTATTTCGCGGGCAGCTTCGAGACCTGGTACGCGCTGCGCCTGCTCGGCCATCCGGTGGACCTGCCGACGGCGCTCGCGATCGAGGCCCTGACCCAGGCGGCGCGGCATGCCGGCTTCATGGTGCCGGCCGGGCTCGGCGTGCAGGAGGCGGCCACCGTCCTGTTCGGCCACCTCGCCGGCGTGGGCGGCGACGTGTCCCTGTCGCTGGCCCTGGTCAAGCGCATGCGCGAAATTCTCATCGGCATTCCGGCGCTGTTGTCATGGCAATGGTTCGAAGCGGGACGCTGGCGCCGGGAGAATCTCAAGGGGCCGCATTGTGCGCCGCCAGGTACCTGACCAGCCCATCGACGCCGCCAGCAGACAGCTGGGCCGCGAATTGCCGGCGGTACACCTGGATCATCCAGGCGCCCATCATGTCGATGTCGTAGATCTTCCAGCCGTCGCCGGTCTTGCGCAGGCGATACGCGATCGGCATGGCTTCGCCACCGGTCTCGACGCTGGTCTTGACCACCGCATCGCTGGCGCCGGCCGGCAGCGGCGCCGGCCTGGCATATTTGAAGGTGGTGTCCTGCTCGCGGATCTGGGTCAGCTGCAACGCATAGGTACGTGCCAGCAGGGTCTGGAACTGGGTGAACAGCGCCTCACGCTGGGCCGGCGTCGCCGAGGCCCAGGCCGGGCCCACCGCGTATTGGGTGGTCAGCATGAAGTCGGTGGACGGCAAGAAAGTTTTCCTGACCACCTGATAAGTCCGCTCCGGATCGCCGTCGCGGGCGCCGGGATCGCTGCGGATCGCCGCCATCACGCCATCGATCGTGGATTTCACCAATTGCTCCGGCGAGCGGCTCGCCTGCGCCGACGCCTGCGGGTCCGGCTCCGCCTGCCCGGCATGGGCGCACGGCAGGGCCGCCGTGCACAGCACGGCGATCGGCAATAGCAAGGATGGCATGGAAAGCTTCATTCTGCATCTCCCGATGGGTGGCCCGGTTCGGGCCGGACCAGTGTAGCGCAATGCGTGGCCAAAGCCCGTTTCACTGGCCCGGCGGCGCGGCGTATCGTGCGGTGCGGCGCCGCGTTCTCGGGTTTAATGAGCCAGACTCCATTTTCACTAGCACATGCTGACCACACTGATCGCCAGGATCGTCGACCTCTCGGTGCGCTACGCCTGGGCCGTCGTGGCGGGGTTCGCACTGCTGGTGGCCGGCGCCTGCCTGTATGTCGCCGGCCACTTCGCCATCACCACGGACGTCGGCCGCCTGATGGACCCGGATGCGCCCTGGGCAAGGCGCGACGCTGCCGTCGCGGCAGCCTTTCCGGGCCGCAGCGATACCACCCTGGTTGTCGTGCGCGCCCCAGCCCCCGAACTGGCCGCGCAGGCAGCGCGCGAACTGGCGGCCGGCCTGCGCCGGCATCCGGAGCGATTCCGTTCCGTCAGCCTGGGCGAAGGCGAGGACTTCTTCCGCCGCAACGGCCTGCTGTATGTGCCGGAGGCCGAGCTGGCCCGCCTGACCGATGGCCTGCGCGACGCCCGCCCCCTGCTCAACGCCCTGGCCCGCGACCCCTCGCTGCGCGGCCTTGCCAACCTGCTGTCGGTCTCGCTCGGCGCGCCGCTGCAGAGCGGCCAGATCGGCCTGGCAGGCATGGCGCCCCTGCTCGCAAAGAGCGCCGACGCGATCGAAGGCGTGCTGGCCGGGCGCCGGGCCGCGCTCTCCTGGCAGAACCTGGTCGGCGCCGGCGCGGCGGGCAGCGCCTTCAGCCTGGTCGAAGTCATTCCGGTACTGGACTTCAAGGACCTGATGCCGGGCTCGGCCGCGGCGGAAGCGGTCCGCGCCAGTGCGGGCGAGCTGCGCCTGGCCCAGCGCTACCAGGCGGACGTTGCCCTGACCGGACCGATTCCGCTGTCGGACGACGAATTCGCTTCGCTCCAGGAAGGGTCACTGGCCACCAGCCTGGCCGCCATGCTGCTGGTGCTGGGCCTGCTCTGGTATGCGCTGCGCTCCGGACGGCTGATCCTGGCCGTGTGCCTGACCATGGCCGGCGGCCTGGCCCTGACGGCGGCATTGGGCATCATGATGGTCGGCGCGCTGAACCTGATCTCGATCGCGTTCGCCATCCTGTTCGTCGGGATCGGCATCGACTTCGGCATCCAGTTCGGCGTGCGTTTCCGCGAGATGCACCATCGGCGGACCAGCACGGCCCAGGCCCTGCACGAGGCCGGCCGGGCGATCGCGCTGCCGCTCCTGCTGGCCGCGATCGCCACCGCCTTCGGTTTCCTCGCCTTCCTGCCGACGGCCTACCGCGGCGTTGCCGAGCTGGGCCAGATCGCCGGCTGCGGCATCCTGTTCGTGGCGCTGCCCTCCTGCCTGACGGTGCTGCCGGCGCTGATCCGGCTGCTCAATCCGCGGCCGGGCCGGACGGCGCCGGGCTTTCCCCGGCTGGCGCCGGTCGACCGGGCGCTGCAGGCGCATCGCAAACCTCTGCTGGTCGGCACCCTGGTCCTGGTGGCTGCCGGCTTGCCGCTGCTGGGTCATATTGAATTCGACTTCAATCCGCTGCACCTGAAGGATCCCCGCAGCGAATCGATGACCGCGCTGCAGGCGCTGTCGCGCAGCACCGACATCGGCCTCGACAATGTCCAGGTGCTGGCGCCCTCGCTGGAGCAGGCCCGGCCCGTCGCCGCGCGCATCGAACGACTGCCGGAAGTCGCGCAGGCGCTGACGCTTGCCAGCCTGGTGCCGGAGCAGCAGCCCGCCAGGCTCCAGCGCATCGCCGCGACGGCGGCCGTCCTGGCACCGGTACTGGACCAGCAGCCCCTGCCTCCCGCCACGGATGGCGCGCGCGTGGCGGCATTGCGGGCCGCCGCGATCTCGCTGCGCAACGCGGCGCTCGACCATCCCGGGCCGGGCGCCGCGCAAGCTACGCGCCTGAGCCATGCCCTGGGCGCACTGGCGCGCGCCGATGGCGCCGCGCGCGATCGTGCCGAGGCTGCGCTTGCCGTCCCGCTGCGGCTCGCGCTGGAAGGCCTCAAGCTGGCGCTGCAGGCGGCGCCGGTGACGCTCGCCAGCCTGCCCGCCGGGCTGAAGCGTAACTGGATGACGGCGGACGGCCGCGCGCTGGTCGACGTCAGCCCCCGCCGCGCCAGCGGAGGAAAAACGGAAAGCGCTGCCGAGGAAAGCGCCCGTCTGCGCCGCTTCGCCCTGGCCGTGCAGCGCGTGGCGCCGGAAGCCAGCGGCGGCCCGATCTCGGTGCTCGGTGCGGCCTCGCTGATCGTCGACGCCTTCATGCAGGCGGCGGTGCTGGCCGTACTCACCATTACCCTGCTGCTGTGGATCGCCTTCCGCCAGTTCGGCGATGTGCTCAGGACCATGGTGCCGCTGCTGGTGTCCGCCCTCGTGACGCTCGAAGCCAGCGTCCTGCTGGGCATATCCCTGAACTTCGCCAACATCATCGCCCTGCCCCTGCTGCTCGGCGTGGGCGTGGCGTTCAAGATCTACTATGTCATGGCCTGGCGCAGCGGCGAGGCCGCCCTGCTCCAGCACGGGCTGACCGAGGCCATCGTGGTCAGCGCCGCCACCACCGGGACCGCCTTCGGCAGCTTGTGGCTGTCCGGGCATCCGGGCACCGCCAGCATGGGCGAGCTGCTCGTGCTGTCGCTGATCTGTACGCTGATCGGCGCCGTCTTCTTCCAACCCATCCTGCTGGGCCAGCCGCGCGCGCGGCAGCATCAGGCCAGTAGCGCACGCGCGCCCTCGTCCACCTGAAACGTCAAGGCCAGAACCGTATGCGAACACATATCAAACCCTCCGCATCGCCACCCGCGATCCGCCTGGCCGCGCTCGCCGGCTTCGCCGCACTGGGTGGCTGCGCGACCGGCCCGGGCAGCAATCCGGCCGACCCGCTGGAGCCGCTCAATCGCGTCACCTGGCGCGTCAACGACGCCGTCGACCGCACCATCGCCCAGCCGGTGGCGCGCGGCTATAACCGCGTGGTGCCGCGTCCGATCCGTACCGGCATCGCGAATTTCTTTGCCAACCTGGGCGATGTGCCGGTCATGTTCAACAACTTTGCCCAACTGCGCATCATGGACGGCATGTCCGACCTGATGCGGGTGGCCGTCAACAGCACCTTCGGCCTGCTGGGCTTCCTCGACATCGCCACGCCGGCCGGGATTCCCAAACACGACCAGGACTTCGGCCTGACCCTGGCCCACTACGGCATGCCGAGCGGGCCCTACCTGGTGCTGCCGCTGTTCGGACCCAGCACCTTCCGCGATGCCGCCGGCTTCGCCGCCGACCAGTACGTCACGCCAGTCAACTACGCCCGTCCCGCGGTACGCAATTCGCTGTGGGGCGTCAACTTCGTCAGCTCGCGTGCCCGCTACCTGGGCGCGACCAATCTGCTGGAACAGGCGGCGCTGGACAAATACCTGTTCGTGCGCGATGCCTGGCTGGCACAGCGCCAGTCGAAGGTCGAGGAAGAGCAGCCGCAGGCCCTGCCCGACTACGAGGCGGACCAGAAGCGCAATGCGACCGAAGGCGGCACGACGGGCGACCAGCCCGCCGACCCGAACAAGTGATTCAAGGCGGCGCCAGCGCCCCGCCGAGCCGCATGGCCAGGCGCCGCAGGGCGCGCCGGGCGCGCCAGGCATCCAGCGCCAGCGCGGCCAGCGCAGCAGCTTCATGCGGTGCTGCAGCCAGGCCGCGGATAAGCGCCGGGATATCGGTGCCGCCATCTGGCCGCATCGCAGCGAGGGCGCATGCGGGCAGGCTGCGCCAGGCGGGGTCGAGCACCCCCCGGCAGGCGGCGAACGGCAGGCCATGACGCCGGGCCGCCAGCGCCGCCGCATGCGATTCCATGTCGACCGCGCATACGCCCTTCTCCTGCCACAGCCTCTCCTTGTCCTTGCTCGCGGCGAGCGGGATATCCAACCCGGCGAGCAGGCCTACACGCGCCTCCGGCAAGCGGGCCCGCAGTGCATGCGCCCAGGCACGATCGACGCCGAGGGTCCCGGCCGCGCTCCAGACCCCGGACGCCAGCACGCAGTCGCCCGGCCGTAGCGAGGGATCGGTGGCGCCGGCGCAGCCGACGCTGAGGATGCCGGCCCAGCCCCGGAAGCGCGCACCCTGCCCGCCCAGCAGGACGTCGAGCCCATCGGCAACCCGCTGCGGTCCGGGGCCGCGCACGGTGGTCACGCCCATCCCGGACACGATCGCCGCTTCGAAGTCCAGGCCGCAGACGGCGATGACCCGGGCATCCCGTTCGCCCGTATCCCTCACATGCCATACCCCGGCTTGCCGCCGCCGCTGATGCGCAGCCTGCGGTAGCGCGCCAGCGCCCACAAGGGAAAGTAGCGCGCGTAGCCGTGGTAACGCAGGTAGAACACGCGCTCGAATCCGGTCGCGGTATGGTGTTCCTCGTCCCACAGTCCATCCTCGCGCTGGCGCTCGAGCAGCCAGGCGATGCCGCGCGCGACGGCCGGCGAGTCGACCGCGCCCACCGCCATCATCCCGAGCACCGCCCATGCCGTCTGCGAAGGCGTCGACTGGAAAGGCCGATGGCCGTCGTAGCCGAGCCGGTAGCTGTCGCCGTCCTCGCCCCAGCCGCCGTCCGCGTTCTGGATCGATGCCAGCCACGCGACGGCGCGCGCGGCCGCCTCGTCCTCCATGCCCAGTCCGGCGGCGCCGAGCGCACACAGCACACTCCAGGCGCCGTAGATATAGTTCATGCCCCAGCGTCCATACCAGGCGCCGCATTCTTCCTGCTCGTCGAGCAGCCATGCCAGAGCACGTCCGGCCGGCGACTTGCGGTCGCGGCAGGCAGCCGGGTCGAGCTGGGCCAGCATCGAGACACAGCGCGCCGACACGTCCGCGGTGGGCGGATCGAGGAGAGCGCCGTGGTCGGCGAAGGGAATGTTGTTCAGGTAGAGGTGGGTATTCTCCGGGTCGAAAGCGCCCCAGCCATGCCCGTGCCGCCCGCCGCGGCACTGCATGCCGAGCACCCATTCGCGGGCGCGCTCGACCGCGTCCCGGAAACCCGGCTCGGGCAGGAGCCTGTCGTAGCGATGCATGGCCATCGCCACGACAGCCGTATCGTCGACGTCCGGATAGTGCGCATTCGCATACTGGAAGGCCCAGCCACCGGGGCGCAGGCCGGGGCGGCGTTCCGCCCAGTCGCCGTGCAGGTCGACGATCTGCAGGGGACGCAGCCACTCGAGGCCGAGGCGGGCCGCGTCGAGCGCGTCCGGCGTGCCGGTTTCGAGGAGGGCATGGCTCATCAGCGCCGTATCCCACACCGGGGAAAAGCAGGGCTGGCAGTAGGTTTCGTCGCCACGGTCCACCAGCAGCCTGTCGACCGCGCGGCGCGCACTGGCGGCATCTGGGTCGTCGCGCGGGACACCCATCGCATCGAACATCAGTACGGCGTTGACCATGGCCGGAAAAATGGCGCCGAGCCCATGCTCGCCATTCAGCCGCTCGCGCACGAAGTTGCTGGCGCGTGCCAGCGCGCGGCGCCGCAGGCGCGCCGGCATGCCGGGCTGCAGCATCCGGACGCAGGCCTCGGCCTTGCTGAAGAAGGCGAACCAGAAGGGATTCTGGTGCGGCGCGCAAGACGCCGGGCCAAGCTCGCGCGGCGGCGCCAGGAACAGCTCGTCGATGCCGACGCCGCGCGGATTGCGCGCGCGCGGCTTGAGGGCGTCGAGCACCAGCAGCGGCGTCAGCACGGTGCGGGTCCAGTAGGACACCTTGGACAAATGGAAGGGGAACCAGCGCGGCAGCAGCGCGATTTCGACCGGCATGACCGGCACCGCATCCCAGGACACGACTTCGTACAGCGCCAGCAGGATGCGGGTGAATACGTTGCTGCATTCGGCGCCGCCGCGCGCCCGGATCGTCTCCCGCGCGCGGACCATGTGCGGCGCATCCGCCGAATCGCCGATCATCTTCAGGGCGAAATAAGCTTTCACGCTGGCGCTCGGGTCGTAGGCGCCGTCGTGGAACAGCGGCCAGCCGCCGTGGGCGCCCTGCTTGCGGCGGAGGTAACGGCCGATGCGCGCTTCCAGCGCCGGGTCGGCCGGCTCGCCGAGCGCGTGCACCATCAGCACATATTCGGCAGGGATGGTGGCATCCGCTTCCAGTTCGTAGACCCAGTGCCCGTCCGGCCGCTGCTCGCCCAGGACCGCCCGCAGCGCGCGCCCGATTCCCTGCTCGAGACTATTGCTGCGCGGCGCATGCATGTCCCCGCCTGCGCCCGTCGTCCCCACATGCAATGCCCGGAACGCTGAATAACGCATGATGATTCCTTCAGAGAGAGTTTGGTCTAAAGCACGGCATGGCGCAGCAGGATGCCGAGCCGTTCGAGTCCGCCGATCCTGACCGCGCTGCGCGGCCAGGCCCAGCCCCGCTCCAGCATGCGCGCCAGCAGCGCCTGATAGACCGCACCCATGACGCGCGGCGTCCGCACGCAGGCGCCGTGTTGGCGGCGCATGACGGCCGCGGCCTCGTCGAAATGGGCGTGCGCCTGACCGGCCAGCCGGATGCAGGCGCGCGGCAGTGCGGGATCGGCTGCGATCGCGGCCGCCTTCCATCCGTCGTCACCTGGGGCGACACCCGCTTCCACCAGCAGTTCACGCGGCAGATAGGCACGGCCGATGGCGGCATCCTCGTCGATGTCGCGCAGGATATTGGTCAACTGCAGGGCGCGCCCAAGGTGATGCGCGAGCAGAATGCCGTCGTCGTCCGGCATGCCGAACACCTTGACCGACAGGCGGCCGACCGCACTGGCGACGCGCTCGCAATACAGGTCGAGCGTTGCCGCCGGCGGCGCGCAGATCGGCTCGGACTGCGCGTCCATCAGCATGCCGTCGATCACGGCGTCGAAATCGGCGCGGACGAGTGAGAAAGTGGCAATATCTCGCTGCAAATTCGCCAGATGGGCGGGGCCGATGCCGTCGGCGCAGGCGTGCACGTGCTCGCGCCAGGACTCCAGCGCAGCACGCTTTTCGGCGGGCGACGCCGCGCCGTCGGCAATGTCGTCCACCGCGCGGCAGAACGCATAGATATCGAACATGGCGGCGCGGCGCGGCCCCGGCAGGATGCGGAGGGCCTGGTGGAAAGAGCTGCCGGGCCGGGGCGCCGGCTGGACGATCACCTGCGGCAGGTTCATATGCCGTCCTCCTGACGAGACCACATGCGGCAGACGAGATGGATCGGGCAATTCTAGAACATCCTGGACAATCGGGGCGGACGACACGGCGCAAGCCAGCCTTTCGTCGTCATTGCACGCGTTATTACAATTGTTTTCGAATGTAACGTTTTCAAACTTTCGCGTGCGCAGCTCAGCAAGTAGTCTAATAGGCTCGGCACCAGCATGCGCTTGTCGCGCAGCAATCACAGCCGGTCGAACACACAATTTTCAAACGGAGTATTCCTTGTCCGAAACAAACATTCCCCAACCGGAAACGGTGATCAAGATAATCGGGGTTGGCGGCGCCGGCGGCAATGCCGTCAGCCATATGGCCTCGTCCGGCGTGTCGACCTTCGAATTCATTTGCGCGAATACGGACGCGCAAGCCCTGTCGAACACCAAGACCGAAAAGCGCATCCAGCTCGGCGAAAGCGGGCTCGGGGCCGGCAGCGACCCGATCGTCGGACGCGAAAGCGCCACCCGTGAACGCACCCTCATCGGCGACGCGCTCAAGGGCGCCGACATGGTGTTCATTACCGCCGGCATGGGCGGCGGCACCGGCACCGGTGCCGCGCCGGTGATTGCCGAAGTGGCGCGCGAGCTGGGCATCCTGACCGTCGGCGTGGTGTCGAAGCCCTTCGAATTCGAAGGTCCGCGCCGCATGCGCGTGGCGGAAGAAGGCATCGCGACCCTGGCGCGATGCGTCGACTCGCTCGTCATCGTCCTGAACAGCCGCCTCGAGGAAGTCCTCGGTGGCGACGTCACGCAAAAGGAGGCCTTTGCCGCCGCCGACGAGGTGCTGAGCAAGGCGGTGACCGGCATTGCCGAAATCATCACCGTGCCCGGCATGGTCAACGTCGATTTCGAGGACGTGCGCACGGTGATGCGCCAGACCGGCATGGCAATGATGGGCTCCGCCCAGCACAGCGGCGAGGACCGCGCCGTCAAGGCGGCCGAAGAAGCCATCGCCTGTCCGCTGCTCGACGGCTCGAACCTGCGCGCCGCGCGCGGCGTGCTGGTCAACATTGCCGCTTCCGAGGAAACGCTGAAGCTGCGTGAAACCAAGGCGGTCATGAACGCGATCTGCTCGCAGACCGGCGACGACGCCATCATCAAGTTCGGTGCGGTCTACGACGAGTCGCTGGGCGACGCCATGCGCGTGACCGTGGTGGCCACGGGCCTGAACCGGCCCAGCGACTTCGCGCTCGGCTCGAAACGCTCGTCGATCACGCGGCCGGTGTCCCAGGCGCAGTCGATCCTGCGCCACAGTGCCGTCCAGACGCCGGCGAGACCGCCTGTGTCCCAGCACGAGCCGCGCACCAGCCCGGACGTCCAGAACCGCTGAGCTTCAGCGGCGCCAGGGCCAGCGCCGGCGCGGCCCCTGGCGCAGGTCCGCGTACGCCAGGGCCGCCTTGATTTCGATGCGCCAGGTGGTGCCGGCGCCTGGGGCCGTGCGCAGGCGCACATCGGCATGGATGCGCCGGGCGCGCTCCTCGATCCCGCGCAGGCCCCAGTGGCCCTGCTTGTCCCTGGCGCCGGCGTCGATACCGCGGCCGTCGTCCCGCACGCTCAGCACCAGGGCGCCCGCACCGTATTCGACGACCGCTTCGTACAGTGTTGCATCCGCGTGGCGGAAGGCGTTGCGCACGGCTTCACGGCCGATGGCGCACAACTCCTGCTCGACGATCGGATGCAGCGCCCGCGCCCTGCCCTCGCAGCGGAGCGTGAAATGCTGGCCCGGCCCGGCATCCTGCTCCCCGGTCGTTCGCAGGTAGTCGCACAGGGACGCCTCGTGCTGCGCACCGTCGCGCAAGGCCGCGACCTTGTCGCGCCCCTCCTCGATGGCAGCCTTGGCGTCGCGCAGGCTGCGCCTCAAGCTGTCCCCCAGCGCGGATTCGGATTCGGGCAGGATCGTCGTCACCTTCATCACGAAACCCTGGAAGGTCTGCAGCACGGTATCGTGCAGGTCGCGCGCGATGCGTTCGCGCTCTTCCATCTGTGCACGCATGCGCTCGGTCAAGGTCCGCGTCAGGAAGCGCAGCCGCAGGCGGTAGCCGAGCCAGAGCAGCAGCAGGCCGGCCAGCACGCACGCCAGCTTGAACCAGGCGGTTTGCACCAGGGTCGGCGCCACGTGCAGGTCGAGAGTCCGTTCGCCCTCGCTCCACACGCCATCCTCGTTCATGGCGCGCACCCGGAAACGGTAGTCGCCCGGCGCCAGCCCCGTATAGGTGGCAGTGCGTTCGGAGCCGGTCTGCCACGCACGGTCCACGCCGTCGAGGCGGTAGCTGAAGACGACGCGTTCGGGGCGGCTCAGCGCAGGAGCGGTGAAGTCGAAGCGCAGGCGCGTGGTGCCGGCGCGGATCAGCGGCGGGCGGGTCAGCGGATACGCGACCCCATCACCGGTCACCGCCAGCAGCGAGGGCTGCGGCGCCACCGGATTGCGTTCGCGCCGCGAGGGGTCGAGCTCGACGATGCCGTCGGTGGTCGTCACCCACAGGCTGTCGCCCACCATTCTCAAGGACGCCACGTCCGCGGCAGTGCCGGTGTAACCGTCGCGCGCATCGAGCAAGGCATAGCGCAGCGGCGCGCCGGACTCCACGGCGCGCCGCCAATCGCGCTCCTCGACACGCAGCAGGCCGGTGCCGCCGTTCAGCCAGCGGGTGCCGTCGGCGGCCACGAAAACGCCGGTGACACGGCGCAGCACCTCGTCGCGCTGCACGCGCAGGCGCCGGAAATGCCCTTCATGCATCACGGCCACGCCGGCCTCGCCGCCGACCACCAGTTCCGGCGCCGTCGACACGCAGGTCGCCTGGCCGATCCCGCCCAGGGCAGCCTGGGTGTATTCGGTGCGCAAGCGCCCACCCTCGAACAGCACCAGGCGCCCATCGGCGAGCCCACGCCACATCTGGCCGCGCTGCCCCGCCGAGCTGAAAACGAAATCGGCGCCGGACAGGTCGCCCTGCGTCTTCCAGGTGCGGCCATCCCAGAGTTGGACCGGGACGTTGGCTCCGCCGAGCCAGACACGTTCGCCGTCGCCGCGCGCCCAGGCGCTCAAGGGCAAGGGCCCCGGCAGTTCGATACGGGCCTCGACGCCGGCCCGGCGCATGCGGATGCCGTCTTCCCTCAGGATCACGACGGTGCCGTCCGGACCGAGCGTGGCGCCCCGAACCTTGCCCGGCAAAGGCGTGAGGCTGCGTGTAGCCGGATCGAAGCGCCATCCCCGCTTCTCCTGCGGCGCGACCACCCACACGCTGCCGTCGAGGTCCGGCGCGACATGGAAATCGCCCTTGATGGCCGGCAGCCCCACCGGGCGCAAGGTGTTGCGGCGGAAGCGCTCGATGCCGGTCGGCGAACCGAGCCAGATGTCGCCTTCGCGGTCTTCGATGATGACGCGTGGGGCCAGTGAACTCAGCTGGCCGGGCTGGTCGAGCCGGCTCGTCGTCGCCGCGGCCACGTCGATGTAGTTGTCGCCGCCCGTCCCGGCGGATTCGGCCAGGCAGACCCCGGTCGGGCAACGCAGCGCCCAAAGCTTGCCGGCGCGGTCGAAGATGGCTGTGCTGCCCGAACTCTGGCTGAGATAGTTTGGCCGTCCGACGCTCCGGGGCGCCGTCGACGACAGGTGCGCGAGATATCCATCCCCGCCAGCCCAGAACCGGCCATCCGGCGAAGTCCGGAATCCCAGTATCAATTCCGACGCGTCGACCTTTGGCGTCAACGGGCTGACGGAGGCGCAACGGCCGGCGGCCCGGTCGATACGGAACAGGTGATGGCCGCTCGTGGCCCACAACTGTTCGTTGCCATCGAGCGCGATCGAAATCGGACCATCCGGACAGCCTTGCGCCGAACCCAGCTTCGACCACCGCCCCTGCTTCAGCTGCCGCAGCCCGAGGGCCGAACCGAGCCAGAGCGTGCCGTCCCCAGCGCGTATCACATCGGTAACCTTGCCGACAATGCCGTCTTTCGCCGCCGGCGCGAGATGTTCGAGCCGGCCGTCCGGATGGAGCACACTGAGGCCAGGTGCTTCGTAGCCGATGTACAGGTCGCCGTTGGACTGAGGGGCCAATTCGAAGATCCGCGGACTCAGCAGCTGCTCGCCATTGCTGGCGACGAAAGGGTGAAAGCGCACGCCGTCAAAGCGGTACAGGCCGTTCGGCGTGCCCAGCCAGAGCCAGCCGTCGGGCGTCTGCGCCATGCGCCCGACCTGGACCGGCGCGCCGTCGCTTGCCGTCCAGGTGGCGTGGCTGTAGTCAGCCAGGACCTGGGCATGGCCGCCTTGGGCAAAGGCTGTGGTGCTCATGGCGAGGCCCAACAGCGCGCTGCAGAATCGTCGCGTTCCGGTTATCGCCCTGCTCTTCCTCATTCTTGTGATCCCGCTTTGCTATCCGCCGTGAAATACTTCCGAGAGTCTATCGAAAAAACAATTCCACGAACAGGCGAGACATGCCGGCCTTCCTGACACGCGAACTGGTCTTCGAAACCGACCACGTGAACTTCAGCTAGAATTTCCTTGCCTTAGTCCGGTTCCACTGAGCGAGACAGCACCCAGCCCAGCGTATGGGCGCACATTCAGGAGAGTGCAATGAGCCGCAAGACCCCCATCGAGCGCTACCGCAACATCGGCATCAGCGCCCACATCGACGCCGGCAAGACGACCACGACCGAGCGCATCCTGTTCTACACCGGCGTCAATCACAAGATAGGTGAGGTGCACGACGGCGCAGCGACCATGGACTGGATGGAGCAGGAACAGGAGCGCGGCATCACGATCACCTCGGCCGCGACCACGGCCTTCTGGAAGGGGATGGCCGGCAACTATCCGGAGCATCGCATCAACATCATCGACACCCCGGGTCACGTCGACTTCACCATCGAGGTCGAACGCTCGATGCGGGTGCTGGACGGCGCGGTGATGGTGTACGACGCGGTCGGCGGCGTGCAGCCGCAATCCGAGACCGTGTGGCGCCAGGCGAACAAATACAAGGTGCCGCGCATCGCCTTCATCAACAAGATGGACCGCGTCGGCGCCGACTTCTTCCGCGTGGGGCAGCAGATCCGCGACCGTTTGAAGGGCAACCCGGTGCCGATCCAGGTGCCGATCGGCGCCGAGGACAGGTTCGAAGGCGTGGTCGACCTGGTCAAGATGCGCGCCGTCCGCTGGGACGAAGCCGGCCAGGGCGTGCACTTCGAGTACGGCGACATCCCGGCCGAACTCGAAGGGGCTGCGCGCGCCTGGCGCGAAAAATTGGTCGAGGCGGCGGCCGAGGCGACACAAGAGCTGACCGAGAAATACCTGAACGGCGAGCCGCTATCCGAAGACGAGATCAAGGCCGGGCTGCGCCAGCGCACCGTGGCCGGCGAAATCGTGCCGATGCTGGCCGGCTCCGCCTTCAAGAACAAGGGCGTGCAGGCGATGCTGGATGCGGTGATCGATTACCTGCCCTCCCCGGTCGACGTGCCGGCCATCGCAGGCCATGACGAGAACGACCAGCCGATCGAGCGTCACCCGTCGGACGACGAGCCATTCTCCGCGCTGGCCTTCAAGATCATGACCGATCCTTTCGTGGGCCAACTGAGCTTCTTCCGCGTGTATTCGGGCGTGGTCAATTCCGGAGACAGCGTGTACAACCCGACCAAGGGCCAGAAAGAGAGGCTGGGCCGCATCCTGCAGATGCACGCCAACGAGCGCAAGGAAATCAAGGAAGTGTTCGCCGGCGACATCGCGGCCGCGGTGGGCCTGAAGGCGGTTACCACCGGCGATACGCTCTCCGATCCGCAGCACGTGATCGTGCTGGAAAAGATGGTGTTCCCGGAACCGGTGATCTCGCAGGCGGTGGAGCCGAAAACCAAGGCCGACCAGGAAAAGATGGGCATCGCCCTGAACCGGCTGGCGCAGGAAGACCCGTCGTTCCGCGTCCACACGGACGAGGAG
>FTBV01002052.1_pt1 | contig 23303 bp, 19 predicted proteins | sample 1639281 | NCBI WGS metagenome assembly FTBV01 (sample SAMEA3914864, study PRJEB12502) | metagenome | biome: forest; material: soil | place: USA | collected 2012-03-12 | depth 0.3 m | reverse complement strand
TTCGGTCTTCAGCACGACCATCGGGTCCTTGCCCTGCATGATGACGTTGCCGGCGCGGATTTCCTGAGCGATTTTCATGGGACGAGTTCCAAACGGGTGGGTGGCAGCGGGTTGGCGAAGACTGCGGTGCTGCGCGCCCAAAGGGGCAAAGCCCTTGATTCTACCGCTTTTGCTGGATGAAGGCGATCAGGGCGGAGACGAGGTCGGTCTGCCTGCGCAAGTGCGCACGCCACCGCCCCGCGGCCTCGCCGCAGTCGGCCAGCAGGTCGCGCCCCCAGGCGGGCAGGACGGGCGTCCCCGCGTCCAGCGCGGCCGGGGCGGCCGCCACGCCGTTCCAGGCGCGCTGCCAGGCCAGCCAGGCCGCCTGCGCCGGCTGGGCCGCGTCCACCGCCCCCGCCGCCACCTGCCGGGCCAGGAACGCCTGCAGCTTGTCCGCGTGCGCGCCGTCCTCCTGGCGGTAGATCTGCCACAGGAACGGCTTGCCGGCCCACTGCGCGCGCACGAACGAATCCTCGCCGCGCACCACGTTCAGGTCGGCGGCCCACAGCAGCCGGTCGTAGTCGGGCTGGGGCAGCCAGGGCAGGGCATGCGGCCGGATGCCGGCGGGCCAGCCCCGGATGGCCTGCGCCCAGGCGCTGGCCGCCCCGGGCGCCGTGGCCACCACCCAGCGCTCGCCGCCCCGCGCCAGGGCGTCCAGCAACGCGCCGATGTCGGCATCGGGGTAGCAGAACAGGCTGCAGAGGCGCTCGCCGGGGGCCCGTGACAGGCCGGCCGCGGCGAGCCACGCGGCCGGGTCGAAGCCCGCCTGCGTCGCCGCCAGGCCGGGCTCGCGCAGCAGGCCGCCGGTGGCCGCCGTGAACCCGGGATAGAAGAACCACTTGTCCAGTCCCCGTCCGGGGCCCGAATTCTGCGGCGAACGCAGGCCGTGGCTGCGCTCGACGTAGTCCTCGGCGCTGAGGTATTCCAGGTTGATCCACGTGGGCGGGACGGGCCGGGCGGCCATCGCCGCCAGGAAGGGGTCGGGGGGATCGCAGCCGAACAGCTCCACGACGACGTCGCCCGGCACGTCGCCGCCATCGGCCGCGTCCGCCCACGCGCGGACCTCCACGCCGGGGGCGCCGCCCGGCGCCATCCATGCCAACGCCGACGCGTCGTCCACCCACAGCCGCGCGGCATGCCTGCGCGCGGCCAGGTCCGCGGCCAGGCGCCACGCCACGCCCACGTCGCCGAAGTTGTCGACGACGCGGCAGAACAGGTCCCATCGCCACAGGGGCGATGGCGCGGCGGCCGGGAGCATGCCCGATTATCGGCGGCACAATTCCCGCGATGTCCCTGCCCGAAGATCCCGTCGCCGCCGCCGCGGAAGAAGCCGACCGCGCCGCCGTGGCGGCCGCCCGCGCCCAGCGCGAACGCCTGCTGGCCGAGGTGGCCGCGCTGCCGCTGCTGCCCGGCGTGTACCGCTACTTCGACGTGGCGGGCACGGTGCTGTACGTGGGCAAGGCGCGCAACCTCAAGCGCCGCGTGGCCAGCTACTTCCAGAAGGACCACGGCGGCACGCGCATCGGCCACATGATCGGCCGCATCGCGCGCATGGAGACGACGGTGGTGCGCACCGAGGCCGAGGCGCTGCTGCTGGAGAACAACCTGATCAAGACGTTGAACCCCAGGTTCAACATCCTGTTCCGCGACGACAAGAGCTACCCGTACCTCAAGCTGGTGACCCACCCGTTCCCGCGCATGGCGTACTACCGCGGCTCGGTGGACCGCAAGCACAAGTACTTCGGGCCGTATCCCGGCGCCTGGGCGGTGAAGGAGACGATCCAGCTGATCCAGAAGGTGTTCCGCCTGCGCACCTGCGAGGACACGGTCTTCGCCAATCGCTCGCGCCCCTGCCTGCTGTACCAGATCCATCGTTGCAGCGGGCCCTGCGTGGGCCTGATCTCCAACGAGGACTACGCCCGCGACGTGCGCGACACCGAGCGCTTCCTGCTGGGCGAGCACGAGGCCGTGATCGGCGAGCTGCAGGCCTCGATGATGCATTTCTCCGAGGCGCTGGAGTTCGAGCGCGCGGCCGAGGTGCGCAACCGCATCGCGGCGCTGTCGCGCGTGCTGCACCAGCAGTCGGTGGACGAATCCAGCCTGTCCGGCCGCGACAAGGACGTCGACATCCTGGCGGTCAAGGTGCAGGGCGGTCGCGCCTGCGTGAACCTGGCGATGGTGCGCGGCGGGCGCCACCTGGGCGATCGCGCGTACTTTCCGGCGCACGTGGAGGACGGGGCCGCCATCGAGGCGCTGGATGCGATCGAGGAGGCGGCCGAGGTGCCGGGCGACGGCGTGGGCGACGCAATCCCCGACGCTCCCGCGTTGCGCGACCCCGCGGTGCCCGTGCTGGAGGCATTCATCGCGCAGCACTACCTGAGCAGCACGCCGCCGCCGCAGTGGGTGGTCAGCCACGCGGTGTCGCGCACGCTGGTGGATGCGCTCTCGGTGCAGACCGGCGTGCGCATCAACGTGCAGCACAACCCGCGCGAGCAGCGCCGCATCTGGCTCGAGATGTGCTGCAAGGGCGCGGACCTGGCCCTTGGCCGGCTGCTGGCCGAGGAGGGCTCGCAGCGCGAGCGCACGCGCGCGCTGGTGGACGCGGTCGACCTGGCGCCGGACGACCTGGACACCGTGCGCATCGAATGCTTCGACATCAGCCACACGGCCGGCGAGGCCACGCAGGCCTCGTGCGTGGTGTACGAGGGCCACCGCATGCAGAACGCGCAGTACCGGCGCTTCAACATCAAGGACGTCACCGGCGGCGACGACTACGCCGCGATGCGCCAGGTGCTGCTGCGGCGCTACGCCCGCTTCGGGGTGTCGCAGGACGCGGCGGTCGCGCCGGACGCGCACGAGGAAACCGCGGTCGAGGCCTCGGTGGAGGCCGCTGTGGAGGCCGCTGTGGAGGCCGCGCCCGAGCTGCTGCCGCACGCCGCGGGCACCGAGGCGCCATCAGAGGCGCCCCCGGAGGAGGCCTCGCCGCGCGGCCGCAAGTCCGCCGGCTCCGGTGCGCCGCGCCTGCCCGACCTGGTGCTGGTGGACGGCGGCCGCGGCCAGGTGGCGATGGCCCGGGGCGTGTTCGAGGAGCTGGGCCTGGACGTGGGCCGCATCGTCGGCGTGGAGAAGGGCCTGGGCCGCAAGGTGGGCCTGGAGGAACTGGTGTTCGCCGACGGCCGCGACAAGCTGACGCTGCCGCCCGACTCGGCCGCGTTGATGCTGGTGGCCCAGATCCGCGACGAGGCCCACCGCTTCGCGATCACGGGCATGCGCGCACGCCGTGCCAGCGTGCGCACCGGCGGCAGCCGGCTGGAGGACATCCCCGGGGTGGGCGCCAAGAAGCGCGCCAAGCTGCTGCAGCGCTTCGGCGGGGTGCGCGGCGTCACGGCCGCCAGCGTGGACGACCTGTGCACGGTGGAAGGCATCTCGCGTGCCCTCGCGGAGGAGATCTACCGTGCGTTGCATTGACACGCCTGCCACCGGAGTGCCGCGATGACCCCACTGCCCACCTCCTCGCCGGCCGCGCGGGCCTCGCTCGCCACGCTGGCCACGTGCGCCGCGCTGCTCGCCGGCTGCCACTCGCCCCTGCCGTCCGACACGCCCCCGGCCCGCTCCCCGGCCGCCACCGCGCGCGTGCCGGCGCCCGCGCCCGTCGCGCGCGCCGTGCCGGAACGGCCGGCCGCGGACATGCTGGAGGTGCGCCGCCGCGCCGCGCAGAAGATCGTGCAGGCCAACCCGTCGGTCACCTACACGAGCAAGGCGCCCGCCGACCTGCTCGCCATCCAGGTGCTGGAGATCGAGCTCAACGCGGACGGCAGCGTCCACCGCATCGACGTGATCCGCCGCTCGGAGTACGGCCCCGGCACGATCGACATCGCCAAGGCCGCCATCCACAAGGCCGCGCCGTTCTCGGACGTGCGCCACCTGAAGAAGCCGTGGACCTTCACCGAGACCTTCCTGTTCGACGAGGACCGCCGCTTCAAGCCCCGCATCCTCGATTGACGCGGCCCCGCAGGCGAGGGCGCGGCCTCAGGGCAGAATGCGCCCATGTTCTTCACCATCCCGACGCTGCTCACCTGGGCCCGGATCGTCGCGATCCCGCTGATCGTCGGCGTGTTCTACCTGCCCATCGCGCCCGCGATGCAGAACCTCGTGGCCACCGTCCTGTTCGTGATCACGGCGCTCACGGACTGGGCCGACGGCTGGCTCGCGCGCCGCCTGAACCAGACGTCCGCCTTCGGCGCCTTCCTCGACCCGGTGGCCGACAAGTTCCTCGTGTGCGCGTCCCTGCTCGTGCTGGTGCACCTGGGCCGCGTGGACGCGCTGCTCGCGCTCGTCATCATCGGGCGCGAGATCGCCATCTCGTCGCTGCGCGAGTGGATGGCGCAGATCGGCGCATCGCGCAGCGTGGCCGTGCACATGCTCGGCAAGCTCAAGACGACGGTGCAGATGGTGGCGCTGCCGTTCCTGCTGTTCCACGGCCTGCTGTTCGGCATCATCGACACGCAGGCGTGCGGCACGGTGCTGCTGGTGGCCGCCGCGGTGCTCACCATCTGGTCGATGGTGTACTACCTGCAGAAGGCGCTGCCCGAGATCCGCGCCAAGGCGCGCTGAACCGCGACCGGCCATCCGGGTTTGCGCGCATGCACCCCCCCGGGACGCCACGCGATTACGAATAGAATCCCGCTCTCGCTTGACACTCGCGGGGCGCGCGGACTGTAATCGTCCGCGACCCACCCGCGGCACCTGGGGCACAGGGCACCGGTCGCATTCCACCAATATTTGCAGCAGCGCATCTCGCGGCAACTTGCATTTGCAGAGGGGGTTCCTTCGTGAACAAGTCTGAATTGATCGAACACATCGCCCGCCAGGCAGACATCTCCAAGGCGGCGGCCACCCGTGCGCTGGAAGCGGTCATCGGCGGCGTGAAGACCACCCTGAAGAAGGGCGGCAGCGTGTCGATCGTCGGTTTCGGCACGTTCGCCGTCACCAAGCGCGCCGCGCGCACGGGCCGCAACCCGCGCACGGGGGACGCCATCAAGATCAAGTCCGCCAAGGTTCCCAAGTTCCGCCCCGGCAAGGGCCTGAAGGACGCCGTCAACTGATGTCGGCCCGCGGGCGGCGCCACCTGCGCAACCCGCACCCCGTGATGCACGGCCACGGGTGCTTAGCTCAGCTGGCAGAGCGGCGCCCTTACAAGGCGTAGGTCGGCGGTTCGATCCCGTCAGCACCCACCACCCACGGCAAGCCCGCCTTGCCTTGCGTTTCCCGGGCGAACTCAGGTTCGCCTTTGTCGTTTACGGGCCGGCGCCCAGCGCCACCGCCCGCGGCCCTTGAAGGCAGCTTCTCATGTTCGAATTCGTCCGGACGCACAACAAACTGCTGCAGATCGTCCTCGGTCTGCTGATCTTCCCGTCCTTCGTCTTCTTCGGCGTCCAGGGCTACTCGCGGTTCATGGGACCCGATTCCGCCGCGGTGGCGACGGTGGACGGCCGCGACATCACCAAGGCCGAGTGGGACGCCGCGCATCGCGCCCAGGTCGATCGCGTGCGCCAGCAGAACCCGAATATCGATCCCAAGCTGCTCGACTCGGCCGAGGCGCGCCGCCACTCGCTGGACGAGATCGTTCGCGACCGCGTGATGCAGGCCGCCGTCGCCCACCAGGAGCTGCAGGTGTCCGATGCGCGCCTCCGGGACGTCCTCTCCCGCGACGAGAAGTTCAAGGAGTTCCTTGCGCAGGACCGCGCCACGCAGGAGGCCATCGCCGCGCAGCAGGGCACCAACCTGCAGGGCCTGCAGGAGCGCGTGCGCGACAGCATCGCGCAGGGCCAGGTGCTGAACGGCGTCACCGGCAGCACGTTCGTGCCCGCGGGCGAGCAGGCGCGCGCGCTCGACGCGGTGCTGCAGCGCCGCGAGGTGCAGTGGCAGCGCTACGACACGGCGGCCTACCTGCCCAAGGTGCAGCCCACCGAGGCCGACGTCAAGGCGTACTACGACGACAAGGCGCACGCCGCGCTGTTCCGCGCGCCCGACGAGGCGCAGGTGGACTACGTGGTGCTGGACCTGGCCGCGCTGAAGACGCAGGTCACGCCCAGCGAGGACGACCTGAAGACCTACTACGAGCAGAACATCAAGCTGTTCCAGGCCCCCGAGGAGCGCCACGTCAGCCACATCGTGGTGAACGTCGATGCGGCGGCGCCCGCGGCCGACAAGGCGAAGGCGAAGGCCAAGGCCGAGGCCTTGCTGGCCGAGGTGCGCAAGAACCCCGCGTCGTTCGCCGACGTCGCGCGCAAGAGCTCCGACGACGCCGGCTCGGCCCCCAATGGCGGTGACCTGGACTGGCTGACGAAGGATGCGCTGGGCGCCCCGATCGGCCCGGCCGTCTTCGCCATGAAGGCCGGCGAGATCAGCGACCTGGTCGAGGCGCCGGACGGCTTCCACATCCTGCTGCTGCAGGCCGTGCGCGGCGGCGCCGCCAAGCCCTATGCCGAGGTGCGCGCCCAGATCGACGACAGCAAGCGCAAGGAACTGGCGCAGGCCGCGTACGCGTCGGCCGCCGAGCAGTTCACCAACATGGTGTACGAGCAGGCGGATTCGCTGCAGCCTGTCGTCGACAAGCTCAAGCTGGTCAAGCAGACCGCCACCGTGCAGCGCACGCCCGCCCCGGGCGCCGCCGGCCCGCTGGCTTCGCAGCACCTGCTGGACGCGGTGTTCTCGGCCGACTCCCTGCGCACCAAGCACAACACGGAGGCCATCGAGGCCGCCCCCAACCAGCTGGTGTCCGCCCGCATCGTCAAGTTCACGCCGGCGCACCCGGTGCCGCTGGCCGAGATCCATGACAAGGTGCTGGAGATGGTGCGCCAGTCGCAGGCCCAGGCTGCTGCGCGCAAGGATGGCGAGGCCAAGGTGGCCGAGCTCAAGAAGGACCCGGCCGCCACGCTGGAGAAGTCGGGCACGTACTCGCGCACGGCCCCCGCCGAGCTGCAGGGCGCCGCGCTGGACGCCGCGATGAAGGCCGACGTGTCCAAGGGCCCGGCCGTTACCGGCCTGGCGCTGGGCGATGCAGGCTACATCGCCATGCGCGTCGTCAAGGCGCTGCCGCGCGACCCGGCCGACACGGCCACCGCCGACCAGGCCAGGCAGTTGATCGCACGTTCGCTGGGCGACGCCGAATCCAAGGCCTACCTCAAGGCGCTGGAGACGAAGTACAAGGTCAAGATCGACGAGGAGCGCGTCGCCCGCGCGCTGGCCCAGGCGGGCGCGGCCTCCGCCGCCAAGTGAGCCCAAGGGGTCAGGTGCCGACCTGACCTCGCGCTTTGCAGGAGGGCGCATCACTCGACGATGCGCCCGGATCCTGGTCTATAATCCTGGATTCCGGTGGTGGCTGTAGCTCAGTTGGTAGAGTCCCAGATTGTGATTCTGGTTGTCGTGGGTTCGAGTCCCATCAGCCACCCCACCGACCATTGAACGGCGACGCGCGCAAGCGGTCGCCGTTCTTCATTTCGGGGCGCCCCTCCTGGCACATGACGCGCCCGCCCGTCCCTGCACCCAGGGGATCGCCACGCAGGCACCCGGGCCCCAGACTGCGCCCTTCCTGGCGGGACCGGTCCGCGTCCGCGGCCGCCGATGTCATCTCGGCGAAGGCCCGCCCAGGCCAGGAGGAACGAGACCATGCGGATCGATGGATGGACCGGCGCGTGCGCCGGATGGGTGGTGGCGTGCGCCATCGGCGGCGCGGATGCGTTCACGCACGGCGCGGCGCTGGGCGTGGGCGTGCTGGCGGTGGCACCGCTCGCGTTGCGCGTGCTGGTGGCGCGGGCCGCGCCCGCACAGGCGTGCGCGAGCGCGGGCGACGTGGAGGCGCAGGCGTGGGCGCAGCTGGGCGAGGGCGGTGGCGACGTGCGCGCGGGATCGGGCGGCGTGGGCCGGCGGGCCGGTTCGCCCGGTGCGTGGGCGTCGCTGTCGTGGCTGCCGGTGCGCACCTGAGAAAGCCCGCCCGCCGGACCGATGTCGTGCCACACAGGGAGGCTAGAGCGCGACAAGAGCGGAACGGCACCGCGTGCGACGCGGCCACGGGGGCGGAAAGGAGCGCCGGCCCTGTGGGGGCACGACGACGTCCATTGTGGGGACGGTCGCCTTCGCGCCGCTGAAGGCTGGCTGGCAGCGGTGTCAGGCTCGCGCGCATCCCTAGAATCGCCGCATGAGCGCACATTGCCTGGCCGGCACCTCCCCGGCGGTTCCTCCTCTCGACGGCTGCGCGGTGGCCGTCATCGGCGCTGGCATCATGGGCGTCGGCATCGTGCAGATCGCCGCGTTGGCGGGCCATCCCGTCAGGCTCTACGACGCGCGCGAGGGCGCGGCCGCGAAGGCCCTCGAGCAACTCGAGCGCACGCTCAAGGGCCTGGCCGACAAGGGCCGGCTGGCCCCCGGTGACGTGGCCGTCGCGCTCGCCCGCATCCAGCCCGTCGAGGTGGTGGCGGCGCTGAAGGACGTGGGCCTGGTGATCGAGGCCATCGTCGAGGACCTGGCCGTCAAGCAGGGCCTGCTGCAGGAGCTGGAGGCCGTGGTGGCGGACAGCTGCGTGCTGGCGTCCAACACGTCGTCGCTGTCCGTCACCGCCCTGTCGCGCGGGCTGCGCGTGCCGGGCCGGGTGGTCGGCATGCACTTCTTCAACCCCGTGCCGGTGATGAAGCTGGTGGAGGTGGTGTCCGGCCTGGCCACCGACGCGGGCGTGGCGCAGGCCATCCATGCGCTGGCCCAGGCCTGGGGCAAGACGCCCGTGCACGCCAGGTCCACGCCGGGGTTCATCGTCAACCGCATCGCGCGGCCCTACTACGCCGAGACGCTGGCGATGCTGCTGGAGCAGGCGGCCACGCCGGCGCAACTGGATGCGTGCCTGCGCGGGGCGGGCTTTCGCATGGGCCCGTGCGAGCTGATGGACCTGATCGGCCACGACACCAACTTCGCGGTGACGCGCGCGGTGTACGAGGCCAACTTCTTCGACAAGCGCTTCCAGCCGTCCCTGGTGCAGCGCGAGCTGGTGGACGGTGGGTTGCTGGGCCGCAAGTCGGGCCGCGGCTTCTACCGCTACGACGGCGCCACGCCCGACCCCGCGGCCACGCTGGCACCGGACGCCACGCCCGCCACGCCACGCCTGCCGGAAGGCGCCGTGGTGGTGTACGGCCAGGGCCCGCTGGTGGACGCGCTGGCGGCCCGCCTGGAGGCCGTGCAGCGTCCGTTCACCCGCGACCCGCAGGCCAACGGCGCGGGCATCGCGTTCGAGGGCGGCCGGCTGCACCTGTGCGATGGCCGAACGGCCGCGGAGATGCTCGCGCTGCGCGCCGGCGGTGGCGACGCGCAGCGGCTGGCCATCATCGACTGGCCGGTGGACTCGCGCGCGTCCATGGATGGCAGCACGCCGCTCGCGTACGCCATCGCGGACGATGTGCCGGCGGGCTTCGTCACCTCCCCGGCATCCGGCGCCAGCCCGGACGCCGCCAACGCCTGGGCCGCCACCGTCGCCGATGCCCTGCTGGCCCTCGGCTGGCGCCCCGTGCGCGTGGCTGACGTGGCCGGCCTGCCGGTGGCGCGGACGATCGCGATGCTGGTGAACGAGGCCAGCGACGCGGTGCACCAGGGCGTGTGCGACGAGGCCGGCGCGGATTCGGCGATGAAGCTGGGCGTCAACTACCCGGCCGGACCGTTCGAGTGGCTGGGCCGCTGCGGCGCGCCGCAGGCCGTGGCGCTGCTGGACGCGCTGGACGCGCACTACCGCGGGGAGCGCTACCGCGTCAGTCCTGGGTTGCGTCGACGGTCATGGTGGACGGCACCGGCACGTTGACCTCGCAGCGCACGCCGCTGGGCGTGTTGGCGCTCCACTCGATGCTGCCGCCCAGCAGCTTCACGCGCTTGCGGATGCCGCCCAGCCCCAGGCCGTGAGACCACAGCTGCGGCGAGCTGCCGCGGCCGTCATCCGACACCACCAGGTGCAGCCAGCCGTTCTTCAGCTGGCCGCGGATGGTGGTGGTGCGCGCGCCGGAGTGCGCCAGGATGTTGCTGACCAGCTCGCGCAGGATGCGCGTGAGCGCGGACCAGTGCACCACGCCCAGCTCGATCTCCTCGTCCTGGCTGAACGCCCAGTCGAGGCGGCAGCCGGTCTCGCCCAGGCGCTGCGCGATGTCGGCCTTCCACTCGCCGCTGGCGAACGACAGCAGGTGCGTGGTGGCAGCCAGGCCGCGCGTGAGCGTCTTCAGGTCCTGCAGCGTGTGGCGGACGTACTCCTCCATCTCGCGATTGGACGCGCGGTACATCATGGTGAGCAGGCGCGCGCCGATGTCGTCGTGCAGGTCCTGCGCGATGCGGCCGCGCTCCTCGCTGCGGCCCTGCTCGATGGCGCGGTCGTGCGCCACGGCGCGGCGCAGCTGCTCCACGATGCGGTCGGCCAGGCGCGCGTCGTCGCTGCTGAACAGGCGCTTGCCGCGCTCGGCGAAGCGCATCACCAGCTGCCGGGGTTCTTCCGGTTCGGCCGGGCTGGTGGCCAGCGGCACGCACAGCGTGCCCCCGCCATCGGACCAGTGCGTGAACCGCGACGCGCCCTCGGGCAGCGGTTCGTGGCGCGCCACCAGTGGCTGGAACACGGCGGAGAACAGCTCCAGCTGCCACTGCGCGGCGCGCTCGGGCTGCTGCTCCACCTTGCGCGCGATGCGCAGCAGGTGGTCGAACACGCGCTCGGTGGTGACGATGCGCGCGCCGATCATCTGGTCCACCAGCCACTGCCGCAGCGCCGCGTACAGGCCCAGCGCGATGAACAGCGACGTGGTGAGCGACGTGAACTGGCCGAACGAGAACAGGGCGACGAACAGCAGGTCGAACGACACCGCCAGGGTGCTGACGCCGGCCAGCATGGCGAACTCGCGCATCATGTGCTGCGAGCGCGCCAGGAACGGCGCCATCAGCAGCAGCGCGGCGAACAGCACGCTCCAGATCTGCGGCATCGCGGCCACCAGCGCCTGCATCTCGGCGGGCAGCCGGTTCTCCAGCGCCACCACCAGCGTGACGAAGGCCAGGCTGAACGCGGTGACCAGGCCGAAGCGCCGCATCACGGCGGCGAACGGGTGCGGCAGGCGCCGGTAGGAATGCCCCAGCAGCGAGATGACCAGCAGGCCCACGGCCAGCGCGCCGGCCTGCGTCCACCACCACGGGGCCGGCACCACCTCGGCCACCAGCGCCGCGCAGTAGGCGGCCGCGCCGCCCCAGGCGATGCAGGCGCCCAGGCGCATGCGCGGCGCACGCGTGGGGTACAGCAGCACGGAATGCACCAGCGCCGCGCCGGTGACGACGTCCAGCGCCATGCGCCAGGCGGCCTCGTGGTGCATCAGCAGCAGCGGGCGGCCGAGGCCCGGCACGGCCTCGATGGCGGCCAGGATCAGTTGCGCGGCCTGCGCCTGCGCCATGATGGCGTAGAGCACGTTGCGCTGGTCGGTGCGCAGCACCACCACCGCCCACGCCACCAGGTGCAGGGCCAGGCCCAGGCCGCACAGCAGCCAGAAGGTGAGCCCCAGGCCCCGGTAGCCGCGCGGCTGCGGGGCCACGCGCGCCTCGGTGCCGTCGTCGAACGTCAGCACCACCTCCGGCGAATCCATCGCGCGGCGCAGGAACTGCTGCTGGCGCTCGGTCTGGCGCCGCTCGGCGTCATCGGCGATCCAGCGGCTGGACTGCAGCACGCGCCGGCCGTCCACGGGCATGGGGGACGCGCCCTCGATCGTGACGGCGTCCAGCGCCTCGCCTTCCGCCGGCCGCATGCCGGGCAGCGCACTGGACTGCAGCGTCAGCCGGCCGTCGCCCATCAGGTGCCAGCGCGCGTCCACGTCGCGCCCCTGCGCAAGCGTGCGCGCCAGCAGGAGCAGCGCGACGCAGGCCGCCAGCGCCAGCGGCAGGAGCAGCAGGCGTCGCCAGCCGAGGGAGTGCATCGCGGTGAGTGAGGCTTTCGCTGGTTGGGGGAGGGCGGGGGCCGGGCGCGGCGTCAGCGCGTCAGACGAGCCCTTGCTTGCTGGCCAGCACCGCCGCTTCGGCGCGGCTGGACACGTTGAGCTTGCGGTAGATGGACTTGATGTGGTCGTTGACCGTGAACCACTTGATGGTCATCAGGCCCGCGATCTCCTTGATCGTGAAGCCCTTGCTGAGGTAGGTCAGCACTTCCACCTCGCGGGGCGTGAGCGCCGGCAGGTCGAGCGCGGGCTCGATCTCCACCGGGGCCAGCGCGGCGGCCGAGCCGGACGCCGTGAAGGCGGAGGCGCCCCCGGCATAGCCGCTGTCGCGCCCGCCGTTGGCGTTGCTGCGGAAGTGCGACAGCAGGCGGCGCGCGATGGCCGGCGACAGCGGGGGCTCGCCACGGACGATCTTCTGCAGCTCCTCCACCAGCAGCTCGAAGCGGTCTTCCTTCAGCAGGTAGCCGTCGGCGCCGGCCTGCAGGGCGGGGAACAGGTGCTCGTCGTCGGAGTACAGCGTGGTGACGATCTTGGTGGCGGGGTACTGGCGCAGCTCGGCCAGCAGCTCCAGGCCGGAGCCGTCGGGCAGCTCCAGGTCCACCAGGATCAGCTTGAACGGGTCGACGCCGTGGAAGCCCTGCGGGCCGCCGGCGATGCGGATCTGGCGGCGCGCGGACTCCAGGTCGCCGGCCTCCACGATGGAGATCGTGTCGCGGAAGCTCTCGTGCACGACACGGCCGAGGAAGCCGCGGGCGGCGGGATTGTCTTCAAGAATCAGGACTTTGACGGCCATGGCTGCTGCTCCCGGACGCGGAATTGCGTCGACCCCCGGATGCTAGGCAACGCGGGCACCCCGGGCATCCCCCTGGTGGGGCGCCCCCTTCGGGGGGGGCCCGGGGCGTCAGGCGGCGTTGTCCGGCACGAGCACGATCTTGCCAAGAATCGCGCGGTTGGCAATCCGTTCATACGCCTCTTGCAGGGCCGACAGCGGCAGCACCGTGTCGATCACGGGCTTGACCCGGCCGGCGGCGTACCACGCCGCCAGCTCGCCCAGCATGCGGGCGTTGGCCGCGGGTTCGCGGCGCACGAAGTCTCCCCAGAACACGCCCACGATGGACGCGCCCTTCAACAACGGCAGGTTCCAGGGCAGGGCGGGGATCTGGCCGTCCGCGAACCCCACCACCAGGTAGCGGCCGCGCCAGGCGATGCCGCGCATCGCCACCTCGGCCAGCGCGCCGCCCACCGGGTCCAGCACCACGTCCACGCCGCGGCCGCCGGTGATCGTCTTCAGCGCGTCCTTCAGCGACGTGGTGGCGTAGTTGACGGCGTGGTCCGCGCCGATGCGGCGGCACAGCGCGCACTTCTCGTCGGTGGATGCGCCGGCGATGACCGTGGCGCCGGCGGCCTTGGCCACCTGGATGGCCGCCGTGCCGATGCCGCCGGCCGCGCCCAGCACCAGCACCGTCTCCCCGGGCTGCAGCTGGCCGCGGTCCAGCAGCGCGTGGTGCACGGTGCCGTAGGTGAAGGCGAACGCGGCGGCGTCCTGCAGCGCGAAGCCGGGCGGCAGGGGCATCAGCTGCGCCGCCTTGACCACCGCGTGGGTGGCGAAGCCACCGCTGCCCACCAACGCGGCCACGGCGTCGCCCGGGCGCAGGCCGGTAACGCCGTCGCCCACGGCCTCGACGATGCCCGCGTACTCGGCGCCGGGCACGAACGGTGGGTCGGGCCGGAACTGGTACTTGCCCTGCACGATCAGCAGGTCGGGGAAGTTGAGGCTGGCGGCGCGGATGGCGATGCGCACCTCGCCCGGACCGGGCTCGGGCGTGGGCAGCTCCGACCAGCGCAGGCTGGCAGGGCCGGTGGGGACTTCGCAGAGCCAGGCATGCATCGCGGATTTCCTTCCAGGGTGGGAGGCCGATCATAGGCAGGCGCCCCATCGCGCGTCGTCGCGCACGCGACGCCCGTGTCCACGTCCCTACAATGGAGGCCTCATGCGAATCCTCGTGGCGAACGACGACGGCTACCTGGCCCCGGGCCTGGTGGCCCTGGTCGAGGCCTGCCGCGGGCTGCCGGGCGTGCAGGTGGACGTGATCGCCCCCGAGCAGAACGCCAGCGGCACCTCCAACTCCCTCACGCTGCACCGGCCGCTGGCCGTGTTCCAGGCCTCGGGCGGCCCGTCGGACGGCTTCAACGTGGTCAACGGCACGCCGTCGGACTGCGTGCACGTGGCGCTCACCGGGCTGCTGGCGCAACGTCCCGACCTGGTGGTGTCGGGCATCAACAACGGCGCGAACATGGGCGACGACACGCTGTACTCCGGCACCGTGGCGGCGGCGATGGAGGGCTTCCTGTTCGGCATCCCGGCGGTGGCGTTCTCGCAGGTGGAACGCGGCTGGCGGCACCTGGACGCCGCCGCGGCCACGGCCCGCCGCGTGATCGAGTGGGTGCGCGCGCAGCCGCCGGGCGCGGGCGGCCTGGGCGGCGCGCCCTGGCTGCTAAACGTCAACATCCCGGCGCGCGCCGATGCCGCGTCGCTGCCCTGGAGCGTCACGCGCCTGGGCCGCCGCCACGCCAGCGAGCCGGTGGTGGCGCAGCAGAACCCGCGCGGCGAGACGCTGTACTGGATCGGCCCGGCCGGCGACGCCCGCGAGGCCGGCGCCGGCACCGATTTCCACGCGACGGCCAGCGGTGCCGTCTCGATCACGCCGCTGCAGGTGGACCTCACCGACCACGAGCGCCTGGCCACCTGGGCGTCGCGCTTCCCTACCCGTCCCGACCCCCGATGACGACCGACACGCCCCGCCCGCCGCGCCGCTTCCCCGCGCAATGGTCCCGCGCGCCCGCGGGTGGCCCCGGCCCGGGCAGCGCGCGCGAGCCGCTGCGGCCGCAGCGCCTGCTGCACCAGGCCGCGCAAGACGCCGCCCGGCTGGTGGCGCCCACGGGCCTGGGCATGGATTCCCATGCGGTGCGCGACCGCATGGTGCGCCGGCTGCGCGCGGACGGCATCCACCGCGAGAACGTGCTGGCCGCCTTCGGGCGCGTGCCACGCCACGTGTTCGTGGACACGGCGCTGGGCGTGCAGGCCTACGAGGACACGAGCCTGCCCATCGGCCACGGCCAGACGATCTCCAAGCCGTCGGTGGTGGCCTGCCAGCTGCAGTGGCTGGCCGAGGGCAGCAACGCCGCGCGCCAGGATCACCTGGGCCGCGTGCTGGAGATCGGCACGGGCTGCGGCTACCAGACGGCGCTGCTGACGCACCTGGCCACGCGGGTGGTGTCCATCGAGCGGCTGCGGCCGCTGCACGACCTGGCCCGTCGCCACCTGGACTCTCTGGGCGTGCCCGACGTGCGGCTGGTGTATGGCGACGGCCGCCTCGGCCACGCGCCCAACGCGCCGTACGACAGCATCGTCGCCGCGGCGGGCGGGGAGGACATCCCCGCGGCCTGGCTCGAGCAGCTGGCGGTGGGGGGCCGGCTGGTGGCGCCGACCGCCTTGCCGGGGCTGGCGGGGCAGTCGCTGGTGATCGTCGACCGCACCGCCGGCGGCTTCGTGCGGCAGATCGGGGAAGCCGTCACGTTCGTGCCCTTAAAATCCGGCATCGGTTGAACAACCTCCAAGGCGACACATGGCAGCGCAAGCGGCGCAGGCAAGGCGGACGGCACGTCGGATCCCGGCGGCAGGGCAGGCTTCCAGCGGGGGTCGGGCGCTGCGTGCGCTCGCCGCCACGGCGCTCCTGGTCCTCGTGGCGGCCTGCGGCACGTTCTCGCACCCGGCCCCCGTGGAGGACCGCGCGCCCGCCCACACCCCGCCGCACACCGGCGCGCCCGGGCCCGACACCGCGCGTCCCGCGGCCAGCGCGGCCTCGGCCGCCGGCACCGCGGCGCGTGAGCAGACCTACACCGTCAAGCCCGGCGACACGCTGATGCGCATCGGCCTGGACACCGGCCAGAGCTGGCGCGACCTGCAGCGCTGGAACGGCATCGACAACCCGAACGTGATCGAGGTGGGCCAGGTGTTGAAGGTGTCGCCGCCCACGGGCGAGGCCACCACCAAGGCGCTGCCGCCCACGGCCAAGGTCGAGGCCAAGCCCCTGGCGCCGGCCGGTGCCGCGTCGGCGCCGATCACCATCGTCACCACCACCACGACGGCCACCACCGGCCCGGCCCCCGCCGCCCCGGCGACGCCGCTCAACGTGGCGCCCGCCGCGCCGCACGATGCGGAGGGCGAGCCGCAGTGGGCCTGGCCCGCCGCCGGCGCGGTCACGATGCCGTTCGAGGACCCGAAGAACAAGGGCCTGAACATCGCGGGCAAGGCAGGCGACCCGGTGCTGGCCGCGGCGGACGGCCGCGTCGTGTACGCCGGCTCGGGCCTGTACGGCTATGGCAACCTGGTGATCGTCAAGCACAACACCAACTACCTCACGGCCTACGCCTTCAACCAGACGCTGCTGGTGAAGGAAGACCAGTACGTCAAGCGCGGGCAGAAGATTGCCGAGATGGGCATGACCGGCACCGACCGCGTGCAGCTGCACTTCGAGATCCGCCGCCTGGGCAAGCCGATCGACCCGGCGCAGCTGCTGCCGCCGCGCTGACGCCGGCGGCGCCCGATCGTCCCCCTGAACGCCCGTCCCCGACGGGCGTTCCGCTTTCTGCGACCGCGTCGGGGCGTGTCCGACGCGCGTCCGCAGACGCCCGTTGCGGAACTGCGACCGGAATCGGCACCACTTCACCGGATCGGGCCGACGCGATCCCTCAAGAATGCCTGGACAGCGTCGAAATCGGGCCATGACGCCCACGCCTGCCTCCCCCAGGGAGGGTGCGTGGGTCTCCCAGGCAAGCCACCGATTCCGACACAGGAGCCCTCCATGTCCTCGCCCAACGCCCCTCGCTTCTCCTTCGTTCGCGCCGCCGCCGCCGGGGCGGCCCTGTCGCTGGCCGCCGGCCTGGCCGGCGCCGCCGACTTCAAGTGGGTGCAGGACACGAAGAGCTGCGCGCCGCCGGAGTACCCCCGCGATGCCCTGGCCAAGGGCGAGCAGGGCACCACGACGCTGCGCATCCTGGTCGGCGTGGACGGCAAGGCCGTCGACAGCGAGATCGAATCCTCGAGCCATTCGCGCAAGCTGGACAAGGCTGCCCAGACCGCGCTGATGGAATGCACCTACAAGCCCAGCCCCGCCGACGCCAAGCCCACCCAGCAATGGGTCCAGACGCAGTTCGTCTGGAAGTTGAACTGATCCTGCGGCGCCGCCCAGACGACACACGATTCCATCCATCCACACGGGATTTCCATGCGCCTCACCAACCTGAAGATCGGCCTGCGGCTGGCCCTCGCCTTCGGCGTCGTGCTGCTGCTGCTCGCCAGCCTGTCGCTGATCGCGCTCGGCCGCATGAACGGCTTGCGCAGCCAGATGAACGCGGTCACCCGCGGCATCAACGTGGAAAGCGCGCTGGCCGACGAGATGCGCCTGGCGGCCACGCAGCAGGCCGTGCGCCTGCGCAACATCCTGATGCTGGAAGAGCCCGAGGACGTGCAGCGCGAGGCCGGCCTGATGGCGGGCGAGGCCAAGCGCTATGAAGCGGCCAAGGGCAAGCTGGTGGCGATGACGCGCCAGGACGCCGACAGCCAGGCGAAGAAGAAGCAGATCCTCGCCGGCATCGACGCCACCGAGAAGGACGCGCGCTCGCTGTCCGACCAGGTGGCCAAGCTGGCCATGGACAACCGCAAGTTCCCCGCCCGGATGATGCTGGTCGAGAAGGCCAACCCGGCGCAGGAGAAGTGGATCGCCGCCATCGACCAGATCGTGGCCGTGAACGAGAAGCTGTCGTCCGCCGCGCTGGCCGAGGCCGATGGCGCCTACGACACCACGCGCAACATCGTGCTGGCCCTGTCGATCGCCGCGCTGCTGGTGGCCGCGGGCGTCGGCTACGCCGTCACGCATTCGATCACCGCGCCGATCTCGGAAGCCGTCACCGTGGCCCGCCGCGTCGCCAACCGCGACCTGAGCGTGCGCGTCAAGAGCCATTCCTCGGACGAGACCGGCCAGCTGCTGCAGGCCCTGGGCGCGATGACCGAGAGCCTCGTCACGGTGGTCTCCAGCGTGCGCTCCAACAGCGACAGCCTGTCCAGCGCCGCGTCCGAGATCGCCTCGGGCAACAGCGACCTCTCCAACCGCACCGAGCGCCAGGCCTCCAGCATCCAGCAGACCGCGTCGTCGATGGACGAGCTGTCCAGCACGGTGAAGATGAGCGCGAGCAACTCCACGCACGCCCGCCAGCTGGCCACCGACGCTGCCGACAAGGCGCAGCAGGGTGGCGAGGCGGTGAGCCAGGTGGTGCGCACGATGAGCGACATCACGGCGTCCGCCAAGAAGATCGAGTCGATCATCAGCGTGATCGACGGCATCGCCTTCCAGACCAACATCCTGGCGCTGAACGCCGCGGTGGAAGCCGCGCGCGCCGGCGAGCAGGGCCGCGGCTTCGCCGTGGTGGCCGCCGAGGTGCGCACGCTGGCCCAGCGCAGCGCCACGGCCGCCAAGGAGATCAAGACGCTGATCGGCGAATCGGTCACCAAGGTGGGCGAGGGCACGCAGCTGGTGGACGTGGCTGCCGGCACCATCGCGCAGATCGTGCAATCGGTGCAGCACGTGGCCGGCATCGTCTCCGAGATCACGTCCGCCACGGTGGAGCAGAGCGCCGGCATCGAGCTGGTGAACAACGCCGTCACCGAGATGGACCAGGTCACGCAGCAGAACGCCGCGCTGGTGGAGCAGGTGGCCGCCGCCGCCGACTCCATGAAGATGCAGGTCGAGCGCCTGGTCCAGGATGTCGCCGTCTTCAGGCTGGACTGACGGCTGCCAGTTGATACCGACGGGCCCTGCGGGGCCCGTTTTTCATGGGCGGGGATAATTCGCGCATGGATTCCGTGACGAACAACGAGTGGCTGAAGATCGAGGCCATCGACATCGAGGCGCAGGGCGTCGCCCACAACAGCGAAGGCAAGGTCGTCTTCATCGACGGCGCGCTGCCGGGCGAGGAGGTGCGCGCCCACACGGTGCGCCGCAAGAACGCCTGGGAGAAGGCGGACCTGGTGGACATGCGCCACGAGAGCGCGCAACGCGTGCGCCCGCCGTGCCCGCACTTCGGCCTGCATCCCAATGCCTGCGGCGGCTGCAAGATGCAGCACCTGCACCCGGCCGCGCAGGTGGCGATGAAGCAGCGCGTGCTGGAGGACAACCTGGCGCACCTGGGCAAGGTGAAGCCGGACCGCGTGCTGCGTCCCATCGAAGGCCCCGCCTGGCACTACCGGTTGCGCGCGCGGTTGTCCGTGCGCCACGTGGTGAAGAAGGGCACCGTGCTGGTGGGCTTCCACGAGCGCAAGTCCAGCTACGTGGCCGACATCCGCTCGTGCCAGGTGCTGCCGCGCAAGATCAGCGACATGCTGCTGCCGCTGCGCGCGCTGATCGGCGGCATGGATGGCCGCGACCGGCTGCCGCAGATCGAGGTGGCCATCGGCGACGCGGTGATCGCACTCGTGCTGCGCCACCTGGAGCCGTTGTCCAGCGCCGACCTCGGGCGCCTGCGCGCGTTCGCGCGCGAGCACGGCGTGCAATGGTGGCTGCAGCCCAAGGGCCCGGACACCGTGGCGCGCCTCGATCCGGACGAGCCGGGCGAGCTGGCCTACCGGCTACCCGAGTTCGGCATCCGCATGCCGTTCAAGCCCACCGACTTCACGCAGGTGAACCACCAGATCAACGAGGTGCTGGTGGGACGCGCGCTGCGGCTGCTGGACGTGCAGCCGCACGAGCAGGTGATCGACTGGTTCTGCGGCCTGGGCAACTTCACGCTGCCCCTGGCGACGAAGGCGAAGACGGTGCTCGGAATCGAGGGCAGCGCCACGCTGGTGGCGCGCGCGCTGGACAACGCGCGCCTGCACGGCCTGGACGGCCACACGCGCTTCGACACGCGCAACCTGTTCGAGCTGTCGGCCGACGACCTGGTGTCGCTGGGCGCAGCCGACAAATGGCTGGTGGATCCGCCCCGCGAGGGCGCGTTTGCGCTGGCCAAGGCCGTGGCCGAGCTGCAGGCCGCGCCACGCGCCGGCTGGACGCCGCCATCGCGCATCGTCTACGTCAGCTGCAACCCGGCCACGCTGGCGCGCGACGCGGGCCTGCTGGTGCACCACGGCGGCTACCGCTGCACGCTGGCGGGGGCGGTGAACATGTTCCCGCACACCGCGCACGTGGAGAGCATCGCGGTGTTCGAGCGGGATCCGCACTGGGTGGCCAAGGTGCGGGCGGAGGACGACGGGCCGGAGGTGGCCGCGGACAGCGCCACCTCGGAATGACGGCGGCTATCCTCGAGCGCCAACCATGAAAAAAGGGCGCCCTTGCCGGGCGCCCTTCGAATCACGATCGGGAAGGACCGCGCGACTCAATCCCGCGAGCTGCCCCCGCCACCGCCCAGCTGCAGCAGCAGCATCAGCAGCGACTGGAACACGTTGTACAGGTCCAGGTAGATGTTGAGCGTGGCCATCACGTAGTTGGTCTCGCCGCCGTCCAGCACGCGCTTGACGTCCACCAGGATGAACAGCGAGAAGATGGCCATCACGCCCACCGACAGCACCAGCATCAGCGTGGACGAGTGCATGAAGAGGTTGACGATCGAGGCCGCGAACACCAGCAGCGCGCCCACCATCAGGAACTGCGCCAGGCCCGACAGGTCGCGCTTGACCACGGTGGCCACGGTGGCCATGACGAGGAAGATGCCTGCCGTGCCGCCGAAGGCCAGCATGATCATCTGCGCGCCGTTCTGGAAGTTGAGCGCGAAGCCCACCAGCCGCGACAGCATCAGCCCCATGAAGAACGTGAACCCCAGCAGCAGGCCAACGCCGGTCGTGGAATCCTTGTAGCGCTGGATGGCGAACATGAAGCCGAAGGCGCCGGCGAGGAACACGATGGCGCTCAGGCCCGGGCTGCGCAGCATGCTGGCGAACACGCCGGTGGAAAGGCCCACCCACGCCCCGAGGACGGTGGGCAGCATCGACAGCGCGAGCAGCCAGTAGGTGTTGCGCAGGACGCGTTGACTGTCGGCCGAGCGGCTGGCCGCGCCCGTGGCGACGGGGAAACCAAGCACGTTGCGATCCATGGGGACTCCTGTACTTCCGGTGGTGAGGACGAGGCTTCGATGCCTGCCGAGCGATTCTAGTTCCGTGCGGGCATTCGTCCATGCGCCGTCACGCCTCCTGGCTGACTTGGACCAGAGACAAGCAAGCCCCGAAGTGCTAGAATCCTCAGGTTTACCCGCAAACAGCCCAGACCGCCGAGACGCCCCCCGGAACTGATCAGCCAGTGCATCCCCCTGGTGACGCCTCGCAGCGTCCGGGCGGGTCGCCACGGAGCTGGGCACGCACCCGGAGTCTCCTTTGCTGCCCCTGCTGCCCTCCCTGCCCCCCGCAATCCTGGCACTCGCAGACGGCACGGTCTTCTCCGGCACCTCGATCGGCGCTCCCGGCGCCACGGTTGGTGAAGTGGTGTTCAACACCGCGCTCACCGGCTACCAGGAAATCCTCACCGACCCCAGCTACAGCCGGCAGATCGTCACGCTGACGTATCCGCACATCGGCAACTACGGGGTGAACGAAGAGGACGTCGAGGCGTCGAAGGTCCATGCCGCCGGCCTGATCGTCAAGGACCTGCCGCCGCGCGTGTCCAACTTCCGGCAGGCCATGCCGCTGGACGCCTACCTGAAGCGCGAGGGCACGGTGGCCATCGCCAACATCGACACCCGCCGCCTGACGCGCCTGCTGCGCACGAAGGGCGCGCAGAACGGCGCGATCGTGGCGTTCGACCTGGGCCACGTGATCACGCAGGCCGACAAGGACGCGGCCGTCGCGCGCGCGCAGGCCGCGCCGTCGATGGCCGGGCTGGACCTGGCGCAGGTGGTGACGTCCCCGTCCGCCTATCCCTGGACCGAGACCGAATGGAAGCTGGGCGACGGCTACGGCACGCAGGCCGCGCCGCGCTTCCACGTGGTGGCGTTCGACTACGGCGTCAAGTTCAACATCCTGCGCATGCTGGCCGAGCGCGGCTGCCGCATCACCGTGGTGCCCGCGAAGACGTCGGCCGCGGACGTGCTGGCCCTGCAGCCGGACGGCGTCTTCCTGTCCAACGGCCCTGGCGATCCGGAGCCCTGCGACTACGCCATCGCCGCCACCGCCACGCTGATCGACACCGGCGTGCCCACCTTCGGCATCTGCCTGGGCCACCAGTTGATGGCGCTGGCCTCTGGCGCGAAGACCTTCAAGATGAAGTTCGGCCACCACGGCGCCAACCACCCGGTGAAGGACCTGGACGACGGCCGCGTGTCGATCACCAGCCAGAACCACGGGTTCGCGGTGGACGAGGCGTCGTTGCCCGCCACGCTGCGCCCCACGCACGTGTCGCTGTTCGACGGCACGCTGCAGGGCCTGGCCCGCACCGACAAGCCGGCGTTCTGCTTCCAGGGCCACCCGGAAGCCTCGCCCGGCCCGCACGACATCGCCTACCTGTTCGATCGCTTCATCACGCTGATGGACGACGCGCAAGCCACCAAGAAGCCCCATGCCGAAACGCGCTGACCTCAAGAGCATCCTCATCATCGGCGCGGGCCCGATCATCATCGGCCAGGCCTGCGAGTTCGACTATTCCGGGGCGCAGGCCTGCAAGGCGCTGCGCGAGGAGGGCTACAAGGTCATCCTCGTCAACTCCAACCCCGCCACGATCATGACCGACCCGAACACGGCGGACGTGACGTACATCGAGCCCATCACCTGGCAGGTGGTGGAGAAGATCATCGCCAAGGAACGGCCCGACGCGGTGCTGCCCACGATGGGCGGCCAGACGGCGCTGAACTGCGCGCTCGACCTGCACAAGCATGGGGTACTGGCGAAGTACGGCGTGGAGATGATCGGCGCCAACGAGCACGCCATCGAGAAGGCGGAGGACCGCCTGAAGTTCAAGGACGCGATGACGAAGATCGGGCTGGGCTCGGCCAAGTCCGGCATCGCGCACTCGATGGAGGAAGCCTGGGCCGTGCAGAAGGCCATCCAGGCCGACATCGGCGGCTCCGGCTTCCCGATGGTGATCCGCCCGTCGTTCACGCTGGGGGGCACGGGCGGGGGTATCGCCTACAACCCGGAGGAATTCGAGGAGATCTGCAAGCGCGGCATCGACCTCTCGCCCACCAACGAGCTGCTGATCGAGGAATCGCTGATCGGCTGGAAGGAGTACGAGATGGAGG
>FTBV01001836.1_pt1 | contig 23429 bp, 21 predicted proteins | sample 1639281 | NCBI WGS metagenome assembly FTBV01 (sample SAMEA3914864, study PRJEB12502) | metagenome | biome: forest; material: soil | place: USA | collected 2012-03-12 | depth 0.3 m | reverse complement strand
GGCCCTGGCGCTCGAACTGCAGCGGCGAGATGTTCACGCTCAGCTCGATCGTGCAGTCGTATTTTTGGCGCCAGCGCTCGATGTCGGCGATGGCTTCGCCCAGCACCCAGTCGCCGATCTCGCCGATCAGGCCGGTCTCCTCGGCCAGCGGGATGAAGGTGGCCGGGCTGACCGGGCCGAATTCCGGATGCTCCCAGCGCAGCAGGGCCTCGGCCTTGCGCACGCGGCCGGTGGTGGTCTCGACGATGGGCTGGTAGTGCACGCGCAGCTGGCGCCGCGCCAGCGCCATGCGCAGCTCGTTGGTCAGCCTGAGCTTGAAGGAAGCCTGCTGCTGCAGGGCTGCGGTGAAATACTGGAAGTGGCCGCGCCCGGCGCGCTTGGCCAGGTACATCGCGTGCTCGGCATTCGCCAGCAGGGTGGAGGCGTCGCCGGCGTCGTCGGGATGGACGCTGATGCCGATGCTGGCCGACAGGTAGGCCAGTTCGTCGCTGCCGAGGCTCAGCGGCGCCGCCACCGCGTCGATCAGGGCGCCGGCGACGGTCTCGAGGTGGAGCTGCTGGTCGCCCTGGCCAAGCGCGATGGCGAACATGCCGCCGCCCAGGCGCGCGATGCCGGCATCGGCAGGGACGCGGCGCGCCATGCGCCGGGTCAGCTCGACCAGGACCTCGTCGCCCCTGGCGTAGCCGTAGGCGTCGTTGATGTCCTTGAAGCGATCGATGTCGAGCAGCAGCACGCCCAGCCGGTGCCCGGCGCCCTGGGCCTTGCGCATGTCCTGCTCCAGGCGGTCGAGGAAGAGGCGGCGGTTCGGCAGGCCGGTCAGCGGATCGAAGTTGGTCTGGCGCCAGATGACCTCGTCCTTCTGCTTCTGCTCGCCGATGTCGCGGAACTGGATCACATGGCGGTAGATGCGGCCGTCCGGATGGCGGATCACGCGGATGTTGACGAACTTCGGCGTGACGCTGCCGTCCTTGTTGCGGTCCTGGATCTCGCCCTGCCAGTGGTCGCGGGCGGCCAGGGTCCCGCGCAGGCGGGCATAGAAGCCCTGGTCGTGCATGCCTGAATCGAACAGCTGCGGTTCGCGGCCGGCCACCTCGTCCAAGGTGTAGCCGGTCTGCTGGGTGAAGGCCGGGTTGGCGTCGACGATGCGGTTGGCTTCGTCGGTGACCAGCACCGCTTCCGAACTGGTCCGGTAGATCAGGTTCGCCATGCGCATCGATTCTTCGAGGTCGCGCTGGTGGGTCACGTCCTGCACAGTGCCGCTCAGGATCGTGCGGCCGTCCGCCATGATCGGACTGCACAGCACGCGTATCCATTTGCGGGTGCCGGCGGGGGTGACGATCCGCAGCTCCAGGTCGAAAGGCTTGCCCTCGGCCTCGGCCTCGGCGAGCGCGCGCTCGGCCTGGATCCGGTCGTCCACGACGCAGCAGGCCAGGCAGGCCTCCAGCGTCACCGGGCGGCTTGCGGGCAGCTCGTAGATGCGGATCACCTCGTCGGTCCATTCCAGGTGGCCGGTCGCCGGTTCGAGCTCCCAGGCGCCGATCCGCGCCAGGGAACTCATTTCCGTGAGCAGGCGTTCCTGCCGGCGGATGGTGCGCTCGTGTTCGATGCGCATGGTCACGTCGCGCGCGAAGCCCAGCACGCCCAGGACCTTGCCGTCCGCCTCGACGATCGGGGTCTTGATGGTTTCGTAGGTGTGTTCTTTCGCGTCGGCCGCCGAGGTCACGTGCGTTTCGTGGGCGAGCGGCCTGCCGTGATCGACGGCGGCGAGGTCGGTGTTGCGCATGTACTCGGCCGAGGCCGGCGGGAACAGCTCCTCGTCGCGCCTGCCGATGACCTTCTCGCGCGGCTTGCCCACCAGTTCCTCGAACCGCGCATTGCAGGCCAGGTAGGCGCCGGCCTGGTCCTTCAGCCAGATCACGTCGGGACTGCTCTCGACCAGGGTGCGCAGCAGCGCCTTCTCGCGTTCGAGTTCGGCGGTGCGGACCCGCACCGCCTTGCGCACCGAGCGCAGCCAGAAGGCCAGCATCAGCACCAGCACGCCCAGCGCCAGCAGGGCCACCAGCAGCCGCTCGGCGACGCGCACGAAGGGCAGGGTCCGGCCCATCCACTTGTCGTGCAGTGCGTCGAGTTCGGCCGGCGTGATCTTCGCCATGCCGTCTTCGACCATGGCGAGGGTGGCCTCGTCGCCCTTCCTGACGGCGCGCCGCAGGCCGTTGCGCGTGACCTCGAAGGCCCTCACGTACTGGCGCTGCAGGCCGAGCTGGTAGAGGCGGTAGTCGGCCGAGTATTCGTCCATGCACAGCAGCTTGATCGACTGGCGGGCGGCGGCGACGACCAGGGCCTGGTAGGTCGGGTAGATCCGCACGCCGGTGACGCCCTCGCGCAGCAGCTCCTCGGCGCAGGCGTCGCCGGACTGCACCCCGATCTCGAAACCCTTGAGGCTGGCGATGTCGTGGATGCCGCCGATCGAGGCATCGGCATAGACGGCGGTGGCGACCGTCATGTAGGTCTTCGAGAAGTCGAGGGTGGCGGTGCGCTCGTCGGTGCGGAAGATGGTATCGATGACATCGGCGCGGCCGGCCGCCAGCATCGGCTGGGCCTGGGCCCAGTTGACGGCCACCAGTTCGGCCTTCCTGCCGGTCTTGCGCTCCCACAGGCGCCACAGGTCGACCGTATAGCCTTCCAGCGAGCCGTCGGGATTGCGGTGGACGAAGGGGGGATAGTTTTCGTCCAGCACGACACGAACCGGCGCCGCGCAAACGAGGCCTGGAAGACAAAGCACGGCAAGCACGATGACGCGCATAACCAGCATGAACACGCTCCTGGAGAGGCCGGCCAGCTCCGGTGGATGGGCTAGCCAGTTGGTGTGAAGATATCATGAAGCCTGCTGCCTGCTCCAGAAGCGCGTGATGGCAGTCTGCGGTCGGCTCTCAGCCGTCCGGACCGGCCAGCGGCGGGGGCTGCACGGGCGGCGTTTCGCGGGCTTCGCGCTTGCGCAGGCTGCGGTTGGCGGCGACCACGCCGACGCCCACGATCGCCAGGCTCAGCATGGCCCCGAGCGAGGGCGCGGCCAGCCAGCGCAGCGACTGGTCGGGCAGTTCGGACGGCGCCTGCTGGGGCGGATCGGAATCGGTGGACGCCGCGGTGGGAGCGGGCTCGGCCTCGCCGGCCAGGAAGGGCGCCAGTTCATGGGAGAAGGCGATGGCGTCCTGCGGCGTCCGGCTGGTGAGGAGGCGGCCGTCGCGCACGGCCTGCTGGTTGCGCCAGATGGCGCCGGCATTCACCAGGTCGTCGCGCACGCCCGGCCAGGAGGTCAGGGTGCGCCCGGCCGCCAGCCCGCAGGAGACCAGCAGCAGGGCCGCGTGCGACATCGCCGCGATCGGCTTGCCGGCGGCATCGAAGGCGCGCACGAACTCGCGCGCGGGGAGGGACTGGCGCAGCAGGTCGGGCGCAATATAGCCACCGGGAATCAAAAGGCCGTCGTAGTCGTCGGCGCGGACGGCGTCGACGGTCCGGTCGACGCGCACCAGCTCGGCCGGCTGGTGCCCGTTCATGCCGCGGATCCGGCCGGCGCGCAGGGCCACCAGCGCGGATTGCGCGCCCGCGTTCTTCAGCGCCATCAGCGCGGCATCGAGTTCCGCCTGTTCGACACCGTCCGCCGCCAGCACGGCAATCCGCTTGCCGGCGAGTTTTCCGGATCCGTTCATCGTGAGCTCCTCCTTGTCCATAGTCCCTTGTTAGCAGAGTTGGCAGACATGGCTTTAGTTCCGCTTGACCTATTCATAACCGCGTGGTTATACTTAATCCATAACCATGCAGTTATGAATCGAGATGGAACAGACACCCGACACCCCGGACGCCATTTTCAGGACCCTCGCCGACCCCACCCGCCGGGCCCTGTTCGAACGGCTGTGCCGGGAAGGCGAGCAGACGGTCGGGGCCTTGACGGCCCAGGCCGGGATCTCGCAGCCGGCCGTGTCGAAGCACCTCGGCATCCTCAAGCAGGCCGGACTCGTCAGCGACCGCCACGAAGGACGCCAGACCCATTATTCCGCCCGGTTGAAAGCGCTCGCCCCGCTGGTCGACTGGACGCAGCAGATGTCCCGGTTCTGGGAGAGCCGGTTCGATGACCTCGATGATCTTTTGAAAAGGATGGACCAATGAACGCTTCCGAGCTCCGCACCGTCACCGTCGAACGCGAGTTCGCGCATGCACCCGAGAAGATCTGGCGCGCGCTCACCCAGCCGCACCTGATCGAGGCCTGGCTGATGAAGAACGACTTCGTGCCGGCCGCGAACCACCGCTTCAGCCTGCACGGCGACTGGGGGTCGGTCGACTGCCAGGTGCTCGAGATCGAAGCGCAGCGCAGCCTGTCCTATACCTGGGCCGCGATGGGCCTGGACAGCGTGGTCACCTGGACCCTCACGCCCAGCGGCGCCGGCACCCGCCTGCGCATGGAGCAGAGCGGCTTCCGTCCGGACCAGGACCAGGCCTACCATGGCGCCCAGTACGGCTGGAACAAGTTCTTCGCTTCGCTCGACCAGGTGCTGGCCGGGCAGGGAGAGGCGGCATGAGCGAGGCCTCCGAGCTGATCGACGAGCGCATCGCCAGCCTGCGGGACTGGCGCGGCGCCACCCTGGCGCGGATGCGCGCGCTGATCCACGAAGCCATCCCCGACGTGGTGGAGAGCTGGAAGTGGATGGGCACGCCGGTCTGGGAACACGGCGGCATCCTCTGCACCGGCGAGTCCTACAAGTCCTGGGTGAAGCTGACCTTCCTGAAGGGCGCCTCGCTGGACGATCCCGCAAAGCTGTTCAATTCCAGCCTGGACGGCAATGCGCGGCGCGCGATCGACATCCGCGAAGGCGAGGAGGTCGATGCCGAGGCCTTCAAGGCGCTGATCCGCGCCGCGGCCGCGCTCAATGCGTCGGCGAAGCCGAAGCCGAAGCGGGCGAAGGCGCAGGCTTGCGCATGAAGGCGCAGCGCTGCGAGGCGGCCAGGCCTTTCAGGTAGGCGCGGCGCACCGAACCGGCCGTGATGCAGGCGGCCACGTGCTTCGAATGCCGCTCGGCGCCGCTGAGCTTGCGCACCCAGCTGCGGAAGGGGATCAGGCCTTCGGCGGTCCGCTGGACCGCGCCGACGGCCTGGTCTTCCGCCACGTCGGACGCCTTGTTCATGAAGCTGTCCTCGTCCTTTGACGAGGGCGGCGCGTCGTAGTCGGGGCCGAGCGCCTCGTCGAGTTCACTGATCTCGCGCGCGATGGCGTTGCAGCTGCGGTTGGCCGGCGGCCGGTAGGGGTTTTCCTTGGCTTTCTCGAGCACGGCCGGCACATCCTGTTTCGTGATGCCGAGATCGTTGAGCGGGGCGGCGGCGGCGCTGCCCATCCGCGACACCGTCTTCGATGCGCAGGCGCCCAGGGTGAGCAGGGCGGCAAGCGAGAGGAACCTGATGGCCGGATGCATGCTAGCCCCCGGCCTCTCCGCCGACCAGGATGGCGCCATCCTCGACCCGCGCCTGGATCAGGCACTCCCTTCCCGTCGCCCGCCCCTGGCGCAGCACCAGGCCATGTCCCAGCGCCGCGGCCAGCGCGCCGGCCGCCACCCCGGTCGCGCTGTCTTCCAGCGCCGCATCGAGGTGGTTGAAGTTGCGGCCTTCATAGACGCCTTCCGCCAGCCGGCAGTAGACGTAGAAGCCGTTCACGCCGTTCGCCTTGCCCCAGGCCGCGATGCCGGCCAGGTCGGGCGCCAGGGCGTAGAGCGTGTCCGCATCCTTCACCTCGACCAGCAGCTTGGGGCTGCCGACCGAGGCCACCCGCGGCTGCGAAGCCAGGGCCAGGCCGGGTGCGTTCAGCAGGGCCGCGATGCCGTCGCCGCCGATGGCGGCCTGCGGCACCGCCTGCGGCGCCAGCTTCACGAAATAGCGGCCGTCCTCGCGCGACAGTTCCAGCGCCTGGCCCTTCATGGCGGTGCGCACGGCGATCGTTCGCGCGGCCTGCTCGCGTGCGAACAGCACGGCCGCCACCGCCAGGGTCGCATGCAGGCAGAGCGGGCTGCGCATGTGCGGATAGTAGTAGTCGACCTCCCTGTCCCGGGACAGGAAGACGCAGGTCGTGTTGCGCGCGGCGGCAAAGGCCTGGCGTGCGGCCGGGTCCATGCCCTCGTCTTCGATCACCAGCGCCGGGTTGCCGTCGCCGGGGTGGGCCCCGAAGCAAATCAATTCGTGTACGCGCATGTTCGCAAATGCTGAAGTCGTCAGTTATACTGTGTTTTTATACAGTATTGTCTTTTTTCAAGACAATTGTAGACCTATTTGCCCAGACACACGATGCCATCCGAGCCATCTTCCCAACCTGGCCTGCCCCAGTATGCGGAGCTGTTCTGCCTGTCGAACTTCTCCTTCCTGCAGGGCGCATCGCACGCGGAAGAACTGGTGGCGCGGGCCGTGCAGCTGGGCTATGCGGCGCTGGCCATCACCGACGAGTGCTCGCTGGCCGGCGTGGTGCGCGCGCATGCGGAGGCGAAGGGCGCAAAACTGCCGCTCATCATCGGCGCGCATTTCCACCTGAAGCACCCGGACGGCGCCGATGCGCTGTCCCTCATTTTGCTGGCCCGGAACCGCAACGGCTACGGCAACCTGTCGGAACTGATCACGCTCGGGCGCACCCGCAGCGGGAAGGGGACTTACCTGCTGCATCCCGCCGACCTGGAAAACGGCATGCCGGACTGCCTGGCGATCCTGCTGCCGGCCTATCCGGGCCACGACCGGCAAGGCGTCGACCGCCTCCACGCCCAGGCGGCCTGGATGGCGCTGACCTTTCCGGGCCGCGCCTGGATCGGCCTGAACCTGCTGCACCGCGCCTTCGACGACGCCCACCGCGCCACCGTCGAGGAAGTCGGCTGGCAGCACGGCCTGCCGATCGTCGCCGTCGGCCACGTGGTGATGCACGTGCGTTCCCGCAAGCCCTTGCAGGATACCCTGAGTGCGACGCGGATCGGCAAGCCGGTCGCCGAATGCGGCTACCAGCTGGCCCAGAACGCCGAACAGCACCTGCGCTCGCGGGTGCGCCTCGCCAACATCTATCCGCGCGCCGCGCTGCAGGAGACCCTGCGCATCGCCGGGCTGTGCACCTTTTCGCTGGAGGAGCTGCGCTACGAATACCCGGACGAGGTGGTCCCGCCCGGCCACACGGCCGCCAGCTACCTGCGCGGCGAGACCCTGGCCGGCGCGCGCCGGCGCTTTCGCGGCAAGGTCCCGGCGACAGTGCAGGCCCAGATCGAGTACGAGCTGGACCTGATCGCCAGGATGCGCTACGAGCACTACTTCCTGACCGTGTACGACATCGTGCGCTTCGCCCGCTCCCGGCGCATCCTCTGCCAGGGCCGCGGTTCGGCCGCCAATTCGGCGGTCTGTTACTGCCTCGGCATCACCGAGGTCGATCCGGCCCAGGGCAACCTGCTGTTCGAACGCTTCATCTCGGAGGAACGCAACGAGCCGCCCGACATCGACGTCGACTTCGAGCACCAGCGCCGCGAAGAAGTCATCCAGTACATCTACCAGAAATACGGGCGCACCCGCGCCGCGCTGGCGGCGGTGGTGATCAGCTACCGTCCGAAGAGCGCGCTGCGCGACAGCGGACGGGCGCTCGGCATCGACCTCGCCATCATCGAGAAGGTCTGCAAGCAGCACCACTGGTTCGACGGCAAGGCGGACCTGCTCAAGCGCCTGGCCGAGAGCGGCCTCGATCCGGAAGCGCCGCTGTCGCAGCAATGGGCGTCGCTGGCCCAGCGCCTGCTCGGATTCCCGCGGCATCTCTCGCAGCACCCGGGCGGCTTCGTGATGGCGCGCGGGAAGCTCTCGCGCCTGGTGCCGATCGAGAACGCGACGATGGCGGAGCGCAGCGTGATCCAGTGGGACAAGGACGATCTCGAGGAACTGGGCCTGATGAAGGTCGACGTGCTGGCGCTGGGCATGCTGTCGATGCTGAGACGCTGCCTGGAGCTGGTCGGCCGGCGCCACGGCATGGCGTTCGAACTGCAGGACATCCCGCACGACGACCCGGCCACCTACCGCATGATCCGCGCGGCCGATACCGTGGGTGTCTTCCAGATCGAGTCGCGCGCCCAGATGAGCATGCTGCCGCGGATGAAGCCGCAGGAGTTCTACGACCTGGTGATCCAGGTGGCCATCGTGCGTCCGGGGCCGATCCAGGGCGGCATGGTGCACCCCTACCTGAAGCGGCGCGAGAATCCGTCCCTGGTGACCTACCCGAGTCCGCAGATGGAGATGGCGTTGAAACGCACGCTGGGCGTGCCGATCTTCCAGGAGCAGGTGATGCAGGTGGCGATCCTGGCGGCCGGCTTCACGCCCGGCGAAGCCGACCAGCTGCGCCGCGCGATGGCGGCCTGGAAGCGCAAGGGAGGGCTCGAGAAGTATTACGAGCGCATCGTCGGCGGCATGCTGAAGCGCGGCTACGACCTGGCGTTCGCCGAGCAGATCTTCAGCCAGATCCAGGGCTTCGGCGAATACGGCTTCCCGGAATCGCACGCGGCCAGCTTCGCGCTGCTGGCCTATGCCAGCTCCTGGCTGAAGTGCCACGAGCCGGCGGCCTTTTTATGCGCGCTGCTGAACAGCCAGCCGATGGGCTTCTACAGTCCCTCGCAGCTGGTGCAGGATGCGCGCCGCCATGGCATCGAGGTGCGCCCGGTGGACGTCGCCGTCAGCGGCTGGGAGTCGGCGCTGGAAGAGACGGGCGAGCCCTCGTCCACCCAGCCGGCGGTGCGCCTCGGCCTGCACCTGCTGAGGGGGATGGGCAAGGAGGCGGCCGAGCGCATCGAGCTGGCGCGCGCCGTCCGTCCCTTCCTTGACACGGCCGACCTGGCGCGGCGCGCGAACCTGGACCGCGGCGAGCTCCAGGTGCTGGCCGGCGGGAATGCGCTGCGGGCGCTGGCCGGACACCGGCGCCAGGCCCTGTGGCAGGCGGTGGGTTCGGTGCCGGACAAGGACCTGCTGCGGCCCGCCTCGCTGGAAGAAGACGTGCCGGTGCTGGCGGCGCCCAGCGAAGGGCAGGAGGTCGTCGGCGACTACCGCGCCCAGGGACTCACCCTGGGCCGCCATCCGCTCGCGCTGCTGCGGCCGCAGCTATTGGCGAAGCGCTTCCTGCCGGCCGAGGTGCTGATGGATTTCGCCAACGGCCAGCTGGCGCGCGCCTGCGGCATCGTCACCGTGCGCCAGCGTCCGGGCACCGCCAAGGGGGTGCTTTTCCTCACCATCGAGGACGAGACCGGGAACGTGAACGTCATCGTGTGGGCCAGCCTGGTGGAACGGCAGCGCCGCGAGGTGCTGAATGCCCACCTGCTGGGCGTGTACGGGATCTGGCAGAGGGAAGGGGAGGTGCGCCACCTGGTGGCCAAGCGGCTGGTGGACATGTCCCACCTGCTGGGGAATCTGGACACCCGCAGCCGGGATTTTTGCTAGGCACAAACCGCCCGCGTATTGCTGTCCAGACAGCCTTTGTTTTATAGGTAAAACGCCTTTTTTTATTTAAAACAAAGTGCTTGCGCCGGCCTGAATGTCTGCTATATTTCTTCCATATGACAGCCCATATATGAATTGATGTTTCATATATGAGACAACTGGCGGCGCACCTTGCGCCCAATATGTGAGAGACATGATGATCGAAATCGAATTCCGCAAAGTCGGCAAGAGTTTCATCGACCGGCAAACCTCACAACCGCGAACAGCGGTTTCCAACGTCAACATTTCCATCCGTAGCGGCGAAGTCGTTTCCATCATCGGTCCATCGGGATGCGGCAAAAGCACCTTGCTGAACATGGGGGCGGGCCTCTACCTGCCGAGCGCCGGCGAAGTCTATGTAGGCGGCGAACTCGTCACCAAGCCGGTGCGCAAGGTGGCCTTCATGCTGCAGAAGGACCTGCTGATGCCGTGGCGGACCATTCGCGACAACGTCGCGCTGGGGCTGGAGATCGACGGTATCGGCGTCAGGGAGCGTCAAGGCATCGCCCAGGAGCTGCTGGCCAAGTGCCACCTGAAAGGCTTCGAAGACCACTACCCCTACCAGCTGTCCGGCGGCATGCGCCAGCGCGCGGCGCTGGCCCGTACCCTCGCGGTCGATCCGCAGGTGCTGCTGCTGGACGAGCCGTTCTCGGCGCTGGATGCCCAGACCAAGATGATCCTGCAACAGGATCTCGCGAAGATGTTGTACGAGAAGCAGAAGACGGCATTGTTCATCACCCACGACCTGATCGAAGGCATTGCGCTGTCCGATCGTCTGCTCGTGATGAGCGAGCGCCCCGGCACCATCATCGAGGAAATCATCGTCGACCTGCCGCACCGCGACAACCCGCTGGAGCGCCGCAAGCTGCCCGAGATCGGCCCGCTGGCCGGGCGCCTGATGGAACTGCTCAAGGTCGGCAAGGATCAGGAAGCGGAACTGCATTGAGCGGCAAGGCCGCACGTCAATAACGAACTATCGGGAGTCATCTCATGAGCATGCAAAAAATCTTCGCCATCGCCGGCTGCAGCATGGTCCTGGCGTTCGCCGCCGCCGGACCTGCGCAGGCGGCGCCGGAAGAAGTCACCTACCTGTTGCCCGCGCCGCCGAACACGCCGGCTTTCGCGCCGTGGATGATCGCGCAGCACAAGGGATATTACGCCGCCGAGAACCTGAAAGTGAACTTCATCGCGGTCAAGGGCGGCGTCGACGTCGCCAAGCAGATCGGTGCCGGCAATGCGCTGATCGGCGGCGCGATCGGCGACACGCCGATCATCGTGCGCGCCAACGGCGTGCCGGTCAAGGCCATCGCGGTGCTGGGCGCCGGCTCGCTGACGATGGTTGCGGCGAACCAGAATGCCGGCATCAAGTCGCTGGCGGACCTGAAGAGCAAGACCGTCACCGTGATGTCCTATACCGACACCACCTATTACGCCCTGCTCGGCAACATGAAGAGCATCGGCCTGGGCAAGAGCGATGCGGCGATCCAGGCGGCTGGCCCGTCGGGCGTCTGGCAGGTATTTGCCGGCGGCAAGGCCCAGGCAATGGCCGGCGTGCCGGACTGGATCGTCAGCGCCACCGACGCCGGCGCCAAGGTCGAGCTCATCGAGACCAACGGCTTCAAGAGCATGGCGCAGGCCATCCTGGCTTCCGACGAGGCGATCAAGACCAAGCCCGAACTGCTGCAGCGCCTGGTGCGTGCCACGCTGCGCGGCATGGAAGACATCATGAAGGATCCGAAAGCGGCGGCTGCCGCCTACGTCGAGGCGGTACCGGCATACAAGGGCAAGGAAGCCAGCATCGAACAGATCTTCAACCTGTACCGCAAGTACGTGTATGCCAACCAGAAGCCGGTGGGCCAGATCGATGCGGCGCGCATGGAAGGCGTCCAGAAATTCTACGTCAGCGAAGGCATCGTCAGCCGCGCCAGCGCCGTCGGCGACCTGTACACCAACCAGTTCATCCCGGGTGCCAAATGAACCGCGTCACCACGATCGCAGCCCCCGCCGTGAGCGCCGCGCCGAAGACCAGCCCGGTGCTGCGCGATAAAGTCCTTACCGTTGCCGGCAGCCTGCTGGTACTGGTGCTGTTCCTCGGCGCATGGCAATGGGGCCCGACCCTGCTGGGCATGCCCGAGTTCATCCTGCCGCCATTCACGCGCGTCCTGCAGGAGTCGGTCTCCATGTGGCACAACAGCGAGCTGGCGAAGCACTTCGGCATCACCGCGATGGAAGTCGTGGCGGGCTTCGGCCTGGGCTCGCTCCTGGGCCTGGCGGTCGGCGTCGCGCTCGGCCTGTCGCCGCGTACCGAAGCGATGCTCTCGCCCTACATCCTGGCGCTGCAGATCGCACCGAAGGTGGCGTTCGCCCCGCTGTTCGTGATGTGGCTCGGCTATACCGTCTACCCCAAGATCATCGTCGCCATCCTGATCGTGTTCTTCCCGGTCATGATCAACGTGCTGTCGGCGATCCGCACCGTCGACCCGGACATGGTCAACCTGGTGCGCACCCTGAACGCCACGCGCTGGCAGATCTTCTGCCTGGTCGAGTTCCGTTCCGCGCTGCCGGCACTGTTCTCGGGCCTGCGCATCGCCTCCACCCTGGCGGTGATCGGCGTGACGGTGGGCGAGCTGGTGGGAGGCAACCAGGGCCTGGGCTTCCTGCTGGTCGACGCCGAAGGGCAGGGCAATACCGCGGGCGTGTTCGTCGCCATCTGCGCCCTGACGCTCACCGGCATCGTCACCTACGGTGCGGTGGTCTGGGCCGAGCGCCGCGTGCTGCACTACCTGCCGCGCGCCACCACCAGCACCAAGTAATGGACGAGGAGACCAAGATGACCGATACATCCCGACTGCTGGCCGGCCACCGGATCCTGGTGACCGGCGCCGCGCGCGGCCTGGGGCTGGCGTTCGCCACCGCCATCGCCGAAGCCGGCGCCAGGGTGGCCCTGGCCGACATCCTGCACGATGAACTGGACCGCAGCGTGGCGGCGCTGCGCGAGCGCGGCCTGCAAGCGAGCGGCTTCGCACTCGACATGGCCGACCCCGATGCGATCGGCGCCTGCGCCGCCGCCGCCCTGGCATGGCTGGGCGGCCTCGACGGCCTGGTCAACAACGCCGCGATCACGAATTCGGGCGGCCGCTCGTCGGAACAGCTCGACGTCGCCCTGTGGGACAAGGTCATGGACGTGAACGTGCGCGGCACCTGGCTGATGACCAATGCCTGCCTGCCGTCGCTGCGCGCCTCGGGCAAGGGCGCGATCGTCAACCTGGCGTCGGACACGCCGCTGTGGGGCGCGCCGAACCTGCTCGCCTACGTCGCCAGCAAGGGCGCGATCATCGGCATGACGCGCTCGCTGGCGCGCGAGGAAGGCGGCCACGGCATCACGGTCAACGCCATCGCGCCGGGGCTCACCCGGGTCGAGGCGACCGAATACGTGCCGGCCCAGCGCTATCAGACCTACCAGGACGGGCGCGCGCTGCAGCGGCTGCAGGTGCCGGAAGACGTGACGGGCGCGGTGCTGTTCGCACTGTCGGGACTGTCGCGCTTCGTGACCGGCCAGGTCCTTGCCGTGAACGGCGGCTTTGTAATGAATTGAACAACCAGGAGCTCTCAATGAACGACGTGTCCGAACAAAAGCAGATCAAGCGCAGCTGGGACCAGCCGGAAGGCGCCAGCTTCGAGGAGTGGATGAATTCGCGCGTGGCGCGCTTTTCGACCCGCCAGTACGACTGGAACGCCCTCAAGTTCCAGGCCGACTACGACCCGAAATATCGCCGCGCCCAGATGCGCTACATCGGTACCGGCGGCACCGGCGTGGCCAACGACGCCAGCGTGATCCCGTCCGAGCACTTCACCTTCTCGACCATGATCATCCCGGCCGGCCACGAAGGTCCGTCGCACCTGCACGTGGACGTCGAAGAAGTGTTCTTCGTCCTGCGCGGCAAGCTCAAGCTGGTACTGGAAAAGGATGGCGAACGCTACGAGACCATCCTGACCGATCGCGACGTGGTGTCGATTCCGCCGGGCGTGTATCGCGAAGAAATCAACATCGGCGAGGAAGACGCCCTGATGTGCGTGATGCTGGGCGCGCAGAAGCCGATCACGCCGACCTATCCGCCGGAACACCCTCTGGCCAAGATCAAGCGGGGCTGACCGACATGAACCATCGCGCCATCGCGCCCGAAGCCGACGGCCTGCAGGCCGCGCTGTCCGAGCTGCAAAGCTGCTTCCCGGAGCATGAGGCGAGCGCCGGCGGCGCCGTCCTCGCCTACCGCGAGCTGGCCACGGCCGCCGGCACCGCGCCGGCTGCCGGTCCGGTATTCGTGCTGCTGCACGGAATCGGCTCCGGTGCCGCATCCTGGCTGCCATGTGCGCTGGAACTGGCACGCCGCGTGCCGGGTGCCCGGGTGATCGCCTGGAGTGCGCCGGGCTACGGCAAGTCGACGACCCTGGCTTCGCCACGCCCCGGCGCCGGCGACTACGCCTTGCGCCTGCAGCAGCTGGTACAGGCGCTGGCGATCGGACGGTTCACCCTGGTGGGCCACTCGCTCGGCGCGATGGTCGCGGCAGCCTATGCCGCCGCCTGTCCGTCCACGCTGGACGGGCTGGTGCTGCTCAGCCCCGCGCGCGGCTACGGCGTGCCGGAGCGCCTGGCGCAGGGCGCCCAGGTGGCGCGCGATCGCCTGTCCACGCTGGGCGAACTGGGCATCCACGGCATGGCGACCCAGCGTTCGGCACGCCTGCTGTCGGCCGGGGCGAACGCCACCCAGCGCGACTGGGTGCGCTGGAATATGGCGCAGCTGAACGTGGCCGGCTATACGCAGGCGGTGCACCTGCTGTGCGGCGACGCCATCGAAAACTACGCCCAGCCCGGCATGGCGGGCGTGCCGGGCGCCGTCTGGTGCGGCAGTGCCGACACCGTGACGACCCCGGACGACAGCCGCGCCGTGGCGCGCCAGTACGGCTTCCCCTTCGGGCTGATCGACGCCGCCGGGCATGCCTGCTACGTCGAACAGCCGGAACTGGCGGCCGCGGCGATCCTGAGCTGAAAAAAATACACTAAGCGAGACCACTATGAGCAATAAACCTGAACAAGCAGACGACGACAGCGCCGACAAATACACGGTGCCTGGCCTGGAACGCGGCCTGCGCCTGCTGTGCGAATTCAGCCGCCAGGAGAAGCACCTGTCCGCGCCCGAACTGGCCAAGCGCCTGGACGTGCCGCGTTCGACGGTCTTCCGCCTGCTGACCACGCTGGAACGCATGGGTTTCGTCGAACGCAACGAGGGCGGCCGCGACTATCGCCTCGGCATGGCCGTGCTGCGCCTCGGCTTCGAGTACCTGGCGTCGCTGGAACTGACCGAGATCGGCCGTCCGCTGCTGGAACGCCTGCGCAACGAAATCGACTATTCGACCGTCCTGGTGGTGCGCGACGGCCGCTCGATCGTGTACGTCGCCAAGTCGAGCACCCTGACGCCTTTCGTCAGCACGGTCAACGTCGGCACCCGCCTGCCGGCCCATGCCACCGTGCTGGGCCGGGTATTGCTGCAGGACCTGACCCTGCCGCAGCTGCGCGAGCTGTATCCCGAAGAGCACCTCAAGGTGTACTCCGAGAATACCCCGCACACGGTGCTGGACCTGTTCAACCTGGTGCAGCGTGACCGCGAGCGCGGCTACGTGCTGGGCGAGGGCTTTTTCGAGCGCGCCATTTCGACCGTGGCCGCGCCGGTGCGCGACCATAGCGGCAGGGTGGTCGCGGCCCTGGGCGCCACCATCCCCGAGCCGCGTATCGATGCCGCCCGCCTGGATGCGATCGTGAGCCGCGTGTGCGGCAGCGCCGACGAGCTGTCGCGGCTGCTGGACCATGCGCCGGCCAACTCGGCGCAGGTCGTCAACCTGTGGCAGCGCTGAATACGGAGCCGCAAATGAGCATGACTAATCTGACAGGCAAGGTTGCGGTGGTGACCGGCGGTTCGTCCGGCATCGGCTACGCGACCGTCGAGCTGCTGCTGGATGCCGGCGCCGCGGTGGCGCTGTGCGGCCGCGACGTCGACAGGCTGGAGAACGCGGTGTCGGCCTTGCGCCGGCGTTTCCCGGAAGCGCGCCTGCTGGCGCAAGCCTGCGACGTGCTGGACCGCGAGGCGGTGACCGCGTTCGCCGCCCATGTCGAGGCCGAACTCGGCGCCGCATCCATCCTCGTCAACAACGCCGGGCAGGGCCGAGTATCGACCTTCGCCGATACCACCGACCAAGCCTGGCTGGAGGAACTGCAGTTGAAGTTCTTCTCGATCCTGCATCCGACCCGCGCCTTCCTGCCGCAGCTGCGGAACCAGGCGGACGCCGCGATCGTGTGCGTGAATTCCCTGCTCGCGGTGCAGCCCGAGCCGCACATGGTGGCCACCTCGGCCGCCCGCGCCGGCGTGCACAACCTGGTTCGCTCGCTCGCCACCGAGTTCGCGCCGCAGGGCGTGCGCGTCAACGGCATCCTGATCGGCCTGGTCGAATCCGGCCAGTGGCGGCGCCGCTTCGAAGCCCGTCCGGCCGAGGAGCAGGGCCTCGACTGGGCGCAGTGGAGCGGCCGCCTGGCGCAGAAAAAACAGATCCAGCTGGGCCGTCTCGGCCTTCCCGACGAAGCGGCGCGCGCCATCCTGTTCCTGGCCTCGCCCCTTTCTTCCTATACCACAGGCAGCCATATCGATGTCTCCGGAGGACTTTCCCGCCATGTCTAATACCCCAAAAATTACCGTCGGCTGCGCGATCGCGGCATTCCTCGAACAGTGCGGCGTGAAGGCGGCGTTCGGCGTGATCTCGATCCACAACATGCCCATCCTGGATGCGTTCGGCGAACGCGGCCGGATCCGCTTCGTGCCCGCGCGCGGCGAAGCGGGCGGCGCCAACATGGCCGACGCCTATGCCCGCACCACCGGCGGCCTCGGCGTCTGCCTGACCAGCACCGGCACCGCCGCCGGCAACGCCTCCGGCGCCATGGTCGAGGCACTGACCGCCGGCACCCCGCTGCTGCACCTGACCGGACAGATCGAGACGCCTTACCTGGACCAGAGCCTGTCCTACATCCATGAAGCGCCGGACCAGCTGACCATGCTGAAGGCGGTCTCCAAGGCCGCGTTCCGCATCCGCAGCGAGGATACCGCGCTGAGCACCGTCAAGCAGGCGGTGCAGATCGCCCTGACGCCACCGATGGGTCCGGTCAGCGTGGAGATCCCGATCGACATCCAGGCCGCGCTGATCGACATGCCCAGCGACCTGACGCCATTGCCGGTCCCGCGCAGCGTGCCTTCCGCGCACGCGCTCGACGAACTGGCCCGCCAGCTGGCCGCGGCGCGCCGTCCGATGCTGTGGCTGGGCGGCGGCAGCCGCGGCGCCTCGAAGGCGGTCAAGCGCCTGCTGGACATGGGCTTCGGCGTGGTCACGACCACCCAGGGCCGCGGCGTGGTGCCGGAAGACGACCCGCGTTCGCTGGGCGCGTTCAACCTGCACAAGCCGGTCGAGAACTTCTACCAGCACTGCGACGCCATGCTGGTGGTGGGGTCTCGCCTGCGCGGCAACGAAACCCTGAAATACGAGCTCAAGCTGCCGCGCCCCCTGTACCGCATCGACGCCGATCCAGCCGCCGAAGGCCGCTGCTACAAGAGCGATTATTTCGTGTGCGGCGACGCCGAACTGGCGCTCGACGGCCTGGCCGACCGGCTGGAAGGCAGGATGCGCGTCGACCCGGGCTTCATCGGCGACCTGCAGAAGGCGCGCGACGGCGCCGTCGCCGGCCTGGTCGACGGCCTCGGCCCCTACAGCGCCCTGGTCGACCAGCTGCAGCAGGCGGCCGGCCGCAATTTCAACTGGGTGCGCGACGTGACGGTATCGAATTCCACCTGGGGCAACCGCTACCTGCGCATTTTCGATCCCCTGGCCGGCGTGCACGCGCTCGGGGGCGGCATCGGCCAGGGGCTGGCGATGGGCATCGGCGCGGCCGTGGGTGCGGCCGTCACCGACTCCGGCAAGAAAACCTTCTGCCTGGCCGGCGACGGCGGCTTCATCCTGAACCTGGGCGAGCTGGCTACCGCCGTCCAGGAAAGGGCCGACATGGTGATCGTCCTGATGAACGACAAAGGCTACGGCGTCATCAAGAACATCCAGGACGTCCAGTATGGCGGACGCCGCCACTATGTGGACCTGCATACGCCCGACTACGCCCAGCTGGCGCAGTCGCTGCAACTGCGCCACGCGCGGATTTCGAACCTGGCCGACGCCGGCGAAGGCCTGCGCCGCGCGCTGGCCGAACCGGGTCCCTTCCTGCTCGAAATCGACATGCTGTCGGTCGGCAGCTTCAAGACCGCGTTCGCCGGTCCGCCGGTCAAGGCCGTGGTCACGGAAGTGGCCGAAGCCACTGCTTGAGGAGAACATCATGCTGCGTGTTTCCATGATCGGCTGCGGCGCCATCGGTGTCGGCGTGATGGAGCTGCTGAAGAGCGATCCGGAAGTGGTGTTCGACCTGGTGGTCGTGCCCGAAACCGCGCTCGAGAGTGCCGGCGCCACCGTGCGCCGCCTTGCGCCGAACGCCAGGGTGGGCGTGGGCCTGGACAGTTCGCGGCCCGACCTGCTGGTCGAGTGCGCGGGTCACCACGCGATCGAGGAACACATCATCCCGGCGCTGGAAAGCGGCATTCCGTGCCTGGTGGTGTCGGTCGGCGCGCTGTCGGAGCCCGGCCTGGCCGACGCGCTGGAACAGGCCGCCATGCGCGGCAAGACCCAGGTGCAGCTGCTGTCGGGCGCCATCGGCGCGATCGATGCGCTGGCGGCCGCCCGCATCGGCGGTCTCGATTCCGTCGTGTACACCGGCCGCAAGCCTGCCGCCGCCTGGAAGGACACGCCGGCCGAACAGGTGGCGGACCTGGACGCGCTGACCGAAGCCGTCGTGATCTTCGAAGGCTCGGCGCGCGACGCGGCCCGGCTGTATCCGAAGAACGCCAACGTGGCGGCCACGCTGTCCCTGGCCGGCCTCGGCCTGGACCGTACCCGGGTACGCCTGCTGGCCGATCCGGCGGCAACCGAAAACGTGCATCACGTGGAAGCCTCGGGGGCCTTCGGCGGCTTCGAGCTGACCATGCGCGGCAAGCCGCTCGCCGCCAACCCGAAGACTTCCGCGCTGACCGTGTTCAGCGTGGTGCGCGCCCTGAATAACCGTGCCCATGCACTGTCAATCTGAGGAACCCATGGACAAGACAAGCGACCCCAGCATCACGCGCGAGATCTGCATTGCCGGCGAATGGCGTCCGGGCCGCGGCGACCGCTACGCAACCCTGTACCCGGCGACCGGCGAACCGGTGGCCTGGCTGAACGCCGCCAGCCTGGACGATGTCCGCGAGGCCATCGAGGGCGCCGACCATGCCTTCCGCACCAGCGGCTGGGCCCAGCGCAAACCGCACGAGCGCGCCGCGGTGCTGTACCGGGTGGCGCAGCTGATCCGCGAACGCGGCGAAGAGCTGGCCCAGCTGCAGCGCCTGGACAACGGCAAGCCGATCACGGAAACCCGCAACCTGGTGGCCAGCGCCGCCGGCACCTTCCAGTTCTTTGCGGCGGCCTGTGAAACCCTGGAGGAAACCATCACGCCGGCACGCGGCGACAACCTGACCATGAGCGTCTACGAGCCGATGGGCGTGGTGGCCGCCATCACGCCATGGAACTCGCCGATCGCCAGCGAGGCGCAGAAGATGGCGCCGGCACTGGCGGCCGGCAACGCGGTGGTCGTGAAACCGGCCGAGGTGACGCCGCTGCTGGCGCTGGAACTGGCCAGGATCTGCATCGAAGCCGGCGTGCCGCGCGGCCTGATCAGCGTCCTGCCGGGCAAGGGCTCGGTGATCGGCGACGCCATCACCCTGCATCCGCTGGTGCGGCGCGTGTCCTTCACCGGAGGAACCAGCACCGGCAAGCACATCGCCCACATCGCGGCCGACAAGATGATGCCGGTCTCGCTGGAGTTGGGCGGCAAGTCGCCGACCATCGTGTTCGAGGACGCCGACATCGACCATGCCGTCGCGGGCGTGCTGTACGGGATCTTCAGCTCGTCGGGCGAGTCCTGCATCGCCGGTTCGCGCCTGTTCGTCGCGCACGCCATCTACGACAGCTTCATGGAAAGGCTGGCCGCGGGCGCCGCCGCGCTGCGGGTCGGCGACCCGGCCGACGAGCGCACCCAGCTCGGCCCCCTGATCACGGCCCGCCACCGCGACAGCATCGAATCCTACGTGGCGCTGGGCGTGGCCGAAGGCGGGCGCCTGCGCGTCGGCGGCATGCGTCCGCAGGGCGCCGGGTTCGAGAAGGGCAATTACTACCTGCCGACCATCATCGAGGACGTGCGCAACGAGATGCGCATCTGCCAGGAAGAGATCTTCGGCCCGGTGCTGGTGGCGATGCCGTTCAGCGACGAAGCGGACCTGATCGCCCAGGCCAACAACAGCGTGTACGCGCTGGCCGCGGGCATCTGGACCCAGGACTACAAGAAAGCGTGGCGCTTCGCGCGCGCGGTGCAGGCCGGGAACGTGTGGATCAACACCTACAAGCAGTTTTCGATCTCGACGCCGTTCGGCGGCTGGCGCGACAGCGGCCTCGGCCGCGAGAAGGGACGCCTCGGCATCCTGCAATACATGGAACAGAAAAGCGTCTACTGGGGCATGAACGACATGCCGCTGCCGTGGGCGCAGGGAGCGAAATGATGGACGTATTGGGTATCGACGAAATCACCTACGGCGCCGACGACCTGCCGGCCTGCAGGACCTTCTTCCTCGACTGGGGCTTGACGCTGGTGGAGGAAGTGGCCGACCGGCTGGTGTTCGAAACGCTGAACGGCTGCCGCGTGATCGTGCGCCGCAGCGACGACCCGGCCCTGCCGCCGGCGATCGAAGCGGGGCCGACCTTGCGCGAGGTGGTGTGGGGCGTTTCTTCGCCCGAGGTGATCGAGCGCTTCGGCGCCATCGTGAGCGCGCTGCCGGGCGCCTTCCATGAAGGCGGCCGGGTCGGCTGCACCGATCCGAACGGCCTCGCGCTGCGCTTCCAGGTGACGCGCAAGCGCGAGATCGAGGTCGAGTGCGCGCAGATGAACACCTGGTCGCACAGGCCGCGCATGAACCGGCGCAGCCCGATGTACGAGCGCGCCGAGCCGGTCGAGGTGGGACATGTCGTGTTCTTCGTGAAGGACGTGGCGGCCTGCGAAGCCTTCTATTGCAAGCATTTCGGCTTCGTGCCGTCCGACCGCTACCCGGGCCGCGGCGCCTTCCTGCGCTGCGCCGACGTCGGCGGCCACCACGACCTGTTCCTGTTGCAGACGCCCGATGCCAAGGTGGGGCTGAACCACGTGGCGTTCACGGTGCGCGACATCCACGAGGTGTTCGGCGGCGGCATGCACATCGCGCGCCAGGGCTGGGACACCCAGCTCGGCCCGGGACGCCATCCGATCTCGTCGGCCTATTTCTGGTACTTCCGCAATCCGGCCGGCGGCCTGATCGAGTACTACGCCGACGAGGACCAGCTCGACGCGCACTGGGAAGCGCGCGAATTCGAGCCGGGTCCGAGCGTGTTCGCCGAGTGGGCCATCGACGGCGGGCTGGACGGCCACACGCGGCGCCAGCGCAACGCCGAGGCGCCCGAGGGCAAGTTCCTGACCGAGAAAACCAAGTCCTGAAGAGGAGCAGCATGAGCAAACTGAAAATCGGCATCATCGGCGCCGGAATCGGCGGCCTGGCCGCCGCGATCGCCCTGCGCCGGTCGGGCCACGATGTGATCGTGTTCGAGCAGTCCAGGCAGTTCCTGCGCGTGGGCGCGGACATCAACCTGACGCCGAACGCGGTGCGCGCCCTGGACGGACTGGGCGTGGGCGACGCGGTGCGCGCCAGCGCCGCGCGGCCGACCCACCGCATCAGCCGCACCTGGGATACCGGCGCCGAGACCTCGCGCCTCGAGATGGGCGATAGCGCGGAGCGCAAGTACGGCGCGCCGCAGCTGACCATCCACCGCGCCGACCTGCTGGCGGCGCTGGCGGCCGAATTCCCGGCCGAGTCCGTACTGTTCGGCAAGCGCGCGACCACGGTCGCCCAGGACGGCGACGGCGTCACCGCCGTGTTCGCCGACGGCAGCAGCTACCGGCTCGACGCGCTGATCGGCGCCGACGGCATCCACTCGGCGGTGCGCAGCGCCATGTTCGGCCAGGAGAACCCACGCTTCACGGGGGTGGTGGCGTTCCGCGCGGTGGTGCCGGCCGAGCGCGTGCGCGACGTGCCGAACATCCAGGCCTTCACCAAATGGTGGGGCCCGAACCCCGAAAGCCAGATCGTCACCTTCCCGCTGAACCAGGGCAAGGACATCTTCATCTTCGCCACCACCGCCCAGGACAGCTGGACCGAGGAATCCTGGACCACGCCGGGCAGCATCGACGAGCTGCGCGCCAGCTACGCAGGCTTCCACCCCGACGCCACGGCCCTGCTGGATGCCTGCGACAGCGTGCTGAAGACGGCGCTGTACGAGCGCGATCCGCTGCCGGCATGGTGCCAGGACCGCCTCGCGCTGCTGGGCGACGCCTGCCATCCGATGATGCCCTTCATGGCCCAGGGCGCCGGCATGGCGATCGAGGACGCGGTGGTGCTGGCGCGCGAGCTCGAAGGCATCGTCCATCCGGCTTATCTTGCGCAGGGGTTCCGGCGCTACGAACAGCTGCGCATGGAACGCGCCGGCAAGATCCAGGTCGGCTCGCGCGGCAACAACTGGCTGCGCGAAGGCGGCAACGCCGACTGGGTGTACGGCTACGACGCCTGGAACGCCAGGTCGGCAGCACAGCCGGCCACAATCTGAAACCCGGAGACATCATCATGCAACAACAACGCTATTTGAATTCCCACCAGACCCGCCGGCGCACGCCGACCGCCTGGGAAGACCTGCTCGGCGATTCGATCGAGCGCGCCTTCGCGGCCGGGATTACCGAGTTGCCCGCGCTGGTGGCGCACCTGAACCGTACCGGCCCGAACTTTCCGGGAGGCGGCGTGTGGACCGAGCAGTCGTACCAGGCCGAGATCGCACGCCTGGCCGCCGAGTGCTGATGCAGAAAGGACAAAGCGATGAAAACCCTAGCCAATGACCCCGTCGACGCCGTCCTCGCAGCCGGCCTGAAGGACTTGTGGTATCCGATCTGCCCCTCCAGCTTCGTGGCCGAAAAGCCGGTGTCGCTGCGCAGGCTGGGCAGGAAATTCGTCCTGTGGCGCGAAGCCGACGGCACCCTGCACGCGCTCGAAGACCATTGCCCGCACCGCGGTGCGCCGCTGTCGCTCGGCATTCCGATGGGTGACCGCATCGCCTGCGGCTACCACGGCGTCCAGATCCGCTTCGACGGCGTGGTGACCAGCGTGCCGGGCAGCCCGGGCTGCAAGCTCGAAGGCGCCAGGGCCACCCGGTCCTTCCACGTGCAGGACGCCGCCGGCGCCATCTTCCTGTACAACGCCAGCAAGGACGTCGACGTCGCGCCGCCGCTGAACCTGCCGCCGGAACTGAGCAGCCCCGAGTATTCGAATTTCCTCTGCTATGCCGAGTGGAACGGCGACTACCGCTACGTGCTCGACAACGTGCTCGATCCGATGCACGGCACCTTCCTGCACAAGCAGTCGCATTCGATGGCCGAGGGCGAATCGACCGCGGCCTTCCGCGTGCGCGACACCGACACCGGCTTCGTGTTCGAGAAGGAGGGCCAGCGCGGCGTGAATTTCGACTGGACCGAGTACGGCGAAACCGGCATCCAGTGGATGCGCCTCGAGATTCCGTATCCGAAGACCGGCGGCCCGGGCGGCAACTTCATCATCATCGGCGGCTACGCACCGATGGAGGAGGGCGCCACGGCCGTGTTCTTCTGGCGCGTGCGCAAGGTG